>SL_3KL_010_SEDDRAFT_10006903_pt1 | contig 10110 bp, 9 predicted proteins | sample SodLakKL_010_SED_2_FD_10381 | JGI IMG/M metagenome (IMG submission 10381)
CAGACCCGTTTGATGAAGCTGGCGGAACGTCCCTATGCGGTTCTGTCCGGGGGCGAACAACGCAAGGTACACCTCGGCCGGGCCCTGGCACAGGAACCCGAAATCCTGTTGCTCGACGAGCCGGCCGGGCACTTGGATTTTCATTGGCAGGAAGCCATCACGCAACTGGTCGGAAAACTGTGGCGCACAACCGGCGCAACAGTGATCATGGTCACCCATGACCTGCGCCATCTCCCCCCCGGCATCACCCGGGTCGCCCTGCTGGAGGACGGACGCCTTTCGGCCGTGGGTTCACCGGAACACATCCTGCAATCCGAAAACCTATCAAAACTCTATGACCTGCCGTTGCGTGTCATCGAGTCCCGCGGCCGCTATCTGGCCCTGCCCGAGGAGTCGTCATGACGGCATTGGAGCTTAAATGGCTGTTGACGGGCCTGCTCGGCGGCGCGGGCTGCGGACTGGCGGGATTCATTCTGGTTTCCATGAATCTGCCGTTCATGGGCATCTGCCTGGCGCACGCCGCATTGGCCGGCGCGGTGCTCTCCTATTTCATCGGCACGCCCATACTCGCGACCGCCCTGGTGGCATCCCTGACCACGGCCGCGCTCATCGGGCCGATGGCCGATAAGACGCGCACGCACGCCAATACGGTCATGAGCGTTCTCTTCTCCCTGACGCTTGGCCTTGCCTTTCTCGGCATAGGCCTGCTTCAACATCAGCGCACGGATGTATTGAGCCTGATGTGGGGCAACCTGCTTCTCGTGCGCTGGGTGGATCTGTGGCCGCTGGGTATCGCCGCCCTCCTGCCGTTGCTGTTGTTGTCGTTGCTGGGCAAGGAAACCAAGGCGGTTCTCTTTGATCGCGATATTGCCCGCGCATCCGGAATCCATGCCACCGCCATTTATTATGCCATGATCGCCTTTTGCGGGTTTACCGTCACCGTCAACCTGAACGTGGTCGGCGGTCTGATGTTGTACAGCTTGTTGATTAATCCGGCGGTCGCGGCCCTGCAGCTGGCGAAAGGGTACAAATCGGTCGTTGCCCTGTCCATGGCGCTCGGCGCCCTGGCCGCCTTGGGGGGATTGACCGTATCCCTGGTGTTGGACTGGCCTGCCGGGGCGAGCATCGTGCTTGTATCCTCACTCATTTATGCGTTAAGTCTGGGCTTCTCAACGGCAAGAACCGCTTATGCGGAATCCCGTTAACCCGCAAAAGGCGGATCCATGAACAAAAGCATTTTCTTTGACAAGGTAGCCACGGGAAACGATCCCCTGCTTTTTACCCCGGAGCATCACCGGCAGATTGAACAATTGAAAGAACGGCTGGGCGACCTCACGGGGTGCCATGTGCTGGAGCCGGGATGCGGAGCGGGCCCGCTGACCGGATATCTTTCGCAATGGGTGGGTCCGGAAGGAGCCGTCCTGGCGTTTGACAACAGCCCGGGGATGCTGGAACTCTGCCGGAAAGAGCACGGACACCGGCCCAACGTAACCATTTGGTGTGCCGCCGCGGAATCCGCGGATCTTCCGCCGGCGTCCTGCGACCTGATCATGCTGTTCCGAGTGTTTCCGCATTTCGACGACAAGGAGCATGTGTTGCGCCATGTGCGCCCGGTTCTGAAAAAAGAAGGGCGATTGGTCATCGCCCATCTGGAAGGCCGTGTGCGGCTCAACGAATATCACTCGAGGCTGGATCTTCCCATACGCCACGATCATATGCCCTGCCTGCAAGGCGTTACCCGCATGCTCCACGAGCACCAATACGAAGTTGTCACGGGCATTGATACCGACGAAGAATTCTTTGTCGAGGCCGTGGTGAAGAAGTATGCTTGAGTTCTTGTTTAGATATCCGGAACCAGGGCGGGCCGCCGTCACAAGTTCCTTCGGAAGAATGGGCGCCCGGGCCTTGACAAGAATATGAAAAAACGCGCTCCACATATCACCCTCTTCTCCGGCGGGGTGGGCGGCGCCAAGTTGGTGGACGGGTTCGCCCTTCTTGAACCGCGCGCGAACCTGACGGTCATTGCCAACACCGGCGACGACGTGGAACAACACGGGCTCTGGGTGTCGCCCGATCCCGATATCGTTACCTATACGCTCGCCGGGATCGTGGACGAATCGAAAGGCTGGGGCATCGCGGGCGACACGTTCCATGCGCTCGAGGCGCTGGCACGGCTCGGCGAGGACACCTGGATGAATCTCGGCGACCGCGATCTGGCCACGCACATCCATCGCACACGCCGGCGCCGGGAAGGGGTGCGGCCCACAACAATCGCGGATGAGATCGCCCGGCAACTGGGGGTGACCACTGCGCGGATTCTGTTGCCGACCGATGACTTTCTGCGGACCGTTGTCGAAACGGATTCGGGCACGATGCCGTTCGAGGAATATTTTCTCAAGGCGCGGTGCGAGCCCGAGCCCCGGGACATTCGGTACGACGGTGCGGACAAGGCGCGGGCCGCTCCGGAAGCGTTGGACGCGTTGGATGCGGCGGACATGGTGGTGATGGCGCCGAGCAATCCCATCGCCAGTATCGGCCCGATCCTGGCCGTGCCGGGAATCCGGGAGGCTTTGAAAAGGTGTTCGGCTTTCCGTGTTGCCGTGTCGCCCATTGTCGGCGGGCGCGCCCTGAAAGGGCCATCGGATCGCATGATGCGGGCAAAAGGGTACTCCGTGGATCCGGTCGGCGTGGCCTCCTGTTACGAGGGATTGATCGATGCCCTGGTGATCGACGAAGCGGACCGGGCATACGCGGCCGCGCTGGAAGGAAAAGGGTTGAAGACGCTGGTGACGCAGACGGTGATGAAAAACCGGGACGATCGAGCGCGGTTGGCGGGGGAAGTAGGTCGGGCATTCTTGCCCGACCTGGAAGTAGGACAGGGCACAGGGTAGAGACTGTCAGGCAGGAATGCCTGACATACAGTAGGTCGGGCATTCTTGCCCGACTGACAGCACCGCATGCGGGCGGTGGAAAAAGCAGGCTGAGGCACTGGGCGGAAACGGTCAGGCAGGAATGCCTGACATACAGTAAGTCGGGCATTCTTGCCCGACTTGGAGCGCCGCATGCGGGCGGTGGAAAAAGCAGGCTGAGGCACTGGGCGGAAACGGTCAGGCAGGAATGCCTGACATACAGTAAGTCGGGCATTCTTGCCCGACTTGGAAACCGGAAAGAACATGACCCGAACAATTTCATTCAAAAGAAGGCATTTGCCTCATTGGATGGTTGCCGACCGTTCTTATTTTGTAACCTTTCGCCTCAAGGGGTCCATTCCGCAAGCAGTCGCAATCAAGCTACGGCAAGAACGGGAGGCCCTGCAGAAAAGAAATGACCCAACCGAAATGAATGAATGGCAGAGAGAAGCCTTTGTCCGAATTGAAGCCATTCTAGACGCGTCAAAGAATGGCGCAACGCATCTGGACCATGCTCCTCTAGCGGATATTGTTTTTAACGCCTTTCATTGGCTTGAAGAGCGTGGCTGGTTGATTCATGCACTCACCGTCATGCCCAATCATGTACATGTTTTGACGCGGAATACGCAGGGGCAAAACCATCTTTTGAATCATCATCTTGGTATCTTGAAGGGCTGGACCGCGCGGGAGGCGAATCGACTTCTGGACAGAAAAGGATCCTTCTGGATGGATGAAAATTTCGATCACTGGTGCAGAACGCAGAAAGAGATTGAATCGTTGGCTAATTATATTGTTGATAATCCAGTCAAAGCCGGCCTGGTGGATTCGCGGCAGAAATGGCCGTGGACGAGAGCAGACAAAACGTATTGGCCCGAGCAGGCTGTGGCACAAGGCGAAAACTGTCAGGCAGGAATGCCTGACATACAGTAGGTTGGGCATTCTTGCCCGACTGACAGCACCGCATGCGGTTGGCGCGGAAGTAGGTCGGGCATTCCTGCCCGACCGGGAGACAGAGCGGGACACAGGGTAGAAACGGTCAGGCAAACCCCGCGAAACGCGGGGTAAAAAATACCTGACATACATATACAACCATCATGATCAACATCGTACTCCCCATCAAAAACCCGGAACACGCGAAGGAGCGTTTGGCGGACCTCCTTTCACCGGAACAACGCCGGGCGCTGGCCTGGGCGTTGATCGAACAGACATTTGTGTTCTTCAAGGGTTTCACATCGGTTGCGCATGTGTTGGTGGTAACGGATTCACCGCGGGTGGCGGGTCGGGCCGAAGAGGAAGGCTTTGCGGTATTGAAGGAAGAGCGCCCGGAAGGCGAAACCGCCGCGGTGAAGAACGCCACGGCGTGGAGCATGAAAAACGGGTTCGCGTCACAGGTGGTGATTCCCGGGGACATGGCGGAATTGGATGCCGGCGAATTCCGCCGCTTGTTGTCGCACGACCGTCCGGATCCGTCCGTGATCCTGTGCCCCGCGACCGGCGACGACGGGACCAACGCCATTCTGACCACGCCGCCCGACGTGTTGACGCATCGTTTCGGAAACCGTTCCTTTCCAGATTATCTTGAGCAGGCGCGCGCAAAGGACATACCGTGTACCGTCCTGCGCTTGAAAAGCCTGGTGCTCGATCTGGACACCCCGGACGATGTTCGGGCTTTCCTCCGGAACGGATGCAACGACACATTGAGAAAGATGTTCGAGGAATGGAACCTGCCTCTGAAATTGTAATGCAGGCCGTACCCGGCCTCCCGGAAATCCGGCCGGGCGACGACTTGGCCGCGATCCTGGCGGACAGCCTGACGCGCGCGGGCATGACGCTCGAGAACGGGGATATCCTGGTGCTGGCGCACAAGATCGTGTCGAAGGCCGAGGGGCGGATCGTCCGGCTTGATGATGTGGAGCCCTCGCAGGAGGCAATCCGACTGGCGCGGGATGTCCGGAAGGATCCGGCCAAGGTGGAATTGATCCTTCGGGAAAGCCAACAGATTCTGCGCGTGAAACCGCCTACCGATGACCGGGAATCGGTTGTCATTTGTGAGCACCGCCTCGGTTTTATCATGGCCAACGCGGGAATCGATGAATCCAACGTGCCGGGCGTCCGATCGGTTATCTTATTGCCGGAGGATCCCGATCGAAGTGCGCGGACCTTGCGGGAGGGATTGCGGCGTTTGACGGGATGTGCGCCCGGCATGGTCATTTCCGACTCGTTCGGCCGACCCTGGAGGTTGGGCCTGGTCAATGTCGCCATCGGTATCGCCGGCGTGCCCCCTGTGATCAATCTGGTCGGCACGAAGGACGCATACGGGAAACCGTTGCGCGCCACCGTTCCGGCATGGGCCGATGAGATCGCGGCGGCCGCGGGCCTTTTGATGCACAAGGATTCCGGAACACCCGCGGTACGGGTGCGCGGGTTGAAATGGGACGAGTCGGACGCAACGGCGCGCGAGATGATTCGACCGGAACAAGATGATATGTTTCGATAAAGCAAGGAAACGCGAAATAAATGGAGGCCAATACAATATGAAAATTGCCTTATTGGGCGGTACGGGCCCGCAGGGACGCGGGCTGGCGTTGCGCTGGGCGTTGGCGGGCGTGGATGTGGTGGTGGGATCGCGTCAGCACGAAAAAGGAAAACGCATCGCGGAGGAACTGGTGGAGCGGTTGGGCGAGTCTCCCGGAAAGATCACCGGCATGAGCAACGCCGAGGCGGTGGCGGAAGCGGATGAATTCGTGGTGCTGGCCGTACCGTTTGTCGGGCATCGTCCGACCTTGGAATCGTTGAAGGACGCCCTGAAAGGAAAAATCCTCATCGACGTCGTGGTCCCGCTGGCCGAGGACAATCCAAGGAAAATAAACATGCCGCCCGAAGGATCGGCCACCGAAGAAGCGCAAGCGCTGCTGGGCGAAGACATTCCGGTGGTGGGCGCCATTCATAATGTGTCGGCGCAGGTCCTGGACCGGGTTGAGTTGCCGATCAACTGCGATGTGTTGATATGCGGAAACAAAAAAGAGGCAAAGGACCGGGCCGCGCCCCTGATCGGGAAACTGGGCGTCACCGTGTACAACGCGGGCCTGGCGGTCAGCGCGCGGGCCATTGAACATCTGACGGCCATCCTGATTCGATTAAACACATCAAAGGTTACCCCGTTCAAACATGCCGGGATCAAGATCTGGCCGGAAAGCGACGTGGAGATGTGAGGGATCCCTGGACGCGCGGAAGCGCGTCCCTACAGAAAGAGATAAAGCTATTTGGATAATGGTGGAGGGTCACGCTTCCGCGTGACCTGGACGCGCGGAAGCGCGTCCCTCCAGAGAATCGGAAATGAAGATGTAGCTCCCTGCTCCAGCAGGGAGCAGGACAAATCAACGCGGATGAGTGATCCGAAGAACGCCCTGCTGGAGCAGGGCGCCACGAAGACAAGGAAACAGCCATGCACCCGTTTGTGAAATCATCTCTGTTCTTCCTGGCCGGCATGATTCTGTCGTGGCCGGGTGTTTATGCCGACGCGGAGCCGGCGGATTGGGAGGCCGATGTCGCGTACCAGGACGAAGTGCGCGCGCGCAACCTGGAAAGGGTTCGCCAGATGGACGAGGAAAACCGCGAACGGCACGGTGACGACACCGATATGCTGGTCCTTCCGGGATTGCTGGCCGACCGGACCGGGCAGTGGGTGCGCGTGCAGGCGGAAGCCACGGGGCTGGCGGGCGTCGAACCGATCGAATTCTGGCTGATCGCAGAAACCAGCGGGCACGATTACGAAGCCATTGCGGTTTCCTTTGCGCTTCCGAGTCACGTGCACAAGGCGCTGGAATTCATCGGCATGGAAGCCGGGCATCCGGTCGATGTCGGGGCTCGCCTTTTCTGGCCCCGGGGTGAACGCGTAATCATGACGTTCCGCTGGGAGGACGACGAAAAAGGGGAACGCGTATTCCGGGCGGAGGATCTGATTCTGGACCAGGAAACGCAGGAGGCCATGCCGCCAACCGGCCTGGTCTTCGTCGGCTCGCAATGGAGAAAAGATCCGATAACGGGAGCAAGCGTCTATGCGGCGGAAACCCCCACAAGCCCCCAATCCATCGCCTCGGACTACAACGAATCCACCACGGTGCTTGACGTTCCCCGGCAGGCCGCCCAGACGGACGTATACCGTCGGTATATTCCGTATCCCGAACGGCAACCGGTATTTGGTCAACGGCTCGAAATAACGCTGAAACCGGAATTTCCCGACGAACACAAACGGTTAATAGACCTGGTCCTGCATGTGGACCCCGAAACAGACGCCATCGCGGAAGATATGGACGCCTTGCGGTATCGCTTGAAAGACGAGCACGGTGAACGCGTACACGAGGGCGACCGATTGCACCATGTGCTGGCCGCTTTCGAGCAACTGGTCACCGACTCGCGCGATCCTTTCGTAACGGTTGTTCCCGACCCGAACATGACGGTGGGCCTTGTACAAACCCTCTACGTATTAATGCACGGACTGGAAGGCGAAGACGGCATCCGGTTGAGTCCACAGCCGGAGGAACACCTGTTCTATAAGGCGTTCATGCCGGACGAGCGATTCCGTGTCCGCGCACGCCGCCCCAGTCAGCCGCTTGAGTTGCACCTGGTCAGGGACGAAGAGGGACAGGTAACCGGCACCCTCATCCGTCTCGACCGCGTGGACGATGACAACGATCGCCATCCCCCCCTGAAACCCACCGAATATCCGGTTGAAACGTCGGAAGCGCTACGGGAGCGTATTGAGAAAATCGCCCACCGCATTCCGGTTCTACTGGTGTTTGCACCCGAGGACCTGGCCTACGGCCATCTGTTGGATTTCATTGATCCCGTCCGGGAACACCATCCAACCGTTTATATTTATCTTCCGGAATGATTATCGCATCCTGTTGATATCAAACAGATTAAGAACAAACTCGCCATTCTTCCCCAATAGCGTGATCGAGTACCTGTCCCTCCCCGTCCGCTTCCCGGGCGCCTCGTTCAGGTACCTGTCCCTCGTGTGTAGATATATATTGTGCAAAGTATACCGTTTTACTATTCTGCCTGTGTATCATACATTGGGGTCCATTACTGGAGTTTGTCGGGCACATGATTATCTCCGAGAATAGACGGCCGCGGGTTTCCTTTTTCATGTTTCTTGTTTTGGGGCTCTTACTGGTTTTCGGGTGTGCCGAGCCGCAGATGGAAGGGACGCCGGAAGAGGTACTGGAACGCGCATGGAAGTACTACGCGCTTGGTGAATTCAACGCGGCGATCGGGGAGTTTACCTTGTTGAAGGAAGCGGTGCTGCCCGACGATCCGTTTTATGCGCAGGCCCTGTACGGACTGGGGACCACGTGGAATCTTCGTCGGCCGAGAAATGATCCCGACACGGCCCGCGAGTATTATCTCGCTGTGCTGGAGCACCGTCCGGGCGGCGAGCTGGCCGCATACAGCCTGCTGGCCCTGGCCCGGATGAAACACCTGGTTCCCGTGGGCCAGGACCCGGATTACGACGAGGTGCGCGACGCCTACCGGAGGGTGGTCGATCAATTTCCCGATCACCCCGCCGGACACGAGGCGTTTATCTACCTGCAATCCACGCATGTGGCCACGCTCGACCCGGACCACGCACGGAAAGCGATTCATGCCCTCCGTGATTTCATGGCCCGTTATCCCGACACCGGATTCATCAGCGCGGCCTGGTCGCTCAAGGCCATCGCCTACGACACGCTCGGAGATCCGGACAACAAGCTGACCGCGGAAATCATGGCGTTCAAAACCGAGGAAGTCGACCCGCAGAATCCGTTTCACGACAATGCCTGGAGATATTGGTCCATTGCGGTCGTGGCGGAATTTGACGCGGGTGATTTTGAAACGGCGCGCACCTATTACCGCCGCCTGATCGAAGAATATCCCACCGATATCCGGAAGTATTCGGCTACCCAGGCCCTGGAACGCATGGATGAAAAAGAAGCGCACTTGCGCGCGCACATCGCGGCGCAGGACAAAGGGGGCGCTCCATGAAGAAATTCTGGACGACGTGCCGAACGCATTTTGCCCTGATTGTGGTCGGGACGGTTTTTCTATGGTCCTGCGTGGCTATTGCCCTGTACCGCGCCGCGGAATCTCCGCCGGGCGCCATCGTGCTCCGCATCGGTCACTGGCAATTGGAGGCCAGTGTGCGCGAAGCGCTGGAGCAGATGGCCGAAGAGTACCGAAAAATTCATCCCAACGTGCATATCGTCCAGGACGCGATCCCCGAAATGGTCTACGGCCAGTGGACCACCACGCAATTGCTCGGCGGCACGGCCCCGGACATCCTGCAGGTCGGGCTCGGCCAGCTGCCTTATCACCTCTGGGTCCAATACTATAACCGATACTGCGTGCCGCTCACGGCCCATGTCAACGATCCGAATCCCTACAACGAGGGCACCGGGCTCGAGGGCGTGCCCCTGCGCTCCACGTTCAAGGACGGCATGCGCAGTTCCTATATCGAGGAAATGCAGGAATACGTCAGCATCCCCCTGTCCCAGTTCGGCGTGCGCGTGTTCTATAACCGGGACCTGTTGAAAAGACTCACCGGCCTGGACGAGGCTCCGACGGAATACCGTGCCTTCCTGGCCGCATGTGAGGAGATCAAGAAGCACACAAACGAACGCGGCCAGCCGTATATTCCGATCGCCGGTTCCCGTTATCACCTCCCTATGTGGGAGGACATGCTGTTCAATCCGCTCACCTACGGAATCAAACGGCTGGCCGATTTCAACCGGGACGGTTTTGTTGGAAACGACGAACTGTTCGTGGCCATCAAGACCGGACGCATCGATTTTCAACATCCCTCGATCCGCCTTCGCTTTCGAATGCTGCGCGAGATCACCGATCACTTCCAGGAAGGCTATACCGGTCTGACGCGTGACGAGGCGGTGTTTCTGTTCGCGCAGGAACGCGCGGTGTTCATGTCCACCGGAACCTGGGATGCGCGAAGCCTGCAGGAGCAGGCGGAGGATCGCTTTGAAGTGGGGGTCATGGATTTTCCGCGTCCCACCCGGGACGACCCCGTGTATGGCGACGTCATGGAGGGCCCCCAGTATGAACGCGTCATGGGCGGGTTCCCGTTCGCCATCATCCGCACCAGTGAACACCATGGACAGGCGCTCGATTTCCTGCTTTTTCTTGCCGGACAGGAACAGAACGAGGA
>SL_3KL_010_SEDDRAFT_10006904_pt1 | contig 10110 bp, 27 predicted proteins | sample SodLakKL_010_SED_2_FD_10381 | JGI IMG/M metagenome (IMG submission 10381)
AACGAATATCGCCCATAGGGACTATATGTAATTATTTTCCTTATAAAAGTTAAAAGCCGTCATTTCCATCTTATTCCTTTTCTGTTAAAAATACTTCCAATTTTTCCTAAAAAAACAGTTTTATATCCTATATGACCTCCTATGCGAGCTCTGTGCAAGCTCTAAAAATTTTACAAAATATCTTGCGAGCTCTAATTTTACCAAAATTTTACATCTTCCAACAAAAAAAAAGAGATTGGCGAACCAATCTCTAAACTGCAATTTGCTTTACCACATTTAAAACATCATTATATGCAAACATTATTATATCACTATCATATTTTCCATCAACCCAATCAGGTCCATAAACTTCATCTTTTTCCATTTCTTCTATCTCATGATACCAGCCTCTTTTATGATANTAACGACCATTTTCTTTTCTAACAAAATGAAAGTCATCTATTCCTATTCTAAAAAGAACTAAAATTTCATTTGGTTCTAATTCTTTCTCACTCCAAATCAATCTTAATCCTGGGATTTCATCTAACATATTTTGTGTATAACGTTCTAATTCTTCTTCTTCACTTGGATCCCAATCAAAATCATAATATCTGTCTTCCCAGCCATTAGGCATATACCAATCTCTTGTTCCAAAAGCAAAACCACCACAATTATAATGTTCTGCATAGTATCCTAAGTCATCTATGTATCCTAATCCACACATTTCACATTCAACACATTCACTACAATCACCATTTACAATTTTCCTGAAGTTAATAACACCACTCACACTCTCACTTCCTTTCTCTTAGTGTATATATATTATATCATGCAACACCAAGTTTGTCAAGAAGTTTTTTCTGGATATTATTAACAATTAGTCGCCGTCATTCCCATCATATTCCAATTTCCAAAATTTGGAAGTCACGCACACAAGAAAAGACTGGAATTTCTTCCAGCCTTTCCCTGGGGCCTATAGTTCTTCTACGATGTCATTTGCTTCAATGGCGTTCTTCTTTAGGATAACCCTAACAACAGCAGTTTCCTCACCACGCTTAACAACAAGACCTTCCTTAGTGCGAGAAATCTTGGTCAAGCCTTCACTTGCCTTTAGCATCTCAGCTAACTCACTACGCAGAGTTTCCCGCAAAGTGATCTTAACTTCCTTCTCTTTGGACTCAACATTCTCAACACTCTCAACAGTAGCAACAGCTTCACTCATTATAAAAGCCTCCCTTTTTTTATTCTATAATAATTATAACACATCTTTTTTACTTTGTCAAGACATTTTTTACCGTGACTTTTTTCCAAAACAGACATCTAATGGAAAATTTGCAACACCACCCCTATTGAGATATACCCCTATTCAAATATGGTGAGGAAGGTGGGGATCGAACCCACAACTTACGGCTTAAAAGGCCGTTACTCTACCAATTGAGTTACTCCCTCATGGTGACGGCACGGGGACTCGAACCCACGACCTACGGATTGAAAGCCCGTGATTCTACCTTTAAACTATGCCGCCTGGTGGAGATGTTGGGAATCGAACCCAAGTCAGAAGGCTCCCACATGGGGTTTTTGACCCTCTGCGACACCACTGCATCCCCTTAACTATATATATTATACTATAAATCTTACATTTTGTCAAGAACAATCTACAATTTCTTTGTTAATTTCTTTTTTAACTTTTACTAAAATCTGATCCTCATTATCAGATAGTCCAGTAATTTCATTTACATACTCAAAAACTCGCTCAATAGCTTTTAATTCTTGTTTAGTAAACATATTATCGCCTCACCTTCTATATGTATTATACCACAAAATTTTAACCTTGTCAAGACATTTTCTTCCAATTATAAAAAAAGTTTTTACCAAAATTTGTCAATTGCCGTCAATCCCAAGCAATTCCAATTATGTTATTTTAACCTAAAAAAACAGATTATAACCTAAATCTAGATTCTTTCCTTTATAGGGAGGTCTTGGATAAGCTGCAAAAATTTGGAAACAACACGCAGAAAACAAGAGCAGAGAATAATCCCTGCCCTTGCATAGGAATTTACCTGCCGAAGCTGAAATTCCTATTATTCTAAGTCTTCAGTTTCTTCTGTATCTTCAACTTCATCTGCTTCAAAACCTTCTTCTTCACCTCGCAGTTCTTGTTCTGCAACTTCTTGCACGAACATTCCTGTCACATCAGCTTGAATAACATTCCTTTTCTTCTGAATCAATTTAACAACAAAGTGTTTCCCTTCAAGTTCAAAAAGAAATCCTTCTTTAGTCGTAGTTAATTCAGACAATCCAAAATAATTACTTAATGCTAATCCAACATGATTAACCGCTTGCTCCCTTAGTGTCAAAGGCTTTTGTTTCTCACTCATTGTCATTTCCTCCTGTAAATTTTTCCGCAGCTTCACGTATTTGAATTGTAAACTCTAAAAACATATCTTTAGGTATTGACATTCCTTTGGTAGTATGTTGCAAGGTTCCATCTGCCTTTTCAAAGTGTTCCCTAACATCTACAAACTCACGACCATTCTTTTCAACAGCTTTCACCGCGTAAAAACTGGCTTTAGTTCCCACTTTATTAATACGGCACAATTCTTGCTCTTTATCCCAAAATGCCATTTATTTTTCCTCCTGTTCATCTTCATAATATATTTCTGCTATTGGAAACACATCATAATTATGATCAGTTCCAACTGTTTGTTCAAATTGTTTGCGGGCTTCATCAGTCAAATCAGTGATATAAATTTCAAAACAACCCATTTAAATCCACCGCCTTTCCATCTTTAAAATACTCCAACTGGAAAAACATACAACCCCAAAACAAATTCCTAAAATAATTATCTCACTCACCTTTTCAACAACCCCTTTCTCTCTCTCACTATATATATTATACCATGAGTCTTGAAGGTTGTCAAGAAAAAATTTAAAAATTTTTGAGAAACTCTTCAGCCGCGGAATTGTACCGAGTTTGCTAAAGGACTATTCAAAAGATTTACACTGCTTATAAGGTTAGCAAAGCCTTACAGTTTAGATACTTCTGTCACCTTAAGAAGCCTACGGGCAATCAGTGTCCGGATTGATTCCCTTACGAGTTTCCACCTAACGGGGAAGAGTTTCTCAAAAGCTTTTAGTAGACAACAGGTGGAGAGACCACCGCACTTACCTTATCTCTCTTTGAGTTGGGGATCAGTCAACTGTGGATTTCACCCTAATAAAGAGTCAGTCTACAAATCTCAAGGATAGATGTTAGGATTCGAACCCTAATCCGCTCCATGCGCGGCGCCCTTCAAAGAGGTTCCATGGTGAACTCTAATGCTCATCTATCCCTCAGATTTGCCCCCTCGTGGTCCGCGTCTTGATTGAATTCAACCGCTTTGCCGCGCGAATAGACACAAAACAGTATCATTCACTAAGCGTGAGGGGGACTATTATACATACTATTGCGAAGATGCGGTATGTCAGCGCGTCCCATTTTTATAGTGGGTCTGCAACCACTTGCTCTATAAGACCGAGCCGGCCGCATGAGACGTTTTTACAGACATCATCTCTCCAAGGTCTGGCATATTTAAGGTGTGTCGCTCACCTACTATTAAATTTAACGTGCGGATAGCAAGCACGGGTCCTAATTTATATACCGCCTTTCCTTGGTTCGGTCGCTCCTCTATAGTATCAATGCGAAGCGTGACATTGATACAGAGTGACCCTAACAGCTGGACTTTCACCGAGTTTTGGATCTCCTCCTGCTAAGGAAGAGAACTCCGCAAGGTTCCTGGTTTGGTCACTGCCTACTATGAACCTTTTTTCAGCATAAACATATTTCTCTCACCTTCTATATATATTATATCATATGTTTTAAAGTTTGTCAAGAAGTATTTTCTGGAATCTTCTCCCAATTCCAATCAATGTTATCCACAATCCATTCATGACAGGCTTCTTCTATTTCCCCTCTTTCCAAACAATCAGGCAACTCTAATATTTCAGTGACTACTTGACCTTCACTAAACTGCATACTGATTTTAATCTCCATCTTCCACCTCTTCCCAATCAGGTTCTAAACAACCAGCAATCCGATCACGAAATTCCCAAGCCTCTTCCCGCACATAATTATCTATTTCTTCTTCTGTCATTCCTTCATCATCAAATTCTATTTCTTCTTCTTCAATGGGATTTTTTTCATCATACATCACAGATAATGTAAAAGTTCTAATTGCCATATTATAACACCATCCTTTGTTTAAGGTTCTTCAATCCATTTATAACCACAACAGCACCAATGAAATGTTTCTGTTTCATCATTTTTATCAAAAGGAGAGAGTAATCCAAAAATTATCATTTCACCTTTAACCTCACAATACGGACATTCTTTATCTTTATTCTGACTAACAGTAGCATACATTTCTTCATGACCAAAATCTCTCAAATTAATTGTTTTCATTATCATTCTCCTTTTCTGGACAATCTTCCATCAAAGAAATATTTGCTCCAATTTTACTTGCTGATGGTGAATAACATTTATGACCTATATAATGATTACATTCGCGGCAATCCCTTTCATCAATAACCATATCTTCACCCCTTTTCTCTCTCTCTTCACTATATACATTATATCATCTATTTTAAGTCTTGTCAACAATAAATTTGTGGAAATAAAAGACAAAATCACATTTCCGACAAAAAAAATAAAAATAGCCGTTTATAGCGCGGCAAGACTTCTTCAACAACGGCTTGCATCACATAATAAACAGCTATTTTAAGTTCCAAAAAATACGAATATGAATATATATCCAATTATTAGTTTAGAATCAAACCGCCATTCCCATTTTATGACAAAATCGGAGAGTTTTATAGTATTTTATAGAAAAATTTATATTAAAAACGCAATTTAATTGGAAAAAATTTACAAAATCTTCCAGAAACTGGTAAATTGCCACCCAAACCTTCTCTCATTACATAAAAACTACTTCTATAAGGAATGTCTGTGTAAGCTCTATGCTGTAAAATTTGAATAGCCCTTTAGTCGGAATTTTATGAATCTTGATACAAAATTTACAATATAAAATTCCAAAAAGCTTATAATTTATCTTTCAAAGCTAAAAAGCTAGCATATTCTATATGCTCTCTCGCATTTGACAACTGTATATTATAATCACGAATCACTTCTGTGATAATATATCGAAAATCTTCATCTATTTTTCGTTGTATTTTACCTATAGTTTCTTGAGATATACTTCCATTAGATACAGCTTCTTGAAAGTGATCATAAATACTAATTAATTCTAATTCTTTAACTTCACTCTCTACCTTATCTTTATAATCTAAATATTCTTTTATTTGTTGTTTAATTTCCATATTTTAATATCTCCTTTATATCTTAATTTCATCATATTGATTTAAATCAATACTATTCTTGTCTGCAAATTTTTCTTGACTTTTTCCACACTTTATACATATACTTCTTTGTTTAATTTCATGATGATCAGCATAACAATATAAACAAGGAGATATTTCCCAAATATGTTCACATTCTTCCTGTTTACTCATATTAATTCAAAACTCCCCTTTCTTCTAACTTTATTTGATTCTCTACATATTTTTTAAATACTTCATCAACTTGTATCAAAGCTTGAAAAGCCGCACAATCCATTTGACCACTTAAATAACATTGTATAATTAAATCATAATTATTATAAACACGCAAACCAACATCCCCATCCTGGTTCTATATTACATAATATATAAAGTGATACAAGTCTTGACATAATACAATATATCATAATAATTACTAAAGATAAACATAATAAATAACTAAAAAGTTTGAATTCTCCACAAGATTTTTTAAGCACAAAAGTAAATATTAAATATAATAATCCCCATATAATAAACATGCTTAAAAAAGTAAGAAAACAAGCATAAACAACTTGTAACATTTTGTAAAACAACCTCCTCAATTTAAAAAACTATCTTAACTTCCTTTCCATGAATCAATCACCCTCATTTTATCCCAACACCTACCTTCGTATCCCTATGGTCATTACCAATAGAAGAAAAATAATTATATAACTCAAAACTCTAAAAATCCCCTCCTCGAACAGGTTCCGCCGCACATTTCTCTCTACTTTTGTAAAGCGGTCTTCCCGCAGGGAAGCCAAGAGGGTATAAATTTACCCCCAATATTATATTTTTTTACAAAATTTCTTAAAACTTTTTTTATCATAAGTTATATATTTTTTTTCATTAATTAGAAAACAATAAAATCCTCCCCTCTTTTCAATTAATATCATAGGTTGTTCAGTTTGTATATCAATATATAATTGTTTCATTTGTAGCCTCCATATATCTCCATATTAAAATGGTGATATTACTTCTATTATGATTCTACCACCTATAAGTAAATAAAAAATAAGTGACAAAAGTAGAAAAAATATTCCTTCTATATATTTTCTAACAATACCAAGATAACCACTATAAATTAAAAATAAAGTTGGTAATACTATCATTAAAATTAATCCTAAATCCATTCTCTCACTCCTTTAATTTCCAATTTCTTTCTCCTCTGTAGTCATGCCATTCCTCATACTGTTCTACTGTCATAGATAATGTTTCTAAGGTTTTAAATAAATGTTTGGCAACAATAAAATCTGGTATATTCAAATCATTATCAATCCCATATTTATTTATAAGTTTAGCCATATCATTTAATAACATATATCTTCTTACATATTCTGGCTGTTGTTTTATCATTATATTTTTCTCCTTTATTGTTTCATCATTGTTCATTCCTGTTTTCTTTACTATCTATTTTAGCTATTAATTTCCCTAATTCACAGCTTTCATGATGTCCTTTAGTATTCAAATTCTCACAGACAGGACAGCCATATATAGGACCGTCAATGTATTCATCCCATTCTTCTAACCACTCAATTTCTTTTAGTAATTTAACCATTTCTTCGGCTATATCTGCTCTGACCCATTCACCGTCAGGGTCTTCTAACATACAGTATGCATCCATTGACCATCGCTTCATTCCCTTGCGCCTCCCTTGCTCCTATTGGACTATCTCCCATTTGCAGTTACATTTTTTACATCCCAACTCAATAACATCATCCTCTCCCCACTCACCACACTCCCCTACCTTTTTTGTGTCATTTAAACCCTCATACCCACATTCTGGACACTTTTCTCTAAATCTACAATCATAGCAACTATCGTTCATTTCCCTTCACTCTCCCACATATTATTAATAGATACTGTAAAACATAAAAACGATATGTTGTAAGTGCCTTTCCATAAATAGGCAAACTGTAAGGGCAACGCCCAAAAATGAGGATTATAATGCAAGTTTATTTCCTTCATTCCTCTCACCCTCCCATCTGCTCATGTAATCCCTTGATCATTTTTTTACGAGATACCTCAACTTCTGACATGTATATCCCTATCATTATTCGTGATTGGTTATGTTTTTGTCTTTCTTTTTTTATCGTCTCCACCAACTCTCGGTTCAAGTCTTTCAACCGAGTGTTTTCTTCTATTAATTTTTCAACATTTGAATGATGATACCAAGCACCATCATCGGAGGGAACCATCCCTGCATCTAAAATCTGTCCGTTATGTCTTTGAAATTCTATTTTAAACAGCTTCATTCCCCTTCACCCCTCTTTACTTATAAAACTGATTATATCTACACTCTTTACATTCCTCAGATGGTTCATCATCATATTTGCTTTTTGTATAACCTTCACACCAATCATCAGTATAGTTACATTCACCATCCTTTGATTTTTGGTGTAAGGGGCAACTTGAGATTACATTAACACTCATTTTTTTACTCTCCTTTTTTCGCCAACAATCATGACAATATATATTATCACCTACTATCTTCCCCTCGCGAAGTTCTAATCTATTGTCACATTTATCACATTTCATTTAATCTTGCTCCTTATTCTGTTCAGACATATATTTCATCTTAAAAGCTCCTATAATTTATAACTACTATAGATTAAATCATCTGGTGGTGATTTTTTTAATTCTTTAATTTTACTTCGTATATGTTCATAATATGCTGATGGCGGACCCGCTGTAACGGAACCTCTAAAAATACCAGAAGCGTTCCAACGAGGATCTTTACCTGAGCGTACATTCCACTCTATTTCTCTTGCTTTAAACATGTTTTTTCATTCCTCTTCTTTCTCCCATTCTTTGCCTGTCAATGCTTTATGGGCAGCTAAACTATAGGCTTTTGTTAATATTTCTGAACACCCAGCTCCCCTAACATCATCATTAATATTCTTATTCTGAAACATAACAACATATTTTTTTATGTCTCTCTTAATCGTTACTGAATATCCTCGTTCTCGCATTTCCCTATCCAACTCAAGCATAGCTTCCGCATCTGTTGAATAGTGCGGCTCTCTCATATAGTCATCAAACCGTTCTTTGGGTATTTCTTTTAGCGGATAACCATGTAGTGCTAAGTAAATTTGTAAGTCAAGTTGTCTGCTCATTCCCTTTTCTCCTTTAGGTCTACTCATTAAAATGTTAAAATTCCAACATTCTGATATTAACATATAATGCTAAGTTGCCTACTCATTTCTGTTTATCATAAAAATTTTTCCCTTTGGTTAATGCCTTATAAGCTGCTAAAGCTCTTACCATTGGTTCAGTATCTGCTATACAAGTAAATCCTACATCAAAATCATCTAAATGTGAGTATGTTGCCATAAATTTTTCTCCATCTGTAAGATGACTTACTGTTAATATCCAACCTTGTAATCTCATTTCATCACTAAGTTCAACCATATCAACAGGATCTGTAGAATAATGCGGAAGCCAGTCATATTCATCTTTATCAATATAATTAATAACAGGTGCTTTATATTTAGTTGATTCCATAAATTCAGATGCATATACATCAATTAAAGTAATTTTATATCCTAATTCTTGTGCTAATCTTATATCAAGCTCTCTATGATTATTATTATTCAACGCGGCAACCCCTTTAATATATTCTTTCTGTTTCTCTTATAATTAATGATGATGGTTCAATAAAATCTTTTACATCAGTAATTTTAATACTTATAAGTCTAAACTTAACTTGTCTATTTTGCATAAATTTATCAAATACTTCTTCATCATAAACAGCTGTTATAATTTCTTCATACATCTCTTCATCTGTATCAGCAAATCCATCACACTTATGTTTAAAACGAATACTTATATCATGTGATGCTTCTAACATAAGTTCTAATTTATATTCTTTCATTATATTCTCCTTTTTCCCACTTTTTATAGTTTTTAATATTTTGTGATTCAGTTCCATTATATTTACATTTGTTTCTATGTTTACAGTGCTTTGCCGCACAATAACCATTAATGATATTAATGGCATCTTCATTATCACAAGATATCACTTTTGTTTTGTTCATACTTAAACAATATCTCCATTCGTTTCCATTGTTTTAAATACTTCATCTAATTCATCTGCTATATCATCTAATTTTTTAGGATTGCCTTCATTATCATATATAGTTATTCCCAGTTCAGTTAGTTGATTGATTACTTGTTGATTTTTGATAATCAAGATATTATCTCCTTTAGTTCACACCAATCTGGTGGTTGTATAGGTTTGTATGCTCTTCTTTCTCCATAGTTTCTTTTTTGAAGAATACGCTCTGATTTATTACAAATTAAATATCTATCTTCTGCATAATAATATGGGCATTGTGCACAATATTCTATTATTCTCTCATAAATTCTATTCATATATTATCATCTCCTTATGTATATTATAAAAAAACAACAAGAGAAGAGAAAAATACGCGGCGAAAGCTGTTTGTCCGCGCTATTTTCTTCTTTCATTTGCTAATCGTTGTTGTATTTTCTTACCGTGTTGCAATAGATTTCTACATCTCATATTCTTTTTATGTAGTGTTATATTATCTTCATCTAATATTAAATTAGCATCTCTTAATGCTTGATTTTCTTCTTTGAGTTTTGCACTTTGTTTAACTAAATCACTATACATTGTTTTTAATTTATTAAATTGCTTTGCTCTTTCATATAGTTGAATATATTGATTTCTTAGTTCATAATATTCATTTTTTTGTTCTTGTATTATTCCTATCAATC
>SL_3KL_010_SEDDRAFT_10006905_pt1 | contig 10108 bp, 6 predicted proteins | sample SodLakKL_010_SED_2_FD_10381 | JGI IMG/M metagenome (IMG submission 10381)
CCCACCGCTCATGATCCAAAAGCAGATTCCGTACATCGCTTTTTGCTGCTATTCTCCTTCTCTTTTGTCCTGCAATGATTCAAGGAGGTCGGTTTACAAAGTATTTTATTAACTTATATGATCCTCACCTGTCCAGCTTTATTAAACCCCGTAAATTATACATAGCCCTGCCCTGATGTCTAAGGTCGGCTTGACAAAACAAATAATAATTGACAATAAGCCCAGATATCAATTAAGAACACGTTTTCTTGTGAGAGGTTTTTGTTTTTTTTCAATCAAATTTCGATTTAACGAGGTTTAACCAATAAAATGGACCTTCCGAGTAGTCGATTCGTAAACAGCATTTTTTGCATACGTTCAAGTTTTTCAACTGAAGTCATAATCTTTTTGCCTCTGCGAACGGTTTCAGCAGCTGACCAAAGCCCGATCTGACTGGTCTGATGCGCCTTTGCCGCCCGCACGGGGCTTTTGCAAAGGAGACAGGCCATGACAGATAAAATCCTCCTGGAAGAGCAGGACCTGCTCACTGCCGCTATTTCCGGCGACGATTCCAGCCATAAATTCCTCATTTCCAGACTCGAACAATACCTTGATTCAAATGACAGGGATCTGCTGCGCGAATTCTTCATGCACCTGCATCCGGCCGATTCGGCCCAGGTTCTGGAGTTTTTTTCACCTGAAAAGGCATGCGCGTTCATCAAATATCTTGATATAGACGACCAGGCCAGGATATTTAATTATCTGCCGGCCAATTTTGAAACCCAGATGGCCCAGATACTTGGAAGAAAAGAACTGGCCAAAATCGTCAGCACCATGTCCCATGATGAACGGGCAGACCTTTTCAACAGGCTTTCCCCGGAACAACAGGAGGAGATCCTGCCCGCCCTGGCCCAGGCCGAAAGAGAGGACATCAGAAAACTTGCATCTTATCCGGAAGATACCGCAGGAGCGGTAATGACTTCGGACTACAGCGCCCTCCGGCCTGAAATCACCGCCAGGGAAGCCATTGACAAGCTGCGCATGGAAGCGCCTGACAAGGAAACAATTTACCAGTCCTTTGTTATTGATGAAAACCGGAGATTGATAGGGGTCGTATCCCTGCGGGAACTCCTGGTTGCTTCACCCGGGGTTCAGGTCAAAGACATCATGAATTCCCAGCCCATTTTCGGGAAAGCCTCGGACGAAGCCGAGCAAATAGCAGATATTATGGCCAAGTACGACCTCATGGCCATGCCCATCATCAATGGAAACGAAAAGCTGGTCGGAATCGTTACCTTTGATGATGTGCATGACATACTGGAAGAAGAAGCCACTGAAGACTTTCACAAGATGGGTTCCATCTCCGGTCACGGAGAAAGCATAACCGGTGTCAACTTTCTCCAGATAAGCCCCTGGCTCCTCATTCAGAAACGCCTGCCCTGGCTTTTGGCTCTGGTATTCGTAAACCTGTTGTCCGGGGCCGGAATAGCCTTTTATGAGGATACAATTCAGGCTGTTGTATCCCTGGTTTTCTTTCTGCCCCTGCTCATCGCCAGCGGCGGAAACGCCGGTGCCCAATCGGCCACCCTCATGGTCAGGGCCATTGCCACTGGAGACGTTCAGGCCAAAGACTGGTTTCGGCTTCTGGGACGGGAGGTCGGAATTGCAATGTTTCTGGGAGTAGGCATGGCTTTGGCTGTTTCCTTTATCGGAGTTTTCCGGGCCGGGCCTGAAGTCGCAATTGTGGTGGCCCTGACCATGATGGCGGTTGTTCTGTTCGGAAGTCTGGTGGGCTGCCTGCTTCCTTTTCTCCTGACAAGATTCAACATGGACCCGGCCACGGCCAGCGCCCCGCTCATCACTTCCATTGCCGACGTGGGGGGCATACTCATTTATTTCAGTTTAGCCACCTGGCTGCTGGGCATTCACGCCTCCGCCTGATATGATGTTTGACTTTTTCCATTCCTGGATACTCAAAGTAAAAGTTTGACAAAAAAATATGATTTAGGGCATAATAATTTAATATGTTAATGGACGGTTCATGAATCAACATTGTAAACCAATTGACTTCAGGAGGTGTTTATGTTTGGGAAAAAAATCTTTATCACACTGGCTGTTATCGTGGGGCTGCTCGTTTCCGCCCCTCAGGCCAAGGCTAAACAGGATATCTTGTTCGGCGGCGCTTCCATAGTGGGCGTGTACTACCAGGTCGCCCTTCAGCTTAGCAACCTCATGAACAGGCATGAGGGAGACAATTACAACTTTATCGGCCGTCCTACAGGTGGATCTGTCTTCAATATCAACGCCCTGGAAAGAGGAGCTTTTGATTTTGGAGTGGCCCAGTCCGATCGCAACTGGCAGGCCTACAACGGAGCTGCCGACTGGGACGGAAAACCCGTAACATCACTGCGCAGCGTGTTCAGCATGCATCCTGAAACTGTCATGCTGGTGGCCCGCAAGGATACCGGAATTGAAAAAGTTGAAGACATTAAAGGCAAAAGGGTCAACATCGGCAACCCCGGTTCAGGTCAGCGCGGCAATGCTACTGATGTTCTCCGCATTTACGGCATCGACCCCAACAATGACTTCAGGGCCGAAGGCCTGCAGCATCATGAGGCTGCAAGGGCCCTGGTTGACCGTAATATTGACGCCTTCTTTTACACCATAGGCAACCCAAGCGCCGCCATTGAAGAGCCGGCCACATCTGTGGACATCAGGATGGTACCTCTGAATGCTCCCGGAATTAAAGAGATGGTGGAAGAAAGACCTTATTACATCATGACCAGAATTCCCGGCGGCATGTACCGCGGCGTGGAAGAAGACGTTGAAACCTACGCAGTGACGGCAACGGTTGTGACCAATGAAAATGTTTCCGACCAAGTTGTCTACGACCTGGTTAAAACAGTATTTGAAAACCTTGACGATGTCAGAGCTTCCCATGCGGCTTTCCGCAATCTGAAGGTGGAGGAAATGCTTCAGGGTTTATCCGCTCCCCTGCATCCCGGAGCTGAAAAGTACTATAAAGAACAGGGCTGGATGTAACCTTAACCGCAACCGGCGTTCTTTAACAGGGCGCCGGTTGTTTTTAATATACAACCGGCTGGCAGGTTCAGGATTGCCCCCATCAGAGATGCTGATTGGGCCAGCCTTGAGTCTGCCGTATAATTTATTCAGGTTGTAGTCTGATACTGTTCTGATTATTATTTTGCCTCGCAAAACCGCATTAATTCAGAGATATCCATGCAGGACAAATCAGGAAATTCTGAAAACACTGAACCGGTGAAGCTGCCGTCTCAGGATGAATCCATAAAAAAAGTCGCCAAGGACCTGGTGGTCATGACCGAGGCAGGGGCCAGGGATCCCAGGAGTATCGTATCCAGGTACATAATTATATTTATATGCCTGGCCTGGTCCATCTTCCAGTTAAAAATCGCCTATGACCCCATAAATTCTCACATTGCCAGGGCCTGGCACCTGGCCTTTGCAATGTCTCTGGCCTTTCTGGCTTTTCCAGCCTACAAACAGGAATCCAAACCCATCTGGATAAACTGGACCCAAAAAATCATTCCTATTTTTTCCCGCAGGACCATAAGAAAATATATCCCGGTTTATGATTGGATTTTTGCCGGATTGGGAGCCGCCAGCGCCCTGTATATCTGGTGGGATTATGAAAACCTTATTTACCGGCAGGGCATGCCCAATCAGACAGATATAATAATGGGGGTGATACTGATCATTCTCCTGCTGGAAGCTGCCAGGCGTACTCTGGGCCCGGCTTTGACCATTCTGGCCAGTATTTTTTTGCTCTATAATTTTGTCGGCCCTTATTTGCCGGCAATGCTCAGGCATCGCGGCCTTCCGGTGGATTTCATAATCAGCGATATGTATCTGACCACCACCGGCATATTTGGAGTGCCTCTGGGGGTATCCACAAGTTTTGTGTTCTTGTTCGTCCTTTTCGGTTCTCTTCTTGATAAGGCAGGCGGAGGCAAGTATTTTATCGATGTTGCCTTTTCCGCCCTTGGGACATACCGCGGAGGACCGGCCAAGGCCGCGGTCATGGCTTCGGGACTTACCGGCATGGTTTCCGGTTCATCCATTGCCAACACCGTAACCACGGGCACATTTACCATTCCTTTGATGAAAAAGGTCGGCTTTCCTGCCCATAAGGCCGGAGCCGTGGAAGTAGCCTCCTCGGTCAATGGCCAGCTCATGCCTCCCATTATGGGGGCGGCCGCGTTCATCATGGCCGAGATCATCGGCATACCCTATCTGGATGTGGTCAGGGCCGCGCTTTTTCCGGCCCTGATCTCTTACCTGGCCCTTTTGTATGTTGTTCACCTTGAATCCCTGCAAATGGGAGTTAAGGCCATACCCCGGGGCGATCTTCCAAAATTCTGGAAGACCACACTCAGGGGATGCCATTTTCTTATACCTCTAGCCATTTTGATAATCTATCTGGTTGTTCTCAGGCGTTCCCCTGTTGCTTCGGCACTCTTTGCAATACAAAGCCTGATGATCATCATGCTCATCCAGCGTCCCATCATAGCCTTTCTCTCCCTGGGATACCATCGCAGGGCCGGTACTCTGGACCCCAACCTGAATCTGAAGCTTTTTATCGGGCAGGCCTTTATTGATGGACTGTGGGATCTATGGAACGGCCTGATCTCCGGCGCCAGGAATATGATCTCGGTGGGCATTGCCACCGCCACCGCCGGAATAATTGTCGGCGTTGTAACCATCACCGGACTGGTAAGCAGATTTGTCGGCATTATCGACATTGTTTCCATGGGTAATGTGACCCTGATGCTTGTTTTGACCGCCCTGACCAGCCTGATTCTGGGCATGGGCATGCCCACCACGGCCAACTACATAATCATGGCCACCCTGACAGCCCCGGTCATACTCACCCTGGGAGCTGATGCAGGGCTGATACTTCCAATAATAGCCATTCATTTGTTTGTTTTCTACTTCGGAATAATGGCTGATGTGACTCCGCCGGTCGGGCTGGCTTCATACGCAGGTGCGGCCATTTCCAGGTCTGATCCCATAAAGACAGGTGTGCAGGCCTTTTATTACAGCCTGAGGATTATTATCCTGCCATTCATATTTCTCTTTAATACCGAACTGCTGATGATAAGCGGGGTCGGGGAAGACGGAAGGGCCATCTGGATCGACAATTACCTCCATATCAGCTGGATTTTCTTTTCCGGACTGATTGCCATGTTCTCCTTTGCTTCAGCCCTTCAGGGTTTTTTGGTTACCAAATGTTCCTGGTTTACACGCCTGGTTTTATTGGTCAGCTGTTTGACCGTTTTCAGGCCTGGTGTGATTGAAGCCTACATACCTATGGGACGGATAGGTCTTCAGGTAATAGGAGTAGGCGTATTTTTTGCGATCTTTTTTATTCAAAAATATAATTACAACCGAAGAAAACAACTCTTACAAAAAAGATAAACTACTGGAGGAAAAAATAAATGTTTAAACACATTCTGATTCCCATTGATTTGCAGGAGGAAGATGAACGTCCCCGCATCATGGCCCTTCACAAGGCCATTGAACTATGCAGGGTTTATGATGCCCAGCTCCACGTGCTCACCGTAGTTCCTGATGTGGGCATGCCCATTGTGGGTTATTACTTTCCCACCGAAACAGAAGACAAAATTGTTGAAGAATCCGAGCGTTTTCTTCACGAACTGGTCAGCAAGAATATTCCCGACGACATCAATGTTCAGCATCTGGTAGCCCAGGGCACGGTTTACAAACGAATTCTTAGAATGGCTGATAAGGTCAATGCCGACCTGATAATCATGCCTGCCCAGCAAATGAAGCTTCAGGACTACCTGATAGGCTCCAATGCCTCCCGGGTGGTCCGATATGCAAAATGTTCAGTTCTGGTTGTCAGGGGCGATTTTGATGATCAGTTTGTTTGCGTAAGTAGCCCGAAATAGCACAGCATTGTTCATTCCCAAAAAAGAACTTCCCTTGAGTGAAGTCAGGGGGAGTTCTTTTTTTGGATTTAAAGGAAGACACCTGCCTGCGGATTATGACAAGAAAGTGAAAAATTATATCGTACACTCATCTATTCAGATGCCCGAAAAAACCTAAAGCAATGCCTTAACAAAAAAACCGGATCATCCACCTGTTTTATGCCAGATCCTGTCCACTTCAGCCCTATACAGATTCAGGTACTCTCCAGACTGGTCAGGCACCAGCCAACGGATGCTTTTCCCGGCCAGCCATCTGGATCTGACCATGCTTGAGCTGATGTCAAGCCCGGGAATGGTAAAGTATCTGATCAGCCTACCACCCTTATTGACCCGCCATACGTCTTTTGCCTGTTTCCGGACATCCCAGAATCCGGATATAAATTCATCAAGCATGTTCAGGTCGCTGTCTTCCCTGCCCGCAATGATCAGATCGCTCATAAAGGCAATCTCCATGCCTTTATACCATTTGGGCATAGTCAGCAGGTCATTGTCGCCCATGATGAAAGTAAAACGGGCTTCAGGCTCGGTCCTGGTCAGTATTTTCAGAGTATCATAGGTATATGAAGGACCCGGACGCTCTTTTTCCAGTGGATTTATGGATACTTCTGCAAAATCCTTTATGGCGGACTCAATCATGGCGCAGCGCATTTCAAAGGGAAGGATGTTTTTAATATCCTTGTGCGGCGGCACATAGGCCGGAACAAGCTGAACCCGGTCCACACCGCCCTGTTCCAGTATCTCAACGCAAAGGCGCAAATGCCCGATATGAAGTGGGTTGAAGCTCCCTCCCAAAAGACCGATCTTGAGAGGATCATTACTTTCTGATTTCATTTTCATATTTTGCCTGCCAGAAACAAAATTTCCAGGAACCAAATTAAATTTTTGGGCATTACAACATCAGGGCCTTTTTCAAGGCCTGAATCCTGTCCCGGACCAGGGCGGCCTTTTCGAACTCCAGATCCTTGGCCAATGCCCTCATCTCCCTTTCCAGCTTCTTGATTTCCTTTTCCAGCTTGCCCTTATCGCTTCCGTAAGCCAGCATCTCCTCCACTGCCAGGCCTACGCAACCGGTTTTTTCGTGCTGACGAAGGTCATAAAGGGTGTTTACCCCTCTTTTGATGATCGTGGTCGGAACAATACCGTGTTCCCTGTTGAACTGAAGCTGAATTGTTCTTCTGCGGTCGGTTTCCTCCATGGCCCTGTGCATGGAACCGGTGACTTTATCCGCGTACATGATCACCCGCCCAAACACATTTCGCGAAGCCCGGCCAAAGGTCTGAATCATGGACCTGAAGGAACGGAGAAACCCCTCCTTGTCCGCGTCCAGGATGGCAACCAGAGAGACCTCAGGAAGATCCAGTCCTTCCCGCAAAAGGTTTATGCCCACCAGTACGGAAAACTCTCCACCGCGCAAAGCCTGTATAATGGCCACTCTTTCCAGGGTATCAATATCCGAATGAAGATACCTGGTCTTAACTCCCCTCTCCTGGATGTAATCTGTAAGATCTTCAGCCATCCTCTTGGTCAGGGTGGTCACAAGGACCCGCTCATCCCTGTTCTGCCTTTTCATGCATTCGTCCAGCAGATCATCCATCTGTCCTTTTGTGGGGCGGACCTCTACTTCAGGATCAACCAGGCCGGTGGGCCGGATGATCTGTTCCACCAGGATGCCCTGGGAACGCTCGATTTCCCAGTCTCCGGGAGTGGCTGAGACAAAAACGGTCTGTCCCATGCGTTCAAGAAACTCGTCAAAGCTGAGGGGCCGGTTATCAAGTGCTGAAGGAAGTCTGAAGCCATAATCCACCAGTGTTTTTTTCCTGGACATGTCTCCGTGGTACATTCCGCCCACCTGAGAAACTGAAATATGGGATTCGTCCATGAAAAGCAGATAATCCTCGGGAAAATAATCAATAAGACATGCTGGAGGCTGGCCCTGCTTTCTTCCATCAAGATGTCTGGAATAGTTTTCAATGCCGTTGCAGTAGCCCATCTCCTGAATCATTTCCAGGTCCAGCTGGGTTTTCTGCTCCAGCCTCTGAGCCTCCACCAGCATGTTTTCCCTGTCAAACCAGGAAAGTCTGTGCCTTAACTCCTCCCGGATATCCTGCATGGCCCTTTGCAGATTGTTCTGATCAGAAACATAATGGCTTCCCGGGTAAATAATGGTTTTTTTCAGCCTGGCCTTTATCTCCCCTGTAAGGGGGTCGGTTTCATAAATGGCTTCAACCGTGTCTCCAAAAAACTCTATTCTCAGGGCCTGCTCCATCCGGTAGGCCGGAATCAGCTCCAGCACGTCTCCGCGCACCCTGAAGGTTCCCCTGTGAAAATCATAGTCATTGCGCTCATACTGGATTTCCACCAGCCTGCCCATGAGGTCGTCCATATCCATGACCAGACCCTCTTCAATGGGGATGATCATTTTTGCGTAATAATCCGGCGAGCCAAGTCCGTAAATGCAGGAAACCGAGGCCACAATTATCACGTCTCTCCTGGTCAGAAGGGCGTGGGTGGCTGAATGCCTTAGCTTGTCGATATCATCGTTGATGGATGAATCCTTTTCAATATATGTATCAGTGCGTGGCAGATAAGCCTCGGGCTGGTAATAATCATAATAGCTGACAAAGTATTCCACCGCGTTTTCAGGAAAAAGCAGACAGAATTCATTGTACAGCTGGGCAGCCAGGGTCTTGTTGGGAGCCATGATCAGGGCGGGACGGTTCAGGCGGGCAATGACATTGGCCATTGTAAAGGTCTTGCCTGAACCGGTCACACCCAGGAGAACCTGGCTGGGAACGCCCTGCTCCAGGTTCCTCACCAGCCCTGCGATGGCCTCCACCTGGTCACCTTTGGGAGAATATTCAGATATAAGTTTGAATGGGATCATAATGGGGTCATATTTGTTAACAGATATCGGTTATCGGCTATCTGTCGTTTGTTTCCGGGTATCTGTTCACAACAATCAGTATTGGGGTGATCATAAGATATGGCGGATATTTACAAAATGATAAACTTTCATCTTGTGGTCAACCATCAGCTGCTGACGGTTTTAACCTGTATCTGTCCATCAATAACCGTGATTTTCAGATCGTCACCAGTTTGAACATCGTTTACGCTGCGCAGAAACCTGCCTGTCTTTTCAACGTTCACCATGGAGTATCCACGTTTAAGGGGGCCGTGGGGATCAAGGCCGGAAAGCTTTTCAGATTCCAGATTGAGACGGTTCTGCTTTTCCTTAAATAAAGCCTGTCTGCTGTTGATCAACCTGCTTTCCAGGTAATCCAGCCGACTATTTTTGAGTTCCCAGAACTGCGGACCAAATTTCGCCCACAACCTTGTTTCCAGATCAGCCAGATGGTCAGCCCTGTTTTCCAGCAAATTTCTGCCTGACCTCAAAAGATTGTCCTCCAGGGTTTCAAGTCTTTGCGCCAGCCTCTGAAGACGGTGCTCCGGGCTGAGCCAGCCCAGGGCCTTTGACAGATGCTCAAGCCTTTGAGAGACGTCTCGCAGCAGGTTCTTATATGTCCTGATGAGAGCTGATTCCATTTCATCCACATCCAGGATCATATCTTTTCTCTGGGGCCAGAGAATCTGGGCGGCTTGGCTGGGGGTGGCCACCCGCTTGTCAGCCACCAGATCGGCTATGGTGGTGTCAGTCTCATGGCCGATTCCGGTGAGGACCGGAATCCTTGATTCAAACACGGCCCTGCCCACCCGCTCATCATTAAAGGACCACAGGTCTTCCAGGGATCCTCCGCCCCGGATCAATACAATAACCTGGGCCCAGTCATGTTCATTTGCCTGCCTGATGGCCCTGGCAAGCTCCTTTGGAGCCTTATCACCCTGGACCTGGCTTGGATAGATCCTGATCCTGCTGCCCAGTCCCCGATCCCGGGCCACCCGCATAAAATCGTGAATAACCGCTCCCGTGGGAGCGGTTACAACAGCCACCCTGTCCGGACAGAACGGAACCGGCTTCTTCCGTTTCTCTTCAAAGTAACCCAGTGCCTTGAGTTTGCTTTTCAATGCTTCAAAGGCTAGAAAAAGGTCGCCCAGACCCTGTTCCTGCACCAGCTCGGCAATAAGCTGATACGTTCCTCTGGGCGCGTAGACTCCTATCTTGCCGGCGCAGACAACATCCT
>SL_3KL_010_SEDDRAFT_10006906_pt1 | contig 10108 bp, 5 predicted proteins | sample SodLakKL_010_SED_2_FD_10381 | JGI IMG/M metagenome (IMG submission 10381)
AAGCGACATGGCATCGAAACGTTCCAGATAGGTCGTATCGGGCAGGACGAGATCGGCGTAATCGACCATTTCGGAGTGGAAGGCGTCCGCGACGACAATATAGGGCAGCTTGTAGTCGCCCTTCTCGTCGCGATCCCGGAGCATTTCCATGACATTCGATGTGTTCATCGACGAATTCCAGGACATGTTCGCCATGAACAGCATGAGCGTATCGATGGGATAGGGATCGCCATTCACGGCATTGGTGATCACCATGTGCATCATGCCGTGCACCGCAAGCGGCGCCTCCCAGGAATACGCCTTGTCGAGCCGCTGAGGTCGGCCTTCAGCGTCGATGACCAGATCCTCCGGGCCGCGGGGGAAACCCAGCGGCGGTCCGGAGAGCGGCTCGCCGGCCGCGGCCGGATGAGCCGGTGCCACCGGCGGCGGCACGGGTTTGGGATAGGGGCCCTTGGCACGGTGGCCACCGGGAACATCCACGGTACCGAGAAGCAGCTGCACCAGATGAATGGCGCGGCAGGCATGGAATCCATTCGAATGCGCCGAGATGCCGCGCATGGCGTGCATGGAGACCGGGCGACCATGGTAGCTGGCGTGTTCCCGCCCGGCCCAGTCGGTCCACGGCCCCGGAACCTCGATTGCCTCGTTGAAGGCGACCTGTCCCATCTCGAGCGCCAGGCGTTCGATGCGTTCGGCATCGAGGCCGCAGACATCAGCTACCCGTGCGGGCGAGTAGGCCTCATCGAGGTAGCGTTCGGCCACGAGGCTCATGACCGTCTTCACCGGGCGGCCGTCAGGCGTCGTGAACTCCCCCAGGAGCGCAGCCGCGACGCCTGCCCGCGTACCATCGGCGAATGCCTCGGCCTCAACGTCCCACACCAGTGGATGTCCGTCATCGTCGCGGAATACGAGTCCGTCGCTGGGTTCGCCCGGTGTCTGTACGATCAGGTAGGTGGCGTCGGTGTACCGGACGAGGTACTCCCAGTCGAAGAGTTCGTGCCTGAGCAGCACGTGGACCATCGATAGCGCAAGCAAGCCATCCGTTCCTGGCCGGATGGGGACCCACTCATCGGCGACCGCGGAATAGCCGGTGCGGACGGGGTTGATCGAAATGAACTTGGCGCCGCGGCGCTTGATCTCGTCAATGCCAAGCTTCAGCGGATTCGACGAGTGATCCTCCGCAACACCCCAGAGCACGAAAAGCCGAGTCCGGTCGAAGTCCGGATCGCCGAACTCCCAGAAGGAGTGGCCGAGTGTATACAGGCCCGCGGCAGCCATGTTGACGGAGCAGAATCCGCCATGTGCGGCCCAGTTCACCGTACCGAACTGGCTCGCCCACAATCCGCTCAGGGCCTGCATCTGGTCGCGCCCGGTGTAGTAGGCGAGCTTGCGCGGATCGGTTTCCCGGATATGGCGGAGGCGCTGCGTGAGTTCGTCGAGCGCTTCCTCCCAGGAAACGGGTTCGAAGACGCCGTCGCCACGTTCGCTGCCCGGCTTGCGCCGAAGCGGTGTCTGCAGGCGGGCGCGCGACTCCTGCTTCATGATGCCGGCCGCGCCCTTGGCGCAGAGTACGCCTCGATTCACCGGATGATCCGGCGTCCCCTCGATGAACCGAACCTTGCTGTTCTCCAGCGTGACCTTGATGCCGCAGCGGCATGCGCACATGTAGCAGGTGGTGTAGCGGATCTGCTGGTTCTCGTGGTCCTCGAACCTGGGGAGGTCGCGAGCAAACACGGGAATGGTCTTGAATGCGCTCATGGAATGTCGCCGCCTTGAGTCGAGGCGATGCCAGACTGTATGGATCGGATCATGGCCGCGCACCACGGCATCGGAAAACCAGGGGTTCCCTAACGCAGCTCTGCGAGCATGGTCGCGGGCTGTTCCAGGTAGGATTTCCAGAGGTTGCAGAAGCGCGCCATGGTGGCACCGTCGATCACGCGGTGATCCCCCGACCAGCTGACCTGCATGATGCGCCGCGCCGTGACGCTGCCGTCGGCGGCAAAACGCGGCAGTGACTGGATGCGGCCCAGGGCAACGATCGCCACCTCTGGCTTGTTGATGATGGGGCTGGACACCGTGCCGCCCAGTGCGCCGATGTTGGAGATACTGATCGTGCCGCCGCGCAAGTCATCCTGGCCCAGCTTGCCGGATCGTGCCAGCGTGGTCACACGGTCCAGCTCGCCGGCCAGTTCCACCAGCGAGCGATCCTGCACCCGCTTGATGTTGGGCACCAGCAGGCCGGACGGCGTATCCACCGCCACGCCGATGTTGATGTCGGCCAGGTAGGTGAGTTCGGTGCAGTCCTCGTTCACCCGGCTGTTGAGCACCGGATACCGGCGCACGGCGAGTTCGAGCGCCTTCATGATCGGCACCAGCGCGGTCAGCTTCAGGTCGGGTTCGGCGAGGGTGGTCTTCAGGTCCTCGCGCAGCGCTTCCAGGGCGGTGACATCCACTTCGTCCGAGTAGGTGAAATGCGGAATGGTGGCCGCCGCCTCGCTCATCTGCCGGGCCATGGCCGCACGAATGCCGCGGATCGGTTCCGTGCGATCGCCCTCGCCCGGCGTTCCCGCCGGCGGTGTCCCCGCCGGCCGTGTCGCGGGGCCGACCGGCGCCTCCTCCTGCGTGCGTTCACCGCGCTGGTAGGGCAGCAGATCCTCCTTGAGGATGCGGCCCTTGCGGCCGGAGCCGGGGATGCGGCTCAGATCCAGTTCCAGTTCGCGGGCCAGGCGCCGCACCGCTGGGGTTGCCAAGACCTTGCCGGCCGGTTCCTGCCGGCACGTGGCGTGGGACGGCCCGGGCTCTCTTGCTTCACGCTCCGCGGTCGGGGCCGGCGGGTCGTGATCAGCGGAGTCGGTATCGGGTGCCTCAGTTTCGTGAGACGCTGGGTCGGCCTGGCCGCCGTCGTCCACGGCGGCATCTGCGGCGACGTCGATCTCGAACAGCGGTTTTTCGACCCGGGCGATGTCCCCCTGCTTGTAATACAGACGGGTCACAGTGCCCGTATGCATGGCGGTGATCTCCACCAGCGCCTTGTCGGTGAGCACGTCGGCCACGGGCTGGTCTTCCTGGACTTGGTCACCTTCCGCGATGCGCCACTCCACCAGTTCACATTCGACGATGCCTTCACCGAGGTCGGGCAGTATGAAGTCAGTCTTCATGGGATCAGCTCCGTTCCTTTGGCCTGTGCATCAGTAGTGCAGACTGGCCTTGATGGCCTCGTAGGTCTTCAGGTGATCGGGCATGTACTCCTTCTCGAGAGCCAGCGGAAACGGTGTATCCACCCCGGTGACCCGCATGATGGGTGACTCGAGGTAGAGAAAGCAGGTCTCCTGGATGGCCGCCGCGATCTCGGCGCCGAAGCCCGAGGTTCTTGGCGCCTCGTGATTGATGATCAGCCGGCCCGTGCGATACACGGAGTCGGCGACGGTATCCCGATCCCACGGCAGCAGCGTGCGCAGATCGATGATCTCGCACGAGACCCCGTCCTGCTCCGCCATGTCGGCGGCCTGCTCGAGCACCTGCACCTGGGCGCCCCAGGCAACCAGGGTGATGTCGCTGCCGCTGCGTACGACCTCGGCACTGCCGAGGGGCAACGCATCGCTGCCCTCCGGCACGTCGCCGCTTGCGGCCCGGTACAGGCGCTTGGGCTCGAAGAAGAGCACCGGATCGTCATCGAAGATGGCGGCCAGCAGTAGCCCCTTGGCCTGTTCCGGATTGCGTGGCACGACCACCTTGAGGCCGGGAACATGCGTGAAGAACGCCTCGGGTGACTGGGAATGGTAGTGACCGCCGCCAATGCCGCCACCATAGGGCGCGCGGATCGTCAGACCGCCGACATTGAACTCGTTGCCCGAGCGATAGCGGAACTTCGCGCTCTCGGTCACGATCTGGTCGAAGGCGGGGAAGATGTAGTCGGCGAACTGGATCTCCGCGACGGGTCGCATGCCCTGGGCCGCCAGGCCATTGGCGAAGCCGACAATTCCCTGCTCGGTGATCGGGGTGTTGAAGCAGCGCTCGCGGCCATACTTCTCCTGCAAGTGACTGGTGGCCCGAAAGACACCACCGAAATGCCCCACGTCCTCGCCGAAGCACAGCACGGTGTCGTCCATGCCCATGGCGGTGTCGAGTGCCAGGTTGACCGCCTGCAGCAGATTGATGTCACTCATCGCCCAGCCTCCATGCGGTCTTCTTGTACTCGTCGGGATAACGGCGGATGTGCGCAGTCAGATTCTCCTCCTGCTCGCGGATGTGCCAGGGCGGGCTGGCATAGACATCGCTGAAGAGCTCATGGAGCGGCGGCGCCGGCACCTTCTCTGCCGCCTTCATGGCCGCCATTACCTGGTTGCGGTGCCGCTCCCGGGCCGCGTTCTCGCGCTCTTCATCCCACCACCCCTGGGCTTCCAGCCAGTGACGAAAACGCGCGACCGGGTCCTTCCGTCGCCAGACATCCTCCTCCTTGCGGCTGCGGTACGCGCTGGGATCGTCCGAGCTCGAGTGTGCGCCCAGGCGGTAGGTCATGGCCTCGATCAGGATCGGTTCGTGCTCCTCCACGGCCAGCCGGCGCGCCTGCTGGGTCGCAAGCAGGACGGCGAGCACGTCATTGCCGTCGACGCGGATGGTCTGCATGCCGTAGCCAACGCCGCGGGCCGCGATGCCGTCGCCGGCATACTGTTCGTGGGTGGGGGTGGATATGGCGTAGCCGTTGTTGCGGCAGAAGAACAGGGCCGGGACCTTGAGCACGCTGGCCATGTTCAGGCCACCGTGGAAATCCCCCTCGGAGGCGGCGCCTTCGCCGAAGTAGCAGATGGCACAGTTGGGCTGCCCCTGGGCCCGCATGGCATGGGCCACGCCCGTGGTCTGGGGTATCTGCGTACCGAGGGCCGAGCCGACGGTGTGGTAGTTGAGCTCGGCACAACCGTAGTGGATGGGCATCTGCCGGCCCTTGCCCAGGTCGCGTTCGTTGCCAAAGATCTGGTTCATGAAGCGCTCCACCCCGAACCCGCGGAAGGCGAGCGCACCCTGCTCGCGGTACTGCGGCAGGATGACATCTCCGGGCTCGAGCGCGGCGGCGCTGCCGATGTCGGTCGCCTCCTCGCCGGTGGCCGTCAGGTAGAAGCTGATGCGACCCTGGCGCTGGGAGGCAAGCATGCGCTCGTCCAGCGCCCGCACGAACAGAAACGTGTCGTGGATCTTCAGGGCGAGGGTCTCGTCGATGTCCGGCAGGTCAGCGTCCTTGTAGACCTTGCCGTTCTGCTGGAGCACCCGCAGAGTGGGAATCTTCATCGCGTGCCCGCTCAGGAAGCGGGGCTTGTGCACGATGTGCGCGTCGGCCTTGCGCTGGTCGGTCATGATCACCCCCATGCTGCATGCGTTGCACCTCCGGGGTCACCGGAGGCGGGGTTCAGGTGCCTCGACCGGGATCACCGGTCAGGCAGGCACCCCGACGTGGCAGCTCTCACTGCCGGATGGACGGGCCAGGATCTTCTGCCCCTGTCCATCGTGTTCCTGTAGCCAAGATTAGACCAGGTGAGCCGGCAATGCTGCATCGGCAGCCGTGACCAGCCACGCAAAATTGTATGACGTTTACGTCAACGAGAGTATATGGTTGAACGGCAATACCCCATGCGACAACACATTGACGCTTACGTAAACGGGATGTAAATTCGGTTGCCAAGGTATCAGAGGTCGGTCGCCCGACCCTGGAATGGACATGGACCAGCTCGCCCGCAGCTACGTGCACGGAGTCAGCGAACAACCGCTGATCGGCGAGACCATTGGGGCGTACCTGGAGCACATCGCCACGACCTGCCCCGACTCCCTGGCGCTGGTGGATCCCCACCACGGGGTCCGCTGGAATTGGCGCGAGTTCAACGCCGAGGTGGATGCGCACGCCGCCGGACTGGTGGCCATGGGCCTCAACCCGGGCGAGCGAATTGCCATCTGGGCGCAGAATCGGCCCGAATGGGCCATCACCCAGTTTGCCGCCGCCAGGGCCGGTCTGATCCTGGTCAATCTCAATCCCGCCGCGCGCACCGGTGAAGCCCACGAGCAGTTGCAACTGGTCACGCCGCGCGCCCTGATCGTGCAGGATGCATTCAAGACCAGCGATTACATCGCCATGGTCCAGGAGATGCTGCCGGAGCTGGCGGGCTGTCAGGCCGGTGCTCTGAAATGCGACGCCCTGCCCGATCTCGCCTGGGTCATTCGCCTGGGCAGAGAGACCACGCCGGGCATGCTCAACTTCGACGACGTGCCCGCGCAAGCCGACGACGCCGCCCGTGCCCGGCTGCGAGAAGTCGCCGATGCGGTGCAGTTTGATGATCCGGTGAACATTCAGTTCAGCAACGCGACCGGCGGCAAGGCGGCCGGGGCGACGCTGACGCACCATAACCTGCTCAACAATGGCTGCATCGTCGGCCGCACCCTGCGCCTGAGCGCGGCGGACCGGGTCTGCATCCCCGTGCCGCTGTTCCACTGTTTCGGCATGGTCATGGGCAACATGGCCTGCCTCGCGCACGGCGCCACCATGGTCTACCCGGGTGAGGCCTTCGATCCGCTGGCCACGCTGCGCACCATCGACGAGCAGCGCTGCACGGCGGTCTACGGCGTGCCGGCCATGTTCGGCGCCATGCTCGACCATGAGCAGTTCGCGGACTTCGACCTCGGCAGCCTGCGCACCGGCATCATGGCCGGGGCGCCCTGCCCCATCGAGACCATGCGGCGTGTCATCGCGGACATGCACATGCACCAGGTCGTGATCGGCTACGGCATGACCGAAACCTCGCCGGTTTCGTTCATGAGTCACGTCGACGACGAGGTCGAACTGCGGGTGTCTACCGTCGGCACGATCTGCCCGCACACTGAAGCCAAGGTCATCGACAGCGATGGACGCATCGTGCCGCCCGACACCACGGGCGAACTCTGCACGCGCGGCTACAACGTGATGCGCGGTTACTGGCAGAACCCGGCCCTCACCGACCAGGTAATTGACGCCGCCGGCTGGATGCACACGGGCGACCTGGCACGGCTCGACGGCGATGGCTACTGCCGCATCGTCGGCGGTATCAAGGACGTGGTGATCCGTGGGGGCGAGAACATCTACCCGGCCGAGGTGGAGGAGTTCCTGGCAGGCCACCCCGCCATTGCCGAGGCCGTTGTGGTCGGCGTCCCGGACCCGCGCATGGGCGAGGAAGCCTGCGCCTGCCTGCGCCTCGAACCCGAAGCAAGCCTGGACGAGGAAGCGGTGCGCAGCTACTGCCGGGATGCCATCGCCCACTACAAGGTACCGAAATACATTCGCTTCTACGAGCGCTTCCCGGGCAGCACGGGGGGTGCGCTCAAGTTCATGCTGCGCGCGGAGAGCCTGGAAGCACTGGGCCTGCAGGATGAAACACAGGACTGAGGCACGGTGGTGGTGCGGCCCGCACGGTTACGCGAGCGCACACGGTTCTGCCGCGACCGACGCGATCGCCTGACGCCGGCAGCCGCTGGACGGCCGCGGTAATACTGACCAGGGGGGCACGGCAACGTGGAAGATCAGCGTGAAGCCAGCCGGGAGAAGATTCTCGTCTGTGACAACGTCAACCGCTGGTTCGGTGGACTGCATGCATTGAAGAGCATCTCCGTCAGCATCGAGCAGGGGGAGATATACGGGTTGGTGGGGCCCAACGGCTCGGGCAAGACCACGCTCGTCAACGCGATCACTGGTTTCTATCCCCCCCAGGAAGGAACCATCAAGTTCGCCGGCAAGGCCCTGAACGATCTCAAGCCGCATCGCGTGGCCGAACAGGGCATCGCCCGCACGTTCCAGAACGTCGCCCTGTTCCGGGGCATGAGCGTACTCGACAACATCCTGCTCGGCCGCCACATCTTCATGCGCCCCAGCGCCCTCGCGTCACTCTTCTACTGGTGGTGGGCGCAACGCGAGGAGATCGCCCACCGAGCGAAGGCAGAAGAAATCATCGATCTGCTGCAGCTCGAGAGCGTGCGCGACGAGCCGGTGGATGTCATTCCGCTCGGCATGCAGAAGCGCGTCGAGCTGGCGCGGGCCCTCTGCGCGGAACCGCGGTTCCTGATCCTCGATGAGCCCATGTCGGGCATGAACCAGGAGGAGAAGGAGTACATGGTGCGCTTCATCCTCGACGCCCATGAAGCGCTGGGGCTCACCGTCCTGCTCATCGAGCACCACATGGACGTAGTGACGGCGATCTGCGAACGCGTCCTGGTGCTCAACAACGGCGAAAAGATCGCCGAGGACTCGGCGCACGAAGCGATCCACGATCCCGCGGTGATCGCGGCCTATATCGGGAAGAAAGACGATGCAGCCTGAGACGGAAGCGGTCAGCGCCGCCGATGCCGCCGCGCTCCATCCCGACTGGCAGGCGGATGATCACCTGATCGCCCTGCTCCAGCGCAACGCGCGCGACCACGGCGACGAAGTCGCCATGCGCGAACGCGAGCACGGCATCTGGCAGGAATACACCTGGGCCGATTACCTCGACCGGGTGCTGTGCTTCGCCGCCGGCCTGGAGGCGCTGGGGGTCGGACCCGAGGACAACATCCTCGTCATTGGCGACAACCGGCCGACGCTGTACTTCGCCATGGTCGGCGCCGTGATGCTGCGTGCGGTGCCCTCACCCGCCTACCCGGATACAACACCGGAGGAGATCGCGGGCCAGATGGAACGCGAAGGCATCCACCTGGCCCTGGCCGAAGATCAGGAGCAGGTCGACAAACTCCTGGGCATCCGCGAGGACGGCTACTCCGCCCTGGAACAGATCATCTACGACGATCCACGCGGACTGGCCGGCCGCGAACCGACCGGCGTGGTTGCCTTCAACGACATCGTCGAACGCGGCCGCGGGCGGCTGCGGGAACAGCCCGCCCTGGAAGCGGATCTGCTGTCGCGGGCATCGGTTCACGACATCGCCGTACTGCTCCATTCATCGGGCACGACCGGCGCCCCCAAGGGCGTCCCGCTCAAGCATGGCCACGTCCTGGCCGGCGTGCGCAACGCCGCGGCCGCAGGCTACTTCCGCGAAGGCGAAGTGCACATGGCCTACCTGCCCATGGCCTGGGTGGGGGATTTCATCTTCTCGGTCGGGGCGGCCCTGGTCCTGCGCTTCACAGTGAACATCCCCGAGCGCCAGGAGACCGCGCTGCACGACCTCCGCGAAATCGCGCCGACCCTCTATTTCAGCTCGCCGCGCGCATGGTCGAACATGCTCACCCGCATCCAGGTCGGCATCGACGAATCGACCGGCTTCAAGCGCTGGCTCTACAACCGATTCATGCCCTTCGCCGTAGAACTCGAGCGGCGCCGGCTGAATGGCGAGGAGCCGAACACGGCGGAGCGCATCTGGCGTGCCCTGGGCGAAGTGCTGGTTTACGGACCGATCAAGGACCAGCTCGGTCTCGCCCGGGTGGAGCGACCGTACACGGCCGGCGAGGCCATCGGCGAAGACGTGTTCCTGTACTTCCGTGCCCTGGGCCTCGATCTGCGCCAGTTCTACGGCCAGACCGAGAACTGCGCCCTGGCCGCGGCCCAGGATCCGGGCTCGATCAAGCTGCACACGGTGGGCAAGCCCTTTCCGGGCGTGGAGATCGAACTCAGTGACGAGGGCGAGATCCTCATGCGCGCGGACAACGTCTTCGACGGCTATTACAACAACCCGGATGCCACCGCCGAGACCCTTCACGACGGCTGGCTCCATACCGGTGATGCCGGCTACAAGGAAGACGACGGACAGATCGTCGTCCTGGGCCGCGTCTCCGAGGTGGTCTATACCGCCCACGGTGACCGTTTCATCCCCACCTATATCGAGAACCGGCTGAAGTTCAGCCAGTACATCAGGGATGTCTGCATTCTCGGCCGGGACCGGGACTACCTGGCCGCTCTGGTCGCCATCGACATCAGCGCTGTCGGCCACTGGGCAGAGGAAAACGGTGTGCCCTACACCTCGTTTGCCGACCTGTCGCAGAAACCGCCGGTCTACGAACTCATCCGCGGCGTCGTCGAGCACGTCAACGGCGTCCTGCCCGCGGGCCTGCAGATCCGCCGCTTCGTCAACCTGCACAAGGAGTTCGATCCCGACGACGGCGAGGTCAC
>SL_3KL_010_SEDDRAFT_10006908_pt1 | contig 10105 bp, 8 predicted proteins | sample SodLakKL_010_SED_2_FD_10381 | JGI IMG/M metagenome (IMG submission 10381)
GGGGTGGGGCTGGCGCGGCTGAGGGCAGAGGCTGCGCGGCAGGGCGCGCCGCTGCTGTTGGCCGACGAGCACGAGCCGCTGGCCGCGCTGCCACCAGCCTTGGCCCACCACGCCGCCGAGCACGGTTGGCCCGCCACCCGTGCGGACAACCTGCGGTTGGCCTGCGCGGTGGCGCGCATCGTGGGGTGGCCCGAGCCAGCGCTGCTGGCTGGGGCCCTCAGTCCCGCGCCGCCGGCGCGCTTCGAGCGCTTCGAGATCGCTGGCGTCCAGGTCGTGCTCGACGGCGCGCACGACCCGGCCGCGGCGCGGCGGCTGGCGCTCGATCTTCCCGCCGGCGCCGTGCTCGTCTTCGGAGCGCTCAGGCGCAAGCAGGGCGCCGCCACGCTGGCGGCGCTGGCGCCGCACGTCGCCCGCGTGATCGTCACGAGTCCCGTCCCGAGCGAACCACCCGGGCCCTGGCCCGCCGACGCGCGCCTAACGGAGCCGGCGGACGCGTTGCGTACCGCGGCGGCCTGGGCGGGCCGGGGCGGGACCGTCGTGGTGGCCGGATCGCTGTACCTGGCGGGGCGCGTGCGCCCGCTCCTGCGCCATGCCACCGCCGTCGCGGCCGCCGGCTGAGGTGCGTGGTGGCGCGCGTCGGCTTCGTCAGCCTGGGCTGCCCCAAGGCGTTGGTCGACAGCGAGCGGATCCTGACCCGCTTGCGGGCCGAAGGCTACGAGCTGGTCGCCTCGTACGAGCAGGCCGAGCTGGTCGTGGTCAACACCTGCGGTTTCGTCACGCCGGCGGTGGAGGAGTCGCTCCAGGCGATCGGCGAGGCGCTGGAGCGGACCGGCACGGTGGTGGTCACCGGCTGCTTGGGTGAACGCCCGGAGCAGATCCGCGAGCGCCACCCGAAGGTCGCCGCGGTCACGGGCCAGGCGGACGTGGGTGGCGTGATGCGCGAGGTGCGGCGGCTGCTCCCGCTGGAGGAGCCGTCCTTCGCCGGGTTGCTCCCGCTCGCGAGCGACGGCGGCCGACCGGATGCCCGCGCGGTGCGCCTCACGCCGCAGCACTATGCCTACCTGAAGATCGCCGAGGGTTGCGACCACCGTTGCAGCTTCTGCATCATCCCGTCGCTGCGCGGCCCGCAGGTGTCGCGCGACGCCGCCGACGTGCTGCGCGAGGCCAGTCGCTTGGTCGCCGGTGGCGCCAAGGAACTGCTGGTGATCGCGCAGGACGCCAGCGCGTACGGCAGCGATCTGCGCCACCGCAGCAGCCGCTTCGCGGAGCGCGAGGTTCGCGCGCATCTGGTCCCGTTGGCACGCGAACTCGGCGCGCTCGGAGCCTGGGTTCGCCTGCACTACGTCTACCCGTACCCGCACGTGCGCGAACTCGTGACGCTGATGGCCGAGGGTGTGCTGCTGCCGTACCTGGACGTGCCGCTGCAGCACGCCAGCCCGCGGATCCTGCGGGCGATGCGGCGACCCGGTGGCGCCGAGCACCACCTACGCACGCTCGCAGCATGGCGCGAGATCTGCCCAACGCTGAGGATCCGCTCGAGCTTCATCGTCGGCTTCCCGGGCGAGACCGAGGACGACCTGCAGCAGCTGCTCGACTTCCTGGCGGAGGCGCAGCTCGATCGCGTGGGGGTCTTCACCTACTCGGCCGTGGCCGGCGCGGCCGCCAACGCCCTGCCGGGCCATGTGCCCGAGGCGCTGGCGCAGGAGCGTTTCGAACGGGTCATGGAGCACCAGCGGAGCATCTCCGCGGCGCGGCTGGCGCGGCAGGTGGGCCGCACGGTGCGCGCGCTGGTGGACGCCTACGGCGCGCTCCCGGGCGAGGTGGTGGCGCGCACCGAGGGTGACGCGCCCGGCATCGACGGGGTGCTGCGCTGCGAGACTGACGGGACCGTGAGGATCGGTGACCTGATCGAAGCCACCGTCACGGGCAGCAGTGACCACGACCTCGCGGGCACGTGGCAACGGACGCTGCCGTGGCAGCCGGCGGTGCCGCGCTTCGGCCCCATCTGAGCGAAGGGAAGCCGCTCAGCCCCCCAGAGCACCCCGCCGCATCGCGATGCGCTCGAACTCCATCTCTGGCACGGCCTCCTCGCGGCTGCCTGCGCGCTGGGTGATCATCAAGCGCAGCTCGTGCGGGCTGGTGGCGGTGAAGACCGCATCCTCGAGCGTGATGGCGCCCTCTAGGTAGAGCTCGACCAAGTGCTGGTCGAAGGTGTGCATGCCGCGCAGGTTGTCCTGGATGAGAGCGTCCTTGATCAACAGGGTCTTGGTCTCGTCCTTGATGTAGTCGCGGATGAGCGGCGAGTTGATGAGGACCTCGAGCGCCAGCTGGCGACCGGGACCGTCGGCGCGCGGCAGCAGCCGCTGCGACAGGATCCCGAGCAGCGACTCGGCCAGCAGGATGCGGACCTGCAGCCGCTCGTGCGGCGGGAAGAAGTCGATGATGCGGTTCACGGTCCGGATGGCGTCGAGCGTGTGCAGCGTCGAGAGCACCAGATGCCCGGTCTGCGCGGCGGTGAGCGCCGCCTCGACGGTCGCCCGGTCACGCATCTCGCCCACCATGATCACGTCGGGGTCCTGGCGCATGGCGTACTTGAGCGCGTCGACGAAGTCGGTTGTGTCGAGGCCGATCTCGCGCTGCACCACCAGGCTGCGCTGGTTCTTGTGCAGGAACTCGATCGGGTCCTCGATCGTGACCACGTTGCTGGGGTAGCGCCGGTTGATGTGGTCGACCATCGCCGCCAGCGTCGTCGACTTGCCCGATCCGGTGGGGCCCGTGACCAGCACAAGGCCGCGGGGTTGCGCAGCCAGCTCGGTCACCACGCCGGTGGGAAGGCTGAGCGCCTCGAAGCTGGGGATGGCGTCCGAGATCACGCGCATCACGACGCCCACCGAGCCGCGCTGCCGGAACACGTTGCAGCGGAAACGCGCCACCGACGGCACGGTGAAGGCGAAGTCGAGCTCGTGCCGATGCCGGAACAGCTCGCGCTGGCCCTCGGTCATCATCGCCAGGGCGATCTGCTCGGTCTGCTCGGGCGTCAGCTTGGGCACGCTCTCGTACACGACCAGCTTGCCGTCGATCCGCATGTGCGGCACGGCGCCGGCCTGGACGTGGATGTCCGAGGCACCGCGGCTGACCATGCTCTTGAGCAGGTCGGCCATGCGCATGCCGGTCCGGGAGGCGGCCACCTGCGTGTCCACCGCGTCCTGCCTGCTCTCGTCGCTCATGGCGCCCAGTCTAGACGGCGCCCGCGGTTACCGCTGTGACATTCTCTGGGCGCGACCTCAGGGTGCGCGCGGCGGCAACCCCAGGGCGGCCTGCTCGACGGCGTTGCGGATGGCGTTGCGGAGCGCCACCGCCACGATCGACTCGCGCACCGTGCCGGCCCGCAGCAGCCGCATCGCCTGCTCCAGCCCATCGATGCTGATCTCGGCGTCCTGCGCCACGCCCAGGCCGCGGCCGATGCCGAGCACCTCGCCGGTGCCCACGTCGACGAAGCGCAGGTCGACGCCGACGCGCACCGTGGTGATGGTGGTGCCGCCCACCAGCCCGAAGACGGCGCTGCCGACCGAGGCGCGGTCCAGGCTGAACTCCGACACCGCGCCGGTGAGGATCAGCTCGGCGTTGAGCAAGCGACCCAGCTCCGCCACCGTGCGGTCGTCGAAGCGGCCGGTCTGCCCCAGGTCCTGCTCCGCCATGATGCGGCCGAGCGCCTGGCGCTCCACGACACGGAAGCGGCCGAGATCGAAGAGCTCGTTCGTGACGACGTCTCCGATGCCGCGCGAGAGGTCGACGAAGAGCCGCGGATCGCGTTCGCGCGCGCTCAGCACCACCACGTCGAAGCGAACCGGTTCGGCCTCGATGTCGTACACCGCCACCAGCGGCCGCTCACCGAAGGGCAACGGCGGCAGCGCGTAGGGCCGCACGTCGCTCCGCTCCGCGACACCGCTCTCGGTGGCGGGGGCGCAGGCGGCCAGCAGCGCCGCGGCGAGCAGCAGGAAGGCAACCAGCGCGGGATGGACGTGGACCAGGCGCCGGGCGGCGCAACGACACATCATGCGATGAGGATACCAAGCGGCCCATGAGAGGGCGGCCCATGAGAGGGCGGCCCATGAGAGGGCGGCCCATGAGAGGGCGCACCATGCGAAGGCGCCCCACGCGACGGCGCCCCGACCCGCAGCTGGGTCGGGGCGCCCCCCGATCGTTGCGCGTCGCGACCAGGCTCAGGGCGCGGCGCCGGTAGCGCCAGGTGGCCCGTCGGCGGTGTCGCCGTCCACGACCTCGCTACCTGCACGCCGAACGTTCGCCTTCTCGCTACCCGCCAGCTCACGCGCCTCCAGCTTGCTCTTGATGCGCTTGAGGACCGTGACCTCCTCGAGCGCACGTTGGTCCAGCACCGAGCGGATGTCCTTGATCTGGCGCGCGATGCCGGGGATCACCAGTTGCTCCAGCGCGTTCACGCGCCGGCTGGTCTTCTTGATCTCCTCGCCGATGCGCCTGAGCCGCGTCTCGGTGGCGGCCACTCGGATGATCGCCTCGGTGAGCGCCTTGAACTGCGCCGCCGCGTCGAGCGTGTGGGCACCGGCGCCGATGGGCGAGAAGGCGGTGCCGGCTGCGAAGGTGGGCGAGCGCACCTGCGGCACCTTGACCCCGAACAGGTTCTCCACCTCGATGCCGATCTCCACCTCAGCGTCCTCGGCCAGCGCCAGGCTCTTGACGGCCTCGGGGCCGTCCCAGGCGTTGGCCAGGAACAGCGATAAGTAGGCCTCCTGGCTGGCCTTGGTCAGGTCGCGGCGCGCCTGCAGCGAGGCCTTGACGAGGTCGAAGAACTCGCCGATCAGCGCGTCGCGCTTGCGCTTGAGCAGGTCCGCGCCGCGGTTGGCCAGCTTGAGCTGGTCGCGCCGCGCGAGCAGGTTCGAGCGGGTGGGAGCGATGGTCTCGGCCATGGCGTCCTCGCCTCAGACTCCGGACTTCGCGGAGCCCCAGAGCTCGTCCATCTTGGCGCCGTAGTACTTGTCGATCTGGTCGTTGGCAAGGCGCGTGAGCTCGCTCTTGGGCAGCTTCGAGAGCGTGTTCCAGGCGATCGTGAGCGAATCGTCGATCGTCCGGTTCGCGCCCCCCTGGTTGATGAAGCCCTTCTCGAACTCCTCGGCGAAGGCGAGGTAGAGCTTATCGTTCTCGGACAGCGCGTCCTCACCCGTGATCGCCACCAGCCGCCGCAGGTCGAGCCCGTTGGCGTAGGCGGCCTGCAGCTGATCCGCGACGTTCTTGTGATCCGGCCGCGTCTTGCCCGCTCCGATGCCGTTGTTCATCAGGCGCGAGAGCGAGGGGCCGGGGTTGATGGGCGGGTACACACCCTTGTTGTGCAGGTCGCGCGCCAGGTAGATCTGGCCCTCGGTGATGTAGCCGGTCAGGTCGGGGATCGGATGGGTGACGTCGTCGTCGGGCATGGTCAGGATCGGCAGCTGCGTCACCGAGCCCTTCTTGCCGGTCACCACGCCGGCGCGCTCGTAGATCGAGGCCAGGTCGGTGTACATGTACCCGGGGTAGCCGCGGCGGCCGGGGATCTCCTCGCGCGCGCCGCCGATCTCGCGCAGCGCCTCGCAGTAGTTGGTCATGTCGGTGAGGATCACCAACACGTGGTAGTCGTGCTCGAAGGCCAGGTACTCGGCCGCGGTGAGCGCCATCTTGGGCGTCAGTAGGCGTTCCACCGCCGGGTCGTCGGCCTTGTTCAGGAACAGCACCGAGCGCGCCAGCGCGCCGGTGCGCTCGAACTCCTTGGTGAAGAAGGTCAGCTCGCGCTGGGTGACGCCCATGGCGGCGAACACCACCGCGAACTCGCTGTCCTCGCCCACGACCGTCGCCTGGCGGGCGATCTGCGCCGCCAACTCGTTGGCCGGCAGGCCCGAGCCGGAGAAGATCGGCAGCTTCTGCCCCCGCACCAGGCTGATGAGCGTGTCGATGGTGGAGACGCCGGTCTGGATGAACTCCTCGGGCTTTGCGCGCGCGACGGGGTTGATGGGCGCGCCGCCGATGGGCAGGCGCGTGTCGGCCACCACCGGCGGCAGGCCGTCGATCGGCTCGCCGGTGCCGCTGAAGCGGCGCCCGATCATGTCCTTCGACACGCCCAACCGCGCCACGCTCTCCACCAGGTTCACGCTGGTGCTGGAGAGGTCGATGCCCGAGGTCTCCTCGAAGACCTGCAGCACCGTGTACTCCTTCGACACCTCGATCACCTGGCCGCCGCGCTCGCGGCCGCTGCCGTCGATGATGCGGACGATGGCGTTGTAGCTGAGGTCCGGCGCGTTCTGCAGGTAGAGCAGCGGACCCGAGACGTAACTGACCTCGGTGTAGCGCTTCTTGAGCAGCGTACTCACATCAAGCCTCCTGGCCTCGGGCCTGCAGGGCGCGGTCGCCGTCCAAGGCCTCCATCACGCTGTCGCGGTACGCCGCGAACTCGTCCTCGGGCACGTAGCGCGAGCGGTTGATCCGCTCCACCACAGGCTGCGCCAGGATCTCGTCGACCGTGGCGCCCTGCTCGAGCGCCGCGCGGGCCACGTCGTAGAACTTCAGCATCATCTGCAGCATGCTGTACGCCTTCTCGAGCGAGCAGGAGGCGTCGATCGGATCGAAGCCGTTCTGCTGCAGGAAGTCCTGCCGCAGGATGCGGCCGGCCTCGATCACCAGGCGCTCCTGGTCCTGCAGGGCGTCGGGACCGACCAGCTGCACCACCTCTTGCAGGTCGCTCTCGCGCTGCAGCAGCACGACGGCGCGCTCGACCACGTCGGGGTAGTCCTGCGCGACGTGCTCGCGGTACCAGTCCTCGAGGATGTCGCTGAAGAGCGAGTAGGAGCGGTTCCAGTTGATGGCCGGGAAGTGGCGGCGCCGCGCCAGCGAGGCGTCGAGCGCCCAGAAGCAGCCGGTGATTCGCAGCGTGGCCTGGGTGACGGGCTCGGAGAAGTCACCGCCGGCGGGGCTGACCGCGCCGATGATCGACACCGCGCCCTGCTCGCCGGCCAGCGTGGTGACGCGGCCGCCGCGCTCGTAGAAGGCCGCCAGTCGCGAAGCCAGGTAGGGCGGGTAGCCCTCCTCGGCCGGCATCTCCTCGAGCCGCGAGGAGATCTCGCGCAGCGCCTCGGCCCAGCGCGAGGTGGAGTCGGCCATGATCGAGACGCCGTAGCCCTGGTCACGGAAGTACTCGGCCAGCGTGATGCCGGTGTAGATCGAGGCTTCGCGGGCGGCCACCGGCATGTTCGAGGTGTTGGCGATGAGCACCGTGCGGTGCATCAGGGGGTTGCCGGTCTGCGGGTCCTCGAGCTCGGGGAACTCGACCAGCACGTCGGTCATCTCGTTGCCGCGCTCGCCGCAACCGACGTAGACCACGATGTCGGCGTTGCCGAACTTGGCGATCGACTGCTGCGTGACGGTCTTGCCCGAGCCGAACGGGCCGGGGATGGCGGCGGTGCCGCCCATCGTCAGCGGGAACAGCACGTCGAGGATGCGCATACCGGTCAGGAAGGGCGTGACGGGGTCGAGCTTCTGCTGCACCGGGCGGGGGCGCCGCACCGGCCAGGGGTGCGCCATCTTCAGCTCGGTGCCGTCTTCGAGCGTGGCGATGACGTCGTCGACGGTGTACTCCCCCGCGGCCACGATCGTCTTGATCACGCCACCCTGGCCCGGCGGGACCAGGATCTTGTGCGTGAACGAGAACTCGGGCACGGTGCCGATGGCGTTGCCCGCCGCGACCTCGTCGCCGACGGCCACGCTGGGCGTGAAGGTCCAGGTGGCCTCGCGCGAGAGCGCATTCACGGTGATGCCGCGGTCGATGTAGGTGCCGGACGCCTCCTCGATCTTGTCCAGCGGCCGCTGGATGCCGTCGAAGATGCCGTTGAGCATGCCGGGGCCGAGCTCGACCGCCAGCGGTAGGCCGGTGGAGACGACCGGCTCGCCCACGGTCAGGCCGCCGGTGTCCTCGTACACCTGCACGAAGGCGGTGTCGCCGTCGAGGCGGATGATCTCGCCGACGAGCTGCTCGCCGCCGACGCGCACGATGTCGTACATCCGTGCGCCCATCATCCCCTCGGCGATGACCGCCGGACCGGAGATACGTTGGATGGTGCCAGTGATGGCCATGAAGCCTCCGAGTGGTTCAGTCGAGCTTGATGTCGAAGCCGATGGCGCTGCGCACCAGCTGTTGCATGTAGGCCTTGGCGTCGGCGTCGTGGTCGAACGCCGCCGCCAGCCCCGGCATGGGCAGCAGCACCGGTAGGTCGCGGCCGCGCATCACGCGCTCCATGGCCTTGACCGGGTCCGCGATCAGGCTCTCGTCGACCACGACGAGGCCGTAGCGGTCCGAGACGATGACCTCCTCGACGGCTGCCTGCGCACCGTCGCCGGTGGCCTCCAGCACATCGACACCGGCGAGCCGGAAGCCGATCGCCGTCTCGGCGTCGGTGACGACCAGCATCTTAGGCATGGCCCACCTCCCGCCGCAGCGTCTCGGCCGGCACGCCGTAGAAGGTCCCCCGCGCGAGCAGCCGCAGGGTCGCGACCTCGCGCTCCTTGACCCGCAGGAAATGCGTCACCAAGCCTATGTCCAAGGGATCGATGGTGAGCGTGCGGGCGGCCTGCTCGAGCGCCTGACGCAGCCAACCCTCCAGCTCGTCAGCGTGCTCATGGGCGCCAGCGAAGGGACCCCGAAGCTGCGGCAGCGGCGCACCGGGCGGGGCCGCAGCGATCTGGAGGAACTGCTGCAGCGACAGCCACTCGCCACCCGGCACGAAGCACGGTTCGGCCTCGAGGTCGCGGCCCCGCAGCTTCACCGCGGTCAACAGGTTGGTCGCGTCGACGCCGTACGCCAGGTACTGGCGGAAGGCATCAGGCGTACCCTCCTTGCGCGCCCCCTCGAGCACGCTCGCGTGGTGGGCCTGGTCGAGCGCCAGCTCGAGCGCGAAGAGATCGCCCTTGCGCACGTAGGCGCCCACCGCGTCGCGAAAGGCGTCCGCCAACGGGTGCCCCGTCACGGCCAGCGCCTGCGCGGCGGACGGCAGGTCCTTGGCGGTCGCCATCAGGCGCAGCGTCCTGCTGTCCAGCTCCCCAACCGGCAGCGTCGCGGCCAGCACGGCCTCCGCCGTGTCCTCGTGCTCGGCGCCGGCGCGGCCCGCATGGAAGGCGCGGGCGACGGCCTTGAGGTTGGCGACCTCGTAGCGCCGCAGCAGCAGGCCGAGCTGCGCCTTGGCACCGTTCTCGGCGTGCTTCATGAGCTCGGACGTGATGCGGCGGAAGTGCTCGGCGATGGCCTGGTCGACGTCCGGCAGCGACGGCCGTCCGGCCGCGGCCGGGCCGCGGATGGTCTCGAGGTCGGGCGCGTACGCGGTCTGCGCCAGAGCGTTCGCGAAGGCCTCGAAGCCACCTCCCGCCAGCGCCTGCTCCACGAAGCCGGGCGGCAACAGCCGCGCGCGCATGCCGCGCACGCGGGCGTTGAGGTAGCCGTAGTTGGCCATCGGCTCAGGCCTCCGCGTCGTCGCCGTCGTCGAAGAGAAGCTGCGCCACGCTCGACGCCAGCTCGCCCCGCAACGCCTCGAGGCGCACCCCGAGCGTGTTCTCCACGCTGCTGCCGCGACCGCTGGTGACGCGCACGCCACCGCTGACGGGCCCAGCCACGACCTGCGCCGTGAGGCCTTCGGCCTTGGCGATCTTGTTCGCCAGACGCACGTCGCGCTTCGCCACCTCCACCTCGCTGACGGCGTCGGCCCCGAGCGCGGCGGCCGCTTCCTCCAGCAGGCTGGTGAGCACCGGTTCGTATGCCTTGGGGTCGCCCGCGAGCGCGGCGAGCCGCTCGCCGGCGGCTTCGAACACCGATTCGACCGCCTCGTGCTGGGCCCGCAGCGTGAGTGCCGAGGCCTGCAGCTGGGCCGCGCTCTGGGCGCGTACCAGCGTCGCCTCGCGCTGCGCCTCGGCGCCGCGCTGCCGCGTCGTCACCAGGGCTTCCGACTCTCGCTCGGCCTGCGCGACGATCTCCGAGGCGCGCTCACGCGCCTCGGAGAGGATGGCGTCGATCTCGGCGCTGGCTTCTCGTTCCAGCAGAGCCGTGAGATCAGCCACG
>SL_3KL_010_SEDDRAFT_10006909_pt1 | contig 10104 bp, 12 predicted proteins | sample SodLakKL_010_SED_2_FD_10381 | JGI IMG/M metagenome (IMG submission 10381)
ACGCTTTCGGTGCCGCCGCCGCAGACCGGTCTGTTCATGGATCTGGCGCTGTCCTTCCGGGCCGGGGGCATGGGGCTCGACGTCATCGCCCTGGAAACGCTTGACGAGCAACTGGAGTTTCTCAAGGGCATGTCGCACGAGGCCCAGCTCGAGCTGATCCGCACTGCCGTGGAAGAGCACGAGAACATGCCGGAAACCTTCGAGAAGCTGGTTTCCGCTTATCTGGACGGCAATCTCGACGAGCTCGAAGCCCTCTCGCAGAGCCAACTCGAGAGCATGGACGAGGAGGTCATGCGCCACTTCAATGAAATCGGCCTCAAGCAGCGCAACCACGTAATGCTCGAACGCGCCTTGCCATACCTGGAAAAGGGTGGGCTGGTGATTGCCGTGGGCGCCCTGCACCTGGTCGGCGAGGACGGCCTGGTCAGGCTACTCGAGGAAGAAGGGTTCGAGCTGGAGGGCGTTTACTGACCGGATTTTCTCGTACCGAGGATGAATCCGGCCTCGCGCAGTTTTTCCAGCATGCCGGCACCGGAACGAATGATTGCGTCGGTGTCGGGTGCCTTGAGTTCGGCGGCAATGGCCGTCAGCAGGCTCCGTCCGCTGCTTTCCGGGTTTTCATTCATCAGTTCGACCAGCCGAGCGGTGACCGGGTTGAAGCGCATGAAGCCGATGGTGTGATCGCGCTGGCGGCAGGCGGCCAGAACGAACGGCGCCTCCAGCGGCATCTCGGGCTGGAATTTCGGCCCGATTTCGTGGACCGGCCACTGATACAGGCCCAGTTGGGTGGTGGGGTTGGTGACCGGCACGTTCTCGACCAGGTCGCCCGCCGGATCCGCCGGGATGGCACCCAGGTCGGCCTCGTGCAATCGAACCACTGTCTCCAGGTATTCCCAGTGCACCAGTTCGGAGGTGAACGGTGGCAGACCGTCGGGTTGCTGTTGTTCGATGAAACGGATGAACTCCTGCCCGATTTCGGTGAACATCGGCGTGCGGGCACGGTGTTCGGCCATGAACTGGCGAATCAGCCGTTCCCAGCCCTCGTCGTCGACGAGGCGGCGCAGGACGGGAAAGTTCTTGGCCATCAGATTACGCAGGTTGCCGAAGAACAGTCGACGGTAGATGGCCATGCGCCGCTCTTCCACACCCTCGGGCGCAGGTGTCGATTCCGGGTTACGCAGATGCCCGGCGAATTGCCGCTGCAGTTTCAGCAGCGACTCAGGAGGCGCGTCGTTGTTGCTCGGGTTGTTGCTGGTCGGCGTCATGGGCTGATTGATATTGTCGGATCTGTTCCACTTCGGCGAGCAGTTCCGCCATGGGTGGAAAGTTGAAATCGCGTTCGAGCAGCGTCGGCACCGGTCCGAGTTTCTCGTAGGCCCGATCGAGCAGGCGCCAGACCGGATCGATCACCGGGGCGCCATGGGTGTCGACGATCAGGTCCTCGGCCTCGTTGTGGTGCCCGGCAATGTGGATATAGGCCACGCGCTCGGCGGGCAGGCCATCAAGGAACTCGTCGGCGTCGTAACGATGGTTGACGCTGTTGACGTGAATGTTGTTGACGTCGAGAAGCAGCAGGCAGTCGGCATTGTCGATCACGGCGTTGATGAATTCCAGTTCGGTCATTTCCGCACCAACCGTGGCGTAATAGGAAATATTCTCCACGGCGATGCGTCGCCCGAGCGTTTCCTGCACCTGGCTGATGCGCGATGCGACCCAGTCGACCGCATCAGCGGTGAAGGGAATCGGCATCAGGTCGTAGAGGTGGCCGTGTTCCGAACAATAGCTCAAATGGTCGGAATAACCGACGATATTGTGTTCATCCAGAAACTTGCGCAGGCGCGCTAGAAACTGACGGTCCAGCGGCTCGGGAGCGCCGATCGACAACGACAGCCCGTGGCAGATGAACGGAAACCGGTCGGTCCACTCACGGAACTGGGTGCCCAGACGGCCACCGACACCGATCCAGTTCTCTGGTGCGGCTTCCATGAAGCCGACCGAGGACAACTCGGCCTCCCGAAGCGGGCCCAGAAGGGCCCGCCGCAGGCCGAGTCCGGCGCCTTCTACGGGGAAGGTTGCGGAACTCATTTCGGAACGACTCAGCTAGCGCCGCAGGCGCCTTCGCCGCACGCGCCCTCACCGCAAGCGCCTTCCTCGTCCTTGTCGTCTTCATCCTTGTCATCATCTTCTTCACCGCAGCTGCCTTCGCCGCAGGCACCTTCACCACAGGCGCCCTCGGCCAGAGTGGCGCTGGCGACCATGAAGCCGGCGGGCAACTCTTCGGCCTCGAACGGGTCGACGGGCGTATCGCCGGCGGCCATTGCACTCAGGGAGAACGATGCAGCAGCGACAGCGCTGATGGCGGAAGTAAGGTATTTCTTGTCAGCCATGGGGATGACCTCCGTGTTGGATTTTGATGAATGGGCCATGAATCTTGATACCCATCAAGAATCCTAGCACGGTGAATGTTAACGACACCTTTCGGCAGAGGCCATTAGTAGTTGTGCGTAAAGACTGTCGGTGTCGACTATTTTTCCGGCAGGTTCTTCTTTCTAAACCGGCACAGGTCGAGCACCGGGCATTCCGCGCATTTGGGGTTTCGCGCGGTGCAGGTGTATCGGCCGTGCAGGATCAACCAGTGGTGGGCGTCTTTCAGATAGTGGGTGGGTACGCGCTTGAGCAGTGCCTTTTCCACCGCCAGAGGCGTCTTGCCCGGTGCCAGGCCGGTGCGGTTGGAGACCCGGAAGATGTGGGTGTCGACGGCCATGGTGGGCTGATCGAAAGCGGTGTTGAGCACCACGTTGGCGGTCTTGCGACCGACGCCGGCCAGCGCTTCGAGTTCGGCACGATTGTCCGGCACTTCGCCGTCGTGCTTGTCGATCAGGTCGCGGCAGGTACGGATGATGTTCTTCGCCTTGGAATTGAACAGCCCGATGGTCTTGATGTAGTCCTTCAGCCCGTCCTCGCCCAGTGCCAGGATCTGCTTGGGCGTGTTGGCCACCGGATACAGCCGGCGGGTAGCCTTGTTGACGCCCACGTCGGTGGCCTGGGCGGAAAGAATCACGGCAATGAGCAACTCGAAGGGCGTGGAGTAGTCCAGCTCGGTGGTCGGGTGCGGGTTGATCTCGGACAGTCGGCGAAAGAATTCCTCGCGCTGGGCGGCATTCATGACGAGACGGGTTCCTTCTGGTTCTGTGCAATGCGTGGATGTTCCTGCGGTCGCTGGACCAGGTACTGGCGCACGGCCACCATCAGCCCGAGACCGATAAAGGCACCCGGCGGCAGCAGGGCAATCAGCAGGCCGGAGTCGAACGGCAGGACCTGGACGGAAAAACCGGCGAAGCGATCGCCGAGCAACAGGTCGAGGTCGGCCAGAATGGTCCCGTGGCCAACCAGTTCCCGGCCGGCGCCAAGGATAATGAGAACGGCGGCAAACCCCGCCCCCTGGGCCAGCCCGTCGTGAACGGCGGCAGCCAGCGGCTGGCGCGATGCAAACGCCTCGGCGCGCGCCAGGATGGTGCAGTTGGTCACGATCAGCGGCACGAAAATGCCCAGCACCCGGCTGAGATCGTGCAGCCAGGCCTGCAGGCTCAGATCCACCACCGTGACCGTGGTGGCGATGACCAGCACGAAAGCGGGAATGCGGATTTCCGGCCGCAGCGCCGAGCGCAGCAGCGAGACCGCCGCGCTGGAGATGACCAGCACAGCCATGGTGGCCAGCCCCAGCCCCAGCCCGTTGACGGTGGTGTTTGACACCGCCAGCAGCGGACACAGGCCCAGCAGCTGCACCAGGCCGGGGTTGTTGTCCCACAGACCGTTGCGCCAGATTTCGGGGGTGGAAACACTCATTGCGATAACGTGTCGGTTGACGCTTTGTGGGTAAACGGTTCGCTTTCGTTCAACTCTACCGCCTGCAGTGCGCGCTTGACCGCTTCGACGATGGCCGCGACGGTGATGGTCGCACTGGTCAGCGTGTCGAATTCCCCACCACGACGGTCCGGTGCCCAACCCTCCGGTTCGGGATCGGCCAGGCTGCGTCCGACAAACTGCTTGAGCCAGTCGGTTCGCCGCGGTTCGATCCGGTCTCCCAGCCCCGGAGTCTCGCGGTGTTCGAGTACCTGCACGCCCATGACCGTGCCTGCCACATCCACGGCGACCAGCAGGCGGATGTCGCCGCTGTAGCCGCGCGGTGTGGTCAGGTCGACCACCATCGCGACCGGTTCGCCCGAAAGCCGGGCACGGTAGACCCGGGCAGGACGGTCGAATCCATCGATATCGACTTCGATGCGGTCGTCGAGCAGCTCGTTGTCGTAGCTGTCGGCCGGCAACATCTCGGCAATTGCTGCCAGTGCACGAGTCTGCTGTTTATGCTCGATCCGTTCCCCGGTGACATGATTCATCCCGGCCAGGATCACCGCTGCCAGAAGACCGATGATCGTCAATGTCACCACACTGCGCAAAGGCATGCCGGCAGTCGTCATCCTGCGGCCACTCCTTGGATCCCGGCAATGCGTGGCATGTGTCGGCGACAACCGTGTGGAAAGCGCCAATTATAGTGGCGATGGGTTCGTTTGCAGCGGCCCCATTCCGACCCCCTAGGCGATTCGTAATACTTTCTGTGTTACATTTGTACTACGATGTGAAATGCGTAGTGAGCTACTGATGAGCCATTTGAGCGTACGTTTGTCGGAGGATGTCGAGCGGCGCCTCAATCAGGAAGCCGAATTGACCGGCAGGAACCGATCTGACCTGGTGCGTGAGGCCGTGGGTCAATACCTTACGCAAAGAGAGCGGGATCGACTGATCGAGGAGATGAAGAAGGCGGCCAGGGTGCTCAGTAGCGATCCGGAGGCCGCAAGAGAATCCCGCGAATTGGCCGAGGAAGGCTTGGAGGACTGGGTCGAGAATATCGAGCGTGAAGAGCAGGCTGCCGGCGCCGACCCCGATGAAAAGTGGTGGGAGTGATGCGAAGGGGGGAGGTCTGGGTGGCGAGCTTTCGTCCTTGGCGCGGCAAGGAAGTGGGCAAGGTTCGGCCCTGCGTGATCATGCAGGCCGACTGGTTGACATCGCAGAACTTCGATACCGTGCTGGCGCTGCCACTGACCTCCAATCTTCGACCGGGAACCAGTGCATTGCGCGTCGAAATCCCACCGCGGGAGCGCCTGATCAAACCTTCTTGGGTGATGGTGGAAAAGATGCGCGCACTCGACCGCTCTCGCTTCGACACCGGACCGTTGGCTCGTCTGACCGACGAAGAACTCGTTGCCATCGAAAGGCAACTGCGCGCTGTGCTGGGGATGTTGTAGGCGCAGAGCTCAGGCGGAATCATTTCCTGATCAGAGGCAGGTAGGTAGCGAGTCGGTCTGTCAGTGCCCGTAGGTTCTTGGCCGGGTCAGGCGGTCGATCAGCGGGACGGCCATGTTCATCAGCAGGACGGCGAAGGCCACACCGTCGGGGTAGCCGCCCCAGCGGCGGATGGCGAGTGTGAGGATGGCGATGCCGGCGCCGAAGACGAGCTTGCCGCGCAGGGTCGCCGGGCCCGAGACGGGATCGGTGGCGATGAAGAAGGCGGCCAGCACCAGGGCGCCGGCGAAGATGTGCTCGGGTGGGGCGGGATGGATGTCGGGGCCGAGCATCCACATCGGTGCGGTGATGATGACGGTGGCGGCCAGCACGGCAACGGGGACATGCCAGGTGATGACCCGGCGCCAGATGAGGTAGATGCCGCCGAGCGCGTAGAAATTGGCGATCCACTCCCAGCCGCGCCCGCCGAAGTCGCCGAAGGCGGGGTCGGTGCGGATCTCTGAAAGATTCAGCCCCTGCTGTACGCCGGTGCGGATCTGGTCGAGTGGTGTGGCCATGGTGATGGCATCCCAGCTCAGTGCCGCCGGCAGGCTGCCGGTGAAAATGGCCTGGGCGGTTTCGAGCAGGCCGGGCAATCCCGGCGAGAGCTGGCGTGGGGCCAGCCATTGGCTCAGCTCCAGCGGGAAGGCGATGATGACGGCGGCAAAGCCGACCATGGCCGGGTTAAAGAGGTTGTAGCCCAGCCCGCCGTAGAGATGCTTGGCGATGACGATGGCAAACAGCATGCCCACCGCCGTGATCCACCAGGGTGCCAGCGGCGGCATGCACAGGGCGAACAGCACACCGGTGACCACGGCGCTGCAATCACCGAGGAACAGACGCACCGGCCGATCGCGCAGCTTGAGCATGAGGGCCTCGAAACCGACGGCGAAACCTACCGCCAGGGCAATCTGGAACAGGATGCCGTAGCCGAAAAACCAGACATGCGCCGCCACCGCCGGTATCAGCGCGTACAACACGTGGCGCATGGTTTCGCCCACGGTGATCGCGGGCGGCAAATGCGGCGCTCCGGCCAGCTCAAACTTCATGGCAATGGTTCCATTGCAGCGAAAAGCGATTAACTACGAAGAGCACGAGTGACTTCGTGTTCTTCGTGCCCTTCGTGGTTTCATGCTTTTCAAGATCAATTACAGGCCATCATTTGGGTTGCCGTTTCTGTTTGGCCCGTTCGATGGCGGCCTGGATTTCGTCCTGCGCCTTGTCGGGTTTTTTGAGTTTTTCCTCGCGCGCCTTGCGGCGGGCGGCGCGTTCGGCTTTTTCGCGTTCCATCCGTGCTTCGCGGGCTTCGAAGCGGCGGCGAGCCAGGGCGGCACGGCGTTCGTCCAGTTCGCGGCGGATCAGTTCCTGGCGGCCGTGGCGATAGAAATCGACCAGCGGAATGTGGCTGGGGCAGACCTGGGCGCAGCAGCCGCACTCGATGCAGTCGGCCAGGTTCAGTTCGGCGGCCCGGTCGTATTGCTCGGCTTCGAGGTGACGGTAGAGCATTTGCGGCAGCAGGCCGGCAGGACAGGCGCTCACGCACTGGCCGCAGTTGATGCAGGGCATGACCGGACCGGTTGATGCTACTTGCTCTGATGTCAGTGCCAGGAGGCAGTTGGCGCCTCGGGTGACCGGAATCTCGTCGCTGGCCAGTGCGGTGCCGGACATCGGCCCGCCGAGTACCATGCGGGTGACCTTGCCCTGGTAGCCGCCGGCGGCTTCGACCAGGTGAGCGAACGGGGTGCCGATCAGGGCCAGCAGGTTGCAGGGTTCCTTGATGCCCGGCCCGGTGACGGTAACGATGCGCTCGATCAGCGGCCGTCCGTCGATGACCGCGTCGCGCAAGCTCGCGGCGGTGGCCACGTTGTGACAGACCACGCCCAAGTCCTGGGGCAGGCCGTTGTGGGGTACTTCCTTGCCGGTCAGGGTCTGTATGAGCTGGCGTTCGCCGCCCTCGGGGTAGATGGTCAGCACCTGGACGATCCGCACGATGCCGTCGGTATCGATTTGTTGGCAGGCGGCTTCGAGCTTGTCGCGCACGGCACCCATGCGATCCTCGATGGCGATGACCACGCGCTGCGCGCCCACCGCGCGGGCAAGTATGAGCCCGCCCCTGATGATGGCTTCGGGGCGCTCGCGCATCAGCATTTCATCGCAGGCGATATACGGTTCGCATTCGGCGCCGTTGAGAATCACGGTGTGCAGGTCCGGCCAGTCGCCGCGGAGCTTGGCGGCAGTGGGGAACATCGCCCCGCCCATGCCGGCCAGGCCGGCACCATGCAGGTGATCGATGATCTCGACGCCGGAGCGTTTCTGCCATTCTTCCAGTGGATCCGGGTCACACCACTGGTCTTCACCGTCTGGATCCAGCACCAGGCACCGGCGCGTGCCGCCGGGCGGAAAGGCTGCCGGATGTTGGACCACGGCCCCCACGGTACCGGAGGTGGGTGCATGCGCCGGCACGATGAAATCGTCGCCGCTGGCGGTCAAAGGCTGACCCTTGAGCACCCGGTCGCCTTCGGCCACCAGCAGTTCGCCGGACTCGCCCTGGTGCTGGCCCAGCGGCACGTACAGGCGTTCGGGCAGGGGCGGGCGGCGCACCGGTTCCCGGCAGGCCATCTGCTTGTGATGCTTGAGCTTCAGTCCGCCCGGAAAACTGAAGATGCGATCGCCCGGCAGGGTCTCAGGCATGAGTGGCCTCGCGAACCCGGATGGGGATGGGCTGCGGGCGGGGCCAGTTGGCCGGTTGCTGTCGCTCGATGAGATCAATGCAGTCGACCGGGCAGGGTTCGATGCACAGCTCGCAGCCGGTGCATTCGGCCTCGATCACGGTATGCATCATGCGTGCCGCGCCGACGATGGCGTCGACCGGGCAGGCCTGGATGCAGAGCGTGCAACCGATGCAGCGGTCTTCGTCGATAACGGCCACCATCGGCGGCTTGTGTTCGCCGCGTGACTCATCCAGCGGTTTCGGCTCGGTGCCGAGCAAGTCGGCCAGTTCGCGCACGCCGGCTTCGCCGCCGGGCGGGCACTGGTTGATGTCGGCCTCGCCGTTGGCAATCGCCTCGGCGTACGGGCGGCACCCGGGGTAGCCGCACTGGGCACATTGCGTCTGCGGCAGCACCTGGTTGATGCGCTCGACCAGGCTGTCATCGTCGGGCGCAAGCCGCCGGCCCAACCAGGCCAGCACGGCACCGGCAACCAGCGTCATCATTCCGAGTGTGGCGATTGCGTTGATCATCTCGGGCACATGATAGTCCGGGAAAGTCACGGCGTCAGGGCAGGTGGGTCGCAATTTCCGTCTTGTGCGGTTAGATTCTTGATCCGGCAATCAATCACTCGGTTAAGCAATGAAGATCCATCTCAACGGTCAACTGGTCGACGAGGACCAGGCCCGGATTTCGGTGTTCGACAGTGGTTTCGTGCTCGGCGACGGGGTGTGGGAGGGCTTGCGCGTGGTCGATGGGCACCCGGCCTTTCTCGAGCCGCACCTGGACCGGCTGTTCGAGGCGGCGCGGTCGATCGTTCTGGATATCGGCCTGGATCCCGATGAGCTCACGCGCGCTATTTACGAAACCATCGAGGCCAATGGCCTGGACAACGACGCCCATCTCCGGGTGATGGTGACCCGCGGGGTGCGCCGCGAACCCTACCAGGACCCGCGCTTGGCGATCGGAAAGCCCACGGTGGTGATCGTGCCGGCGAAGAGCCCGCACGACCCGGCGGCCGTCGAGCGGGGACTGAAGCTGTTCACGGTGCATGTGCGCCGTGGGGCACCGGATGTGCAGGATGCCAAGATCAACTCGCATTCCAAGTTCAATTGCATCAGTGCCTGCATCCAGGCCAACGAGGCCGGCGCCGACGAGGCGCTGATGCTCGACCCGCACGGTTTCGTCGCCACCTGCAACTCTACGCATTTCTTTATCGTTCGCGGCGGCGAGGTATGGACTTCCAGCGGCAAGTACTGCCTGGGCGGCATCACCCGCGGCAACGTGTTGAGGCTGTGCCGGGACAACGGGATTGCCTGCTTCGAAAAGGACTTTAGCCTCACCGATGTCTACGGGGCCGAGGAGGCCTTTGTCACTGGCACGCTGGGCGGGCTGACATCGGTGCGCTCGGTCGATGGCCGCGAGATGGACACCCCGCTGCCGGGGCCGGTCACGCGACGATTGCAAACGCTTTACGCCGATCTGATCCGCGCCGACGTGGCCGATCGCCGTGCACCGGAGGGAAGGACATGAACACGCCGCTGCGGATTGCCATGTGGTCGGGGCCGCGCAACATATCGACGGCGATGATGCGCGCCTGGGAAAACCGACCGGATTGTCATGTCTCAGATGAACCGCTCTACGCTGCCTGGCTGAAGTTGAGCGGGGCCGAACACCCCGGTCGGGAAGAAGTGATCGAAGCCGGCGAGACCGACTGGCGCCAGGTGGCGGCCGACCTGACTCGCGGCCCGGTACCCGGCGGGCAGGCGATCTGGTACCAGAAGCACATGTGCCATCACCTGGACGAGGCCATCGAGCTGGACTGGATTGGCGAGTTGACCAATGTCTTTCTGATTCGCCGGCCCGACGAGGTGGTGGCCTCCTACGTTCGTGCCCGCGGTACCGAGGATATCTATCCTGAGGACGTCGGCCTGCCGCAGCAGGTCATGCTGTTCGACTGGCTGGAGAAAACTACCGGCCAGTTGCCGCCGGTGATTGACGGCGGCGATTTTCTGACTGATCCGGAAGGGCACCTTCGCGCACTATGTAAGTGGCT
>SL_3KL_010_SEDDRAFT_10006910_pt1 | contig 10103 bp, 9 predicted proteins | sample SodLakKL_010_SED_2_FD_10381 | JGI IMG/M metagenome (IMG submission 10381)
TGGCCCAGGGCTCCTTTGCCGTATTTCTTCAGGCTCATCCCAGAGAGCGCGCCCCGATTCTCGAAGAGATCACCGGAACTGAAATATACAGCAGAATTTCCGAGAAGACCTATGAACGCAGCCGGGAGGAGGAAGGGAAACTTGCACGTCTGACTGAAGATATGGAGGGAATCACCTTCTTCAGCGATGCGCAGGAAGCTGATATGCAGCGTTCAATAACCGAGGCCGGAGATCAGGAGCAGCAGCTGAGGACAAAACTCGATACCTTTCTGCAGCAGATGCAGTGGCTGCAGAATCTGGATAAGCTGCATCAGGAAATTGAAGCTGTCAATGCGCAGCGCCAGGCGCTGCAGCAGCAGCTTGATGCATTTGCCCCGAAGCGCGAGCTGCTTGAGCGCTCAGCAGCTGCCGCAGAAATTGAGAGTGTATATTCACTGCTCCAGCGGCTGCTCGAACAGATGCAGGGAGATGCAGAAAAGCTTGCCGAGCTGCAGAAAGCCCGACAGGATGCTCAGCAGTCCTATGAAGCACTCAGCAAGCAGCAGGAAGCGGCATCCCAGCGGCTTACTGAGGCAAGACAGCGGCAGAAGGATGAGAGAGCCCTGATAAAACAGGTCCGTACCCTCGATGCTGCCGTCCGGCAGCAGCAGGAAACCGTTACCGCCCTGGCGAAACAGCGTAATGAGCTCATCTGTGAGCTGAAGGATTGTCAGCAGGAGCAGTGCGAGCTGGAGCAGAACAAACAGGACCAGCAGTCACAGGCTGTCAGCCATGCCGCTTACCTGGAGAAGCACTTCAGAGATCAGGAACTGGAACAGCAGCTTGCCGGTATCCGGGAAAAGCTCAGCAGCCTGCAGCGAATGAGCGATGAACTGATCCGGACTGATCACGAACTGAAACGGCTCAGCAGCTTGCTGCAGGAGCAGGAGGATGCTCTCCAGCCGGCCGAGGAAGACTGCAGATCCTGCAAGGCGGAGCTGGACGGGCTGACGAAGCAGCGGAAGCAGCATGAAGCGGACCTGGCCGCCCTGCTTGGTCAGGGCTCGCTGAAGGATCTTCGGGGTGAACGGGAGCATCTCTATGAAACAATGCATCAGTTCCGTCAGGCTGAATCATATGAGCAGCAGCGCGCCTGTCTTGTGGAAGGCACCCCGTGCCCGCTGTGCGGTTCGACCCGTCATCCCTATGTTTCCGGCACTCCGGTGCTGCCCGATGAAACCCGCCGGAGACATGAGCAGATCTCTGGAGTGATTGCCCGATCAGAGGAGCTTGAAGAGAAAATACAGTCCTGCTCACACCTGGAACGGCTGCAGATGGAGAAGCTCTATGCCGCTCAGGAAAAACTGGGAACGTTCAGCCGGAGTGCAGATCGAACCCTGCGGGAGATAGAAACCCGCAGAGAATCCCGGCAGACACTTGCACAGCAGCATCAAGAGTTTATTGACCGGCTGCTTGAGGAGCTTGAACCCTACGGAGCTGCAGAACTGCCGCTCAAAGGAATACCTGAACTCATCAATAACCTGGAGGGCCGTCTTCAGCAGTGGCGGCAGTCCCGGGATGCCAAACAGGAGATTGACGCAGTCCTGAAGGAAATGCAGGGAAAAATCGATGCGGGACTTAAGACCGAGGCAAGGCTGCAGGAAAAACTGCAGCCTGTCACTGAGGCTTTGATCCGGAAGGAAAAGGAGATTGCGTCAGCTGAATCTCAGCGCAGCGACCTGTTCGGCAGCAAGGACCCCGATGCGCATGAGGAAATGCTCCAGCAGAACTGTGATTCGGCTGATTCAGATTACCGCAGAAAACAGTCCGCATGCGGTGAGCTGCAGCAGCATATCCATGGAATGACGGTGCAGATCGAGGATCTTGCAGGCAGAATCTCACAGCTGGAAGCAGAACAGTCCACCCGTGTGAATCAGTGGGAGAAGGCGCTGAAGGAAGCCGGATTTCGAAGCGAAGATGAGTTTCTCTCCTGCCGGCTGGAAAGCGGCAGAAGGAAGGAGCTCAAGGAGCAGGAGCAGACACTGGATGCCGCCTGGAGTGATCTGACCTGGAAGCTCGAAGACCGGCAGCAGGCTTTTAAAACTGAACAGCAGCGCAGGCTGACCGACCGGACATATGATGAGCTGAACTCTCAGCAGCAGCACACCCGAGGGCAGCTGCAGGAAATCTCGGAGCGTATGGGAGCGATGAAGCAGCAGCTGGAAGACAGCAGCCGGGCGAGACAGCAGTATCAGCTCAAGCAGCATGAAATTGAAGCCCAGCGGAAGATCTTCGGGAAATGGAGCCTCCTTTCTGCCATGATCGGTTCAGCCGACGGAAAGAAATACCGGAATTTCGCCCAGGGGCTTACCTTCGAAATGCTGATATCCCAGGCAAACAGCCAGCTCTCCCGAATGACCGACCGGTATCTGCTGATCCAGGATGCCGAAGAGCCATTGGAGCTGAATGTGGTGGACAACTACCAGGGCGGAGAAATTCGTACAACCAAAAATCTTTCCGGGGGTGAAAGCTTTATCGTCAGTCTCTCCCTGGCCTTGGGGCTGTCGGGTATTTCAAGCCGAAGGGTCCGGGTGGATTCCCTTTTTCTTGATGAAGGATTCGGGACGCTGGATGAGGACACCCTGGATACAGCCCTGGAGACCCTCGGCGGGCTGCACCATGAGGGAAAAATCATCGGAATTATTTCCCATGTCTCAGTCCTCAAGGAGCGCATCAGTACTCAGATCCAGGTGGTCCCTGTTTCCGAGGGGATGAGCATCCTGAAGGGACCGGGGTGTTCCCGGGGAGGATAATCCCATGGATGACGAAACGATTCGCTGGTATGACCGGCATGCACGGTCCCGGAGCCGCAGATATGAGGATATCACCCTTTCTGAGGTCCATCGATATCTGCATATGTGGATTCCTCCGGACAGCCGCGTTCTGGAAATCGGATGCGGATCGGGCCGGGATGCGGCGTTTCTGGCTTCCGTTGGCCATGAGGTAACCGCCCTTGATGCAAGTGCAGGCATGACAGATCAGGCCCGCAAACTCCACCCGGGAATTTCTTTTCTCCATGCTCCCGTTCCCCTTCCCTCTGATCATCAGCTGCTTCAGGAGTCTTTTCATGGAATCGTATCACTTGCTGTGCTGATGCATATTCCCAATGAGGAGCTCTTTGATTTTGCATATCAGGTGAAGCGTCTCCTGAAGTATCAAGGGGTGTTCATCTGCTCATACTGCATCAGGCGGGAGATGCCTGAGGATGAGCGGTTATTCGTTCTGAGAACTCCCCAGGAGGTACGGCTGCTCTTTGAACAGCTTGGATTCAGCTTGATCGACCAGCGGATAAGCGAGGATGCCGAATCCCGTCCGGTATCCTGGGTACTGCAGACCTACCGGCTGGAGACAAAGGCTGTTCACTGGGGAATTGATGCCGTTGAGTCGGTGATGAACCGTGACAGGAAAACTGCAACCTACAAGCTGGCGCTGCTGCGCTCACTCTGCGACATCGCCCAGCACCGGAGGGTGCATGGAACATGGCTTGACGAGCACCGGGTTGCAGTCCCCCTCGGACTTGCTGCTGAACAATGGATCTGCTATTACTGGCCCCTGGTCGAATCATCCCTGGAGCTTCCGGAGATCAAAACAAAACAGCTTTCTTTTCGGAATCAGCTGGGACAGCTGATCAGTTACTACCGCGGTCAGGGCGGGCTTCACAGCTTCTACGCCCAGTATCTCTCCGGCAAGCTTCCCCGGGAGGCAGGGGTCCTTGCGGCCTCAGCTGCCGGCAGCATCGCCCGGGCGATCGTAAACGGACCAGTGCGCTACGCCGGGAACCGTGCATACGGATTGTTTCAGTACAGCGGCAGCACCTCCCTGAAGTACTGCGGCAGTCCTGAAGAACTCATCAGCCGTCTCGGAGTGATTATCATGCCGGGAGAAATCTGGCGGGAGCTTACCCTCATGGGTCACTGGATCCAGGATGCGGTGATTCTGCGATGGGCTGAGTTAAGCAGAAAGATTACCTCCAACCGGGTTGACCTCAGCCGGATTCTTGCGCTGCTTCTGATATCTCCGGAACAGCAGCGCAATGCAGTTCCGGTCAGAAGGATCTATGAACAGCAGCGTGAACTGTACTGCGTATGGACGGGAAAACGGATTACGAATCAGCTGGCAGTCGATCATGTAATCCCCTTCTCTCTCTGGCATAATAATGATCTGTGGAATCTCCTTCCGTCGGACAGCAGGATCAACAACGCAAAGCGGGATAAGATCGTTACGAGAACGAAACTTGATCAGAGCCGAGAACTGATGGTCCGTTACTGGAATATGCTGTATGCACATGATCCGCAACGGTTTTCCCAGGAAGCACAGCGGACGCTGCTGGGCGCCGGCAGGTTTCAGGAAAATGTGTGGGAGCAGCAGCTGTACCATGCTGTATGTGAATCCGTTGAGATCACTGCACTTCGCCGGTCACTGCTGCGCTGGCCTGATGATACTGGATAGTTTTTCTCATTTTTACTATGATACCATCATAGCATATTGCATGAAGGAGCAGATAATGAACCAAAATGAACAGACACCATGCTGCAAAGATCAGCATGAAGATGATGTGAAGCAGGACGAACAGATCGAAGAAGAGGAATCTCACCAGGGCGGGTGCTGCGGCGGCTGCGGCTGCGGCAAGTAACCCTTTGAAAGAGCTGAAGGAGGAGTACAAGACCTGGTTCAACTCTTTTTTTTAAGGAAGACTGCATGAAATCAGTGAAAAAAATTTTTCTTACCGGGCTGTTCACCCTGCTTCCTGTGGCAGTTACCGGGTATCTTCTGTACTGGCTGTTCAGCACCCTAGATGCATCCCTGAAGGTGGTCATTCAGTCGCTGCTGGGGTTTTATGTTCCCGGTCTGGGATTTATCAGCATTGTGATCATCATTTTTCTTGTGGGAATCTTTGCAAGCAACGTGATGGGCAGCTGGATCATCCGCCAGGCTGAACGGGTGCTCAACCGGGTTCCCATCATTAAAAACATCTACGGATCAGTTTCCGATATTCAGAAGACCTTCTCGAATAATCCGTCAAAACAGTTCTCCCAGGTGGTGCTGATTGACTATCCCCTGAAGGGTACAAAAAGCATGGGCTTCATTGCCAGGGAGGATGTGATGTTCAACGGAGAACGCCGGGTATCGGTGTTTGTCCCTACAACTCCCAATCCGACAAACGGGTTTCTGCTGTTTTTCCCTCCGGATGAAATAGAAAAACTGGATATCCCCGTGGATGTTGCCATCAAGATGATTATTTCAATGGGCACCTACCAGCCGAAGGCGTTCACTCCAAACTAAAGAATCACCCCCTCCAACGGAGGGGGTGAAACAGTGGCAAAGAACGACAGTAATCTCAGCCGTTCTTATGCATACTATACAAGTAAATCCGGGGGTTGTCTTGTAGGAACATTTCCAGATTGTGTAGGATTTTCAGCAGATGCCCCAGCTGATTCCAGCCTTAATTACCTCAGTCAGGTTTTTTGCCCCAAGCTTTTCTGTAAGTCTGGATTTATAGGTGCTTACCGTTTTCTGGGAAATGCTCATGCTGTAGGCAATTTCTTTTACCGTCAGGCCTCTGCAGATATAGGTGAATACCTTCAGTTCCTGACGGGAGAGTTTCTCAATCTCCCGCATGTCTTGCCCCTTCTCTCCGGTTCCATTGATCATCAGTTTCCGGGTTTTACTGGAGAAATACATCCCGCCGCTGGCAACAGCATGAACTGCATCAATCAAAGTTTCTTTTGAGCAGTCCTTGTTCAGATATCCCTTTGCCCCTGCCTGGAATGCCTGGATCGCATAGGTTTCCTCCGGATGAACCGTCAGGAAAATTACCCCTGGAGATGTTTTGCAGCTGCCGAGCTCCTTCATCACCTCCAGCCCGCCGGTTCTGGGCATGAGTATATCAAGAAGCAGAACGTCAAACGGCTTCAGCTGGGGGTATGTGCTGAGAAAAACTGATCCGTCATCGTACTCAGCAGTGATAGTAATATCAGGATTATCATCCAGCAAGTGCCGCAGGCCTGTCCTTACTACCTGGTGATCATCTACGATCACAACGGATATCATCGTTGATGCTCCTCTACAGAGTTTTGTACCGCCTCAGCGGAAAACAGCATTCAGTATTTGATTCACTGAAAATCACATGAGAATTATGAGACTCAAGACTCAGCTGGCTTATATACAGACAAAATCCTACTGAGTGATCTTCAATTGTATCATTTCCTTCACAGCCCCAGCTGTTTTCCTGCAGGGTCTGACGCAGCTGAAGCGAAACAGGCATTCCGTGATAATCGGCGGAAACCATGACCTGATCAGGATACACAGCCACGGCCAGTTTCATAAAGCTGGAAGGATCTGCCAGGATGCAGCAGACAAATATGATATTTTTCAGCACAGCAGTTATTATATCAGCATCGCACAGCACAAGCACTTCCTCAGAAGATTGAGTCTGTATTTCAATTTGTTTGTACGCCGTATATATCTGCATTTCCGAAACGGCCTTTTCGATCAGCTCCTGAATCATCACCGCTTCCATGCTGCACGGGATTTGCTCGAAGGACATCCGGGAAAATATACGGAGATTATCAAGAAGCAGTTCACCGGATTTCATGATGGAATCCAGCTCTTCTGACAATGTTAGCATTGATCGCTCAGCCGAATGATGAGCCGTATCATTGAACAGTGTTAAGAAGTGTCTGAAGGCGCTGAAGGAGCTTCTCAGATCATGGGAGACTACCCGCATGATCTGATGCATCCGACAGTTTGCGTCCTCCAGCTGCGGCCGGACCGGTGCAAGAAGAATGGTTGCTGTGTCATCGGTCTGCTGAATCAATGCGGTAAGCGGAAGAATCGGATGCTGCACAGCTTTGTCTTTTTTTGAGCTGACTGACTGCACTAAGGCCGGCCATGGTAATGACGCATTACTGACAAGCTGCAGACCCGGAAGCAGTTCTGCAGCACGGTCATCATAAGAAATCACAGTCCCCTGCCCGTCTGTCTGAATATATCCGATCTCTCCGTCCTTCAACAGCTCAGTCCTTTTTTTCATTGCTCCGCCAGCACATATCAGTATGCTGCATACATCGTTTCAGCTCTGACTTAAAACCTTATACAGGAATTGTTTCAGTACTGGTAATATCATATTTTACCAGCTGTATCCAGTCTTATCCGTAAGCTTATCTTAAAAATTTGTAGGAATCCCGGAAGTCATGACTCCGAAGAAAGGATGATTTGTTTTATTGACCGAGGTGTTCATTGACTTTTTTTCTGCTATGGACACAATACTAGATATGAAAAAGCCGAACTACTCACCCACCAGGGCCATTCTGGAAAGTATTTCCGACGGGGTATTCACCATTGATCTCTCCTGGAAAATCACCTCCTTCAACCGAGCAGCAGAGGAGATAACCGGAGTCTCCCGTGATGAGGCGGTGGGCTCCTCATGCAGTGATGTGTTCAGATCGAGTATGTGCGGCCCGTCCTGCGCTCTGATGGAGACCCTTGAGACCGGCAGACCGGTCATCGGCAAGAGCGGCTATATTATCAACAGCAGGGGAGAACGGATTCCCATCAGCATCTCTACGGCTGTGCTGAGGAATGAGTACGGAGAGATTATCGGAGGAGCGGAAACCTTCCGGGACCTCTCAGAGATCTGGTCGCTGAAGCAGGCGCTGGACAAACGTACAGACCTCAGCGGCATGACATCAAAGAGTCCGAAGATGCAGAGTATTTTCGAAATCATCCCGGCAGCTGCTCAAAGCCACAGCACGGTGCTGATCTGCGGTGAGACCGGCACAGGAAAGGAAATGATCGCCCGATCAGTTCATGAGCACAGCAGACGGTCCGACGGACCCTTTGTTGCGCTAAACTGCAGTGCCCTTCCGGATACCCTGCTGGAGTCTGAACTCTTCGGATATACTGCCGGAGCCTTTACCGGAGCAGATAAGGACAAGCCGGGAAGATTTGCCGCTGCCAAGGGCGGTACGCTGTTTCTCGATGAAATCGGCGACATTTCTCCGGCGGTGCAGGTAAAGCTTTTGCGCGTCCTGCAGGAGCGGCTGTATGAACCCCTCGGGTCAACTCAGCCTGTGGAGGCGGACGTCAGGATAGTCGCGGCTACAAACAAGGATCTCAAAAACCTGATATCTGAAGGAACCTTCAGGGAGGATCTCTTCTACCGCATCCATGTCATGCGTGTCGATCTTCCTCCTCTGCGGGAACGTAAGGAAGATATCCCTCTGCTTGCTGAACAGTTTATTGAACGCTTCAATGCACTGCAGCACAGACATATTCAGCGCTGTTCTCCGGAGACGATTTCCATGCTCATGGCATATCACTGGCCGGGGAACATCCGGGAACTGGAAAACATGATTGAACGGGCATTCATTCTCTGCACCGGCGATGAAATTGAAATCGGTCACCTTCCCGATGAAATTCTTGCATCAAGGCAGGTCGCTGTTTCTTCTAATATTCACAGCGCCCATGATCTGCTCGACGCCCAGTCTATCATGGGAGCGCTTGAACGGAACAATTACAACCGGCTTGCGGCAGCAAAGGAACTGGGAATTCACAAGGCAACTCTGTTTCGAAAGATCAACAAGCTGGGACTCAAGCTGCCGAAGTCGCACAATTGAGACTAAACTGCATACAAATGTCGCTTTTGCGCGACTAACCAGTACTGTTTGATTTCTTAACTTTAATCTCATTAAAGATTTACTAAACTCCTTTTTCTTGGCATACAAATTGCATGCTATAGGTATGAATACAGGAACAGCAGGATATGCCTGCTGCGGGATTCGGATCGCTCCGGTGTTTGACGTCTCAGATACGCTTATCGTGAGAGACCGCTCAGCAGCGGAATCTAACAAAAGACTGTACATTGATCCGGAAAGCGGCATCGCTCAGCGGTACGAGCTCATGAAATCCCATGGCATCGATACTCTGATATGCGGTGCTGTCTCCCGGGAGTATCAGGATTATCTGGAATTGAAGGGAATCTGGGTAATTCCCTTCCTTGCAGGTGATGTATTTGAGATACAGCGGGCATACGAGCAGGGACAGGCCTTACGCACCCAGTTTTACATGCCCGGATGCCGCTGTCTCGGGAAAAGAAATGAATTACCAATGAGAAGGAGGAAACAGTATGCCGGGTTTCGACGGAACAGGACCTGAAGGTATCGGTCCTTCAGGCGGACTGAGAGGATTCTGCGGAGGGTATCGGGGAAGACCGCTGAGAAGACGTGTGCGACGGATGATTCATCCTGATTATCCGGTAAGGCAGTTTGCCCCGCCGGAAGGAGCATACCCTGAATTCACTCGGGAAGAACGGATACAGGATCTCACATACCGCGCTGAGATGATCACCGGTGAGCTGGAGAACATACAGGCGGCAATTGAGCAACTGAAGGATAAAAGACAACAGGATAATGAATCATGAACATTGCATTCAGCGCAAAAAAATCAGGAATTTTTAATAAAATGGATGAGCGGTTTGCCCGGGCGGAAATTTTTCTCATCTACCATACGGAAGATCATACGTTCAGCCAGGCAGACAACACCAGCAGTCAGGAAGCTGCTCAGGGTGCGAGCATCAAAGCAGTAGAACTGCTGGTGAGAAACGAGGTTGATGCGGTGGTTACTGCAAAATGCGGCCCGAAGGCAGAACAGGCTCTGGAAGCTGCGGGAATTACCGTCTTCATTACGGATCAGAAAACGGTAACCCTGGCTCTTGATGATTTTTTACAGAACCATCCACAGGAGCTGTAGCTTCACCTATGACCATTGCAGCGGCATCAGGAAAAGGCGGAGCAGGAAAAACGTTTATTGCGGTCAATATGGCCGCAGCTGGAAGAATCAGCCTCTTTGACTTGGATGTTGAGGAGCCGAACGCACACCTCTATTTCCCGGGTAACCAGGTATCAAGTCGCCGGGTCTGCAGAAGTATCCCGGTAATTGATGAAAAGCAGTGTACGCTCTGCGGTGAGTGCAGCAGGTTCTGCGCATATCATGCCCTTGCGGTACTCGGAAGTACGGTTGTGTCCTTCCCGGAGCTGTGTCACAGCTGCGGCGGATGCACCAGG
>SL_3KL_010_SEDDRAFT_10006911_pt1 | contig 10103 bp, 8 predicted proteins | sample SodLakKL_010_SED_2_FD_10381 | JGI IMG/M metagenome (IMG submission 10381)
GGGGAGAGGATCCGGAAATCGGAGCTGAGGGAGGCAGTGGATGCGTACGTCCGCCTCTGCCGCCAGCTTCTGGAGGTGTCCGCCGCGGCCCTGCCTCACATTCCCAGGCCCCGGGGATCGACTTCCACTTCCCTCCACCCTGAGTCCCCCCGTCGGGACACCCGATCCGAGGAAGGTCCCGCATGATCGTGATGAAGTTCGGAGGGACGTCGGTGGCCGACGCCCCGGCCATCCGAAGGCTCGTGGGGATCGTGGAGAGCCGACGGGAGGAGGATCCGGTGGTGGTGGTTTCAGCCCTCTCCCGGGTTTCCGATGCCCTCCTGACGCTCCCCCTCCTTTCCCTGGAGGAAAGGCGCGGGGCCGTCGAGGCGCTCCTGGCCCGCCACACCACCCTGGCCGGTGAGCTTGAGCTCCCCGCAGGAATCATGACCCCCCTGGCGGAAGAGGCGGACCACCTGGCGACCGAACTCGAAGGGCTGGGTGATGCCGCACCCACCGGAGCCTTCATGGACTTCGTCGCCGGGCACGGAGAACTCTGGAGTTCGCGCCTGGTGGCGGCCGCGCTGAACGCCGGCGGTCTGCCCTCATCGTGGGTGGATGTTCGTCCCGTGATGCGCACCGACTTCCGATTCACCGCTGCCTCTCCGGACCCGGAAGGCCTTCCGGAGCGGACCCGCGAGGCGTTCCTCTCCCATGTGGAGGCGGGGCGCGTCCCGGTGAGCCAGGGCTTCCTTGGATCGGCCCCCGATGGACGTCCCACCACCCTTGGCCGGGGTGGCTCCGACTTCACCGCCACCCTCCTGGGCGCCGCCCTGGGGGTGACCCGGGTGGAGATCTGGACCGATGTGGATGGGATCATGACCGCGGACCCCCGGGTGGTCCCCGAAGCCCGACTCCTCCCGGTGGCCAGTCATCACGAGGCGGCGGAGCTGGCGGCTTTCGGTGCCAAGGTCCTTCACCCAGCCACCCAGGCCCCCCTGGTGAACGCGGGGATCCCCTGCGTCGTCCTGAACTCCTTCGCCCCCGAAGGGACCGGCACCCGGGTGGTTTCCGTCACCGACCCGGGGCAGATGGGCCCATCGCCGGTGCGGGCGGTCTCCTGCAAGCGGGGGATCACCATCGTGAATGTCCGATCCCCTCGGATGCTGGGAGCCACCGGCTTTCTCAGGCAGCTCTTCGAGGTATTCGAGCGACACCAGGTGTCGGTGGACGTCCTGGCCACCAGTGAGGTGAGCGTCTCCGTCACCGTGGATGAGCCCCTTCCCCTGACAGCTCTCCAGGCCGACCTGGGGGCCCTTGGGGAGGTCACGGTGTTCCCCGGCCGGGCCATCGTGGCATTGGTGGGTATGGCCCTCCGGGATACTCCCGGGATTGCGGCCCGGATCTTCCACGCCGTCCAGGACATCAACGTGGAGGTCATCTCACAGGGGGCCTCGGCCATCAACGTGACCTTCGTGGTCCGGGATGAGGAGGCCTTCGAGGCCGTGCGTCGGCTCCACCGGGAGTTCATTGAGGCGCCGGTGGAGGCCCTGGCGTGAAGCTGGCCATCGTCGGGACGGGAAAGATGGGACGGGCGGTGGAGGAAGCGGCTGCAGCCCGGGGGCACACGGTGACCACGGTGGTGGCCGGACGGGAGAACGCCCAGGGCCAGGCCCTCACGGCGGAGCGGCTTGGCGGCGCCGAGGTGGTGGTGGAGTTCACCCGCCCCGACGCCGTGGTGGCGAACCTGGAGCGGTTGGCCGACCTGGGGGTCCCGACCGTGACCGGCACCACCGGTTGGCTGGAGCAGCTTCCCCAGGTGACTGCCCGGATCCAGGCGGGAAAGGGCGCCCTCCTCCATGCTGCCAACTTCTCCCTGGGCGTCCAACTCCTCCTTCGCGCCGCCCGGGAGATGGCTCGGGCCCTTCGAGGACAACCCGACTTCGACGCCACCCTCCTGGAATGGCATCACCGGGAGAAGCTGGATGCCCCGTCCGGCACCGCCCTGAAGCTCCAGGAGGCCCTGGCGGGGGAGGACCCGGAACGAAGCTGGCCCATCACCTCGATGCGCACCGGCTGGATCCCCGGAACCCACGCATTGGAGGTGGACGGCCGCTTCGAGACCCTCTCCCTCGTGCATACCGTCCGGGACCGGGGTGTCTTCGCCGACGGAGCGGTGGCGGCGGCCGAGTGGCTCCGGGGCCGAAAGGGGGTCTACACCTTCGAGGACATCCTATCGGGAGGCGAATCATGACCCTGAACCTCAGGGGATGCGGCACCGCCATCGTCACCCCCTTCACCCGCCTCGGCGAGGTGGACGACGAGGCGCTTCGGGCACACGTGGAATGGCAGCTCGCGAGTGGTGTGGACTTCCTGGTCCCCTGCGGCTCCACCGGAGAGGCCCAGACCCTCTCCGCCAAGGAACGGCGGAAGGTCATCGAGGTCACGGTGGACGTGGTCGCCGGACGGGCACCGGTGGTGGCGGGGGTCAGCGGCAACGACACCGCCCGGACCGTGGACGAGGCCCAGGACGTGTCGGGGTACGGGGTGGACGGGGTGATGGTGGTGACCCCCTACTACAACAGACCGACCCAGGGGGGGATGGAGCGCCACTTCACCGCCGTGGCCGACGCCGCACCCAAGCCGGTCCTNATGTACACNGTGCCGGGGCGNACCGCCGTCCACATCNCCCCAGAGACGGTCCTTCGCCTGGCGCGCCACCCCAACATCATTGGGATCAAGGATGCCACCGGGGACCTCCACTGGGCCATGACCGTGCTGCGCAAGCGCCCCGGGGGATTCCAGGTCCTCTCCGGCGAGGACGGCATCATCCTCCCGCACCTGGCCTGCGGGGGGGACGGGTTGATCTCGGTGGCCGCCAACGTGGTACCGGAGGGAATCTCGAAGCTGGTCCGGTCCGGGCTCGCCGGGGACTTCGCCACCGCCCGGGACCTTCAACTCCGGCTTCTCCCTCTCATCGATGCTCTCTTCAGGGAGACGAACCCCATCCCGGCCAAGGCGGCCCTCCACCTCCTTGGGCGGATGAAGAACGAGCTCCGCCTTCCCCTGGTCCAGGCCTCCCCTGCCACCGAAGAGGTCCTCCAGGAGCTCCTGGCCGAGGACATCGCACGCGAACGGAATCGAAGCACATGACGATCACAGAGGAACCGAGGGTGAATACGTGACCACCGAGGAACTGAAGACCTCCATTGAGCGCTACGCCGCAGGTGTCCCGGAAGGCGAGGCAGAGGAAGCACGCCGGGTATTCGAGACGCTGAAGGCCGCCCTGGAGCGGGGTGAGGTCCGGGCCGCCCAGCGGGACTCCGATGGAAACTGGCGGGTGAACGCCTGGGTGAAGACCGGGATCCTCCTGGGCTTCCGACTGGGCCGGATCGTCCCCTATCCCTCCGCAGGGCCCCTGGGCTTCCTGGACAAGGACACCTACGGGCTCCGCTCCTTCACCCCGGAGGAGCAGGTCCGGGTCGTGCCCGGGGGATCGGCCATCCGGGAGGGGTCCTACGTCGCCCCCGGCGTGGTCTGCATGCCCCCCATGTACGTGAACGCCGGCGCGTACGTGGACGAGGGGACCATGATCGACTCCCACGCCCTGGTGGGATCCTGCGCCCAGATCGGGAAGCGGGTCCACCTCTCCGCCGCCGCCCAGATCGGCGGGGTGCTGGAGCCGGCAGGCGCCATGCCCGTCATCATCGAGGACGAGGTCCTGGTGGGCGGGAACACGGGCGTCTACGAGGGGACCATCGTCCGGGAGCGGGCGGTGCTGGCCCCGGGGACCCTTCTCACCGGGGGGACGGTGGTGGTGGATCTGGTGAAGGACCGGACCTACCGTCGCGACGGGGACCACCCTCTGGAGATCCCCGCCGGCGCGGTGGTGGTCCCGGGAACCCGTCCGGTGAAGAAGGGCCCCGGAGCGAAGGCGGGAATCGCCCTTTACGCCCCCGTGATCGTGAAGTACCGGGACGAGAAGACGGATACGTCGGTGCAGTTGGAGGAGTTGTTGCGGTAGGCACTGGCTCCCGGCGCCGGACTTCCCCGGCTCCACATACCCCCCCCAATCCCCGATACCTCCCATGCGAATCGTCCTCACTGGAGCAGCCGGCTTCCTGGGATCCCACCTGGCCGAGCGCTTCCTTCGGGAGGGGTATGAGGTCGTGGGTGTGGACAACCTCATCACCGGGTCCCGGTCCAACCTGGCCCTCCTCCAGGAGCTGGGTGCGGAGGGCCCGGGCCGGTTCTTCTTCCGGCACCATGATGTCTCCCTCCCCCTCTTCATTTCGGGCACGGTGGATGGCGTCCTCCACTTCGCCTCCCCCGCCAGTCCGGTGGACTACCTGGACCTCCCGATCCAGACACTCAAGGTGGGAAGCCTGGGAACCCACAACATGCTGGGGCTGGCCATGGAGAAAGGGGCCCGCTTCTTCCTGGCCTCTACCTCCGAGGTCTATGGCGACCCCGAGGTCCATCCCCAGCCCGAGAGCTACTGGGGAAGTGTGAATCCGGTGGGACCCCGGGGGGTCTACGACGAGGCCAAGCGATTCGCCGAGGCCATGACCATGGCCTACCACACCCACCACGGACTGGACACCCGCATCGTCCGGATCTTCAACACCTACGGCCCCCGCATGCGCCCGGGGGACGGGCGCGTGGTCTCCAACTTCGTGGTCCAGGCCCTTCGGGGGGACCCTCTCACCATCTATGGCGATGGCTCCCAGACCCGCTCCTTCTGCTACGTGGAGGACGAGGTGGATGGGATCTGGCGCCTCTTCCACTCCGACATCACCACCCCGGTGAATATCGGCAACCCCACGGAGTTCACCATCCGGGAGCTGGCGGAGGAGGTGCTTCGGCAGGTGGGGGGGCCGTCGAAGCTGGAGTCCCGTGCTCTCCCCACCGACGATCCCAAGGTCCGACGACCGGACATCTCCCGGGCCCGGGAGCTCCTTGGCTGGGAGCCCAGCGTCGATCTGGCGGAGGGGCTCCGAAGGAGCATCCCCTACTTCAGGCGGATGGTGGAGGAGGAGGGCGCCAGCGCCCGGGCGCTGGGCTGACCGACCGGCTTCACCGGTCCCGGATCTGATGGCAGGATCGACAGATACCCCACCGGACGAGGTGTTGTGGGGCCGCTACACCTATCGCTCCCGCACCATAGGTGGGCCTCCGTAAACCCAGGTGTAACATTTCTTTCTTCGCGTTGCGACACAAGGCTTTTGCGGCGCATTTCTGCCTCTCCGGCAAAGGTGAACGGGGCTTGCATGGAAGAGGGCCAAGGGGGAGCCCGTCGTCGATTGACCCCCCTCCCATGGACCCTACTGCTCCACGGTGGCTGCGCCTCCGGATGAGCCCGCCGCCCCGAAGCATTGGAGACGCCTCGCATATGCCCCTCACACCCTGGTTCGGCTCTGGTCAGCATTCCAGTTCCGACAAATGGATGGCCCCAATCCGGGTGGTAGGCCACCTGGGAGCAGCCCGAAGGAAGAGGTCAGACCGGGACCACCCCGTGGATCTCCCCAGAGAGGAGAATGGAATCATTCCCCTCAGGACCCTTTCCGGAGCGGAGGTCGGCGGCGGGAGCATGGGGGAGCCTGTCTATCCCCGCGAGGAAGGGGAGCCCCCGCCCCCACTCGCGCTGGTCCCCTCCAGGGACGAACCGGGGGAATCGGAGGGTGGTCTCCCCTACTGGTCACGGCGCTGCCTGAACGTGACGGTGGCCCTGGTGGGGATTGCCCTGACCCTCCCTCTCATGGTGGTGATCGCCATCCTGGTGAAGATCACCTCCCCTGGCCCCATCCTCTTCACCCAGCCCAGGGTGGGGCTGGACCGACGCTGGCGTACCCGCCACGCCGGCCCCGACCCGCGGCGGAAGAAGGACCTGGGGGGCAGGGTATTCCAGATCTATAAGTTCCGCACCATGACCCACGCCCCGGAACGGAGCCGTGAGCAGAAATGGGCCGCCCCCGACGATCCCCGGGTGACTCCGGTGGGCCGATTCCTGCGGGTGAGCCGGATGGACGAACTCCCCCAGTTCTTCAACGTTCTCAAGGGGGACATGAACATCGTGGGGCCCCGACCGGAGCAGCCGGAGATCTTCCAGCAGCTCCGAGAGGAGGTGGACGGCTACCAGGACCGCCAGCGGGTCCTGCCCGGGATCACCGGCCTGGCCCAGGTGAGCCACCACTACGATCAGTCCATCGGGGATGTAGAGATCAAGGTCGGCCACGACCTGGATTACATCCATAAGGTCTCCACCCTGGAAGATCTCCGGATCATGGCCCGGACCCTTCCGGTGATCCTCTTCCGGAAGGGGGGCTGGTAGGGGCTCGGACCGCTACGGAGCCGGCTCGAGCCCCATGAGGTCCGTGGGCACCCTCGGTCGTAGCTCCCAGGAGGCTCCGGCACCCGCCCGGAGCAGGATCCCCTGGACGTCGAACACGGTCCCGGGCTCAAGGGACTCCACCCGGATCTGAGCCAGATATCCGGTTGGGAAGCGCAGGACCAGGGACCCGGATCCGTCGGAGACCGTGACCACCATCTCCCCGAATGAGGTCCGCACATCCAGGACCTCCACGCCGGTCACCATCACGAAGTCGGCGGCCAACGTTCCCTCCGACGCCGAGGCAGCCTCCAGGGTGGTGACCTCCCAGGGGGTCGGAGCCGCGACCGCCTGTCGCAGGCGCCGTCCCAGCCCCTCTTCCAGGATCACCCGACCGGCTACACGCCGGGTACGCCCCAGGATGAGGATGGAATCCCCCGGCTGGATCTCCAGCGGAGCCATGTCCACCGCCCGGAGCGCCCCATCCCCTGACCGGATGTGGACCGCCGAGCCCGGCAGGGACTCCCGTGAATTCAGCGCGATTCCCCTGGCGTACAGCCGGACGCCGGAAGGCCCTTCGAGGATCTCCTCCACTTCACGGACGGGGAAGCTGATCCCCACGGAAACCTCCGTTCCAGGGCCTCGTCGCACTTCGGCAGGAGAGGGAGAGATCCGGGTGACCTCCAGGGAATCGCCCAGGAAACCCGGATCGGGAACGACCTGGTAGCTCCCCAGCGGGAGGTCCTGAGCCCCGAAGAAGCCCGCAGTGTCGGAGAGCGCCAGGGTGACCGTGTCACGACTTCCGAACATGACCAGGGCCAATTGGAGCCCGGCCAGGCTCGGATCCCCGGGGGCCCGGGTACCGGTGCGCCCCAGGTCGAGGAAGGCATCGCCGCTCACCACGCCGGTGCTTTCCACCTCGAACAGGTGTCCCTCCCCGGCCTCCGAGCAGGCCGTAAGGACGGCGAGGAGGAGGGGGACAAGGACAAGGACGGGGACGAAACGAGGGGTGGGGAAGTATCGCATCCTAGAATCTCATGGTCAGGCCGACCCGGAGGGACCGGCCCGGGGAGTTTCGGAAGAGGGGCTGGCCAAAGCCGGGGTTCAGAACGACCGGGAGGCGGATCCGGTCGCCTGCCAGGCCCTCCCCGACCGAACCGGCTCCATCCACCAGGAAGAGGGCGCCATCCGGAATCTCGTCCCCTGAATCCAGGAGATTGAAGACGTCCACGGAAAGGTGCCAGCGCTGACCCTCGGGCGCGGGCAGGGAGACGGTGGCCCGGGCGTCGAGGAAGTGGACGCTCCCCATCCTGCAACTGTTCCGCCGGAGCTCTCCTCCACGGAGGTTCCCCAGGCAGGGCCAGTTTCCGTCCAGGGGCGCTGTGAGCTCCACCAACTCCTCCGGGATGAGGATGGGGTGGAGTCCCATGAGTGCGGTGGGATCGGCGCCCAGGAGATCCCGCACGGTGGGTGTGAACGGGCGCCCCGACTTGGCGGAATACACCCCCCCCAGGGTCACACCGGGCACCCCGGGAAGCCGGAGGCTTCCGGAGACCTGGAGGTGATGGGGCCGGTGCAGATCGGAATCCCCCGTCAGCCAGGCCGGCTCCTCCCCGTCACTCCCCAGCCGCTCCCGGACCATGCGGGGCCAGCCCGCCTCCGAGAGGGGGACATTGTCCTCGAGGGTGGACCAGGTATAGGAAGCCCGCAGGGACCGATCCTCGCCGGCGGAGTGGCGGATCCCCAAGGTGACGCCGGACCAGGTGGACCATCCGTCCGACTCCAGTGCGGAGACCACGTCGAAGCCCTGGAAGCGCCGGTCGGATCCAGGCCGGATGGCAACGAGGCCATCCTCCTGGATCACCTCACCGAAGATCTCTCGGCCGAACTGGTCTTGGGCGAAGCGTCGGGGTACCCGGTTCAGGTCCCGCCGCCGGGGAAGGAAGTCTGTACGCCGGTATTCCCCTCCCACCTCGGCCACCGTGCGCCTCCCCAGCGACAGGGCGAGGGCCCCTTCCAGGAACCTGGAGAGGGGCTGTTCGAAGCGGGGGCCCAGCAGGGTCATGCGGGTGGCGGCCGCCCCCGGCGGATCCGGGGCTCCTGCCCTGGGCCACCCTGCCTGGGAGCCCGCGTGACGGAAGCCGGTCACCGTGCCCGTATCCCCGAGTACCTCCAGGAGGATGGACGGATCGTACTGGCCCCGCTGGAGACCTGCGGCCCCGCTCAGGGTCACCGGGCCACCCGCTCCCGGGCTCCATTCCCAGGACACCCTGGGGCTCACCTGGATGGACGGGTCCTCGACCTGGGCACCGTCGATCCCCGACGCTTCGAACCACCGTTGGTCGGAATGGAGGTCGTCCAGGGGAAGGTCCTGGTATTCGATCCTGACTCCGGCGGTGAGGGCGAAGGAAGGAGAAGGCATCCACCGATCCTGGAAGAAGACCGCCATCCGGGACGAGGAATAGGAGGCATCGGCGGGGGATCCCAGCGCCGTGGCCACGAGGCCCCTCCGGTCCACGAAGTCCTCCTGGGTGGGGAAGAGGAAGACGGGGCCGGGTGCGGTTCGTCCGTCGGCCCGGTGGCCCTCCATCCCGAGCTCCACCCCGCCCTTCACGTGGTGCCGACCCCCCAGATAGTGGAGGACCGTTCCCAGGGAGAACCCCGTCCGGCCGAACTCACCCTCTGTCTCGGGGTCGCCACCGGCCATGACGCCCCCCCGGTGCACCAGGGTCCGGGGGGGCGGCAGGGCCTCGCTCCCTGGAAGAGGGGCGGCCCGGTATTCCCGCTGGCTGGATTCCAGGCCCAGCCTCAACTCCAGCGCTCCAGCCTCTCCCAGACGGGAGGTAAGGGTGCCGTGGAGGAATCCCTCGAGCGACTCCAGGGTGGCCTGGTCCACTTCCGGACGCGGCGCCCCGCTGTCCCAGGCCCCGTCCCGGAGAAGATGGATGCCGGAACGGACCGACAGCTCCAGGGCATCCCTGGGCTGCCAGTCCACCCGACTGAAGACGGAGGCCATGTCCCAGGTGCCCACGCCGTCTCCGCGGAGGGGCACCCCCCCGCTTCCTGCCGCCGATTGGAGGAAGGCCTCCGCAGCCCCGATGGAACTGCCGGAGAGGACGGACTGGGGCCGCGCCACACGGCGGAAATCGAGAACGACGCGGTAGCTGGCGGTGTCCGTGACGATGGGTCCCGACAGCACCGCGGTGACCTCGGGCCCCAGGACAGGATCCACCGCCCCAGAAAGGGGGGTGTCGAACCCCAGGGGGCCACCGGTGGCTCCGACCCGCACCTGGAACTCCCGTGCATTCCCGCCCCTCCGGGTGGAGGCGCGGACCAGGGCCCCGGGGTCATCCCCCCACTCCACGTCCACCGCGGAGCGGAGGAACTCGACCTCCTGGAAGAGCTCCATGGGCCACGGTCCCGGGTGGAACATCCCCGCCCCGCTCCCTGGAGGTTGGACGGAGCGGAGGGCGATGCCGTCCAGGGTCAGGGCGGTGAACCGCTCGGGAAGCCCACGGCCCTGCAGCCCCGCGCCGGAGAACGGCTCAAGGCTGGAGAGGGCGGACATTCCCGCCGAACCGAAGGGGAGCCTCTCCAACTCCCGCGGCAGGAGGGGTTCCAGCCGGGGCACCGCCGAGGTCCGTACCTGGGCGAAGGTGATCTCGTCCACCTCCCGGACGGGCGGTGGGGAAGGCCGGAGCACAAGCTCCACTTCCACGCGGTCCGAGGACCGCACCGTGACCCCGTCCACCCGGAGGGGCACGAAGCCCAGGCGCTCAGCCTGGAGGTGGTAGGT
>SL_3KL_010_SEDDRAFT_10006912_pt1 | contig 10102 bp, 7 predicted proteins | sample SodLakKL_010_SED_2_FD_10381 | JGI IMG/M metagenome (IMG submission 10381)
GGCCAGTTTAACCAGCAGGAACTGCAAGGGTTGATCCATCACTCGGATCGCGGTAGCCAGTATACCGACGGGCGATACCTAGGGCTTCTGAGAAGCCACAACATCCAGATCAGTATGGGCTGTAAGGCTCAGGATAATGCCTTTGCCGAACGCATTAACGGAGTCATCAAAAACGAATACCTGATTCTAAGAGATCTAAAGAGTTTTCAGCAGCTGCGTTACTATACGAAGCAGGCGGTAACCGACTACAACACCAAGCGCCATCATGGTTCTCTGGGCAGGTGTTCTCCAGCTGAATACGAGCAGGCTTATTGGATATTGGATGAACACGAGCGAAACGTGGAAGTGATCCGCTCAAAGAACACACCAAAATTTTTGGAGGCTAGCCTCCAACGAACGGCCATTGACACTTCGTGTCAATATCCATATTGTCTAATTAATCTAAACTAAAACCAATAATAACGGTCAAGCTAAATCAGGGATAGACACGAGATCGCAAATCGTGAATCGTATATCATTTTTATATTAGGTGCGGGGTTCAAAGTTCAAAGTTTAAGGTTTCATCAAATCATAAATCGAATCAATCGGGGGCTTGATCTGATGGGTGGAACAAAACACGTCCTATGGAGCGTAACCTGATCGGAGTCAAAACGTCACATCGAGCACAGTCTCGACGCATTTTCTTGTATTGTGCATTGCATGACCCAAATCCGGCAGACCCCTGATGCAGATAACAGGCCTGGAATTACTGCATTCACCACACTGGCACAAGTGTCCCGCTTGTGCCCATGATGTGTCAAAGTCCAGGCAAACGCTTGAACCAGCATTGCAGGTACAGGGACGGCGAAAATCCCGGCAGGCATGGCCGATATAATACCCCGGGTGCAGCGACAATCACACATGCAGCGCATGGAAGATGGAGCGAAACCCGGGGGTTAGCGAAGCCAATAACAAAACTCCGAGTCGGCCAAGTTGGCACAATCCGAAAATTCATTCGAGGGGTTATAGGGAAAGACTTCGGGTGAACCAGATAAGGGTTCATTCCAAAAATGGCTCTCTAATCTTTTTAAAAAAAGTATTCATCATCAATGGGGTCGCATGACCCAAAATCAATACATGAATTATATAAGTCATTGATAATAAATTGAAACTATAGGAGACAATAATATTGTGCACAAAACAGGATGGAGCGTAACCCGATCGGAGTCAAAAAGTCACATCGAGCGCAATCCCGATGTCTTCGCGTTTTCCCTGTTTCAAGATGTATTTGTAAACCCCTCGACTTTTCAAAAAGCTTTTAAGATAGATCCTGCCTCGGAGTGGGAAGGCCTAATTATTATGTATCGCAATTCATAAATAAACAATTTGGAGCTATTCCAATACAGATATTCAAGAGATGTCCATTTTATTAATCATCTACTCCAAAAAGGAAAGGGATACCATTTTTTAGAATTTCTTGGAGTGTGCAGACTGCATAATGGTGGTGTGTTTAGCTCAAAAAGTAATAGAGAAAAAGCTGTATTACGTTATCGAATTAACAAAGACTCATACTATAAAAACGGAGATAATCATTCCCGTATCCTGTGCTTTTTGGCCATTACATGGATACTAAAAAGTCACGCAGAACTTTTACCTGATAAAGATTCAGAGTTTTCAATTCGTCAATTGTTTATTAAATTAATTCTCCTCGTCAGAACAACTGTTGAGTTTAAGACATATATTAATATTCTATTGATTCTATTGAACACTAAAAAAATAAATATCACCTGATTCTGATTGATAGTATTTAAATGATGATATTCATTTAGAGATTACTGAATTATTATCCTAACCATTGCCAGTGTAAGTTTTTCATAATCATGTGCAGAAATTAAAACCCAATCAATTCGAACAACAGATTTATACTCAATTTCTATATCAATTCATTATTTAAATAAGAGGTAGATTTTTGACAATTTTTTCTTCTATTTTCAGTAAATGGACGTTGTTCTATATTGTCGCTTTTTTTTGCCTTCCTTTGAATAAAGCGATGTCTCAGGTCAATTTACCCGCAAATGACGGGCTTGAATACTATTATCGATTATTGCAGGTAGCCGGAATTTCAGACGAGAGTTCATCCTTTACAATAAGGCCGGTTGTACCTGAGACTGAGATTTCAGGTGCACATCCCTGGAATGCCAATATCTATTACGGCCGGAATCTTTTGAATTATATGCCGATTGCTCACGGTGAACTTAATTTCTATGAGCCGGTCTGGTTTCAATCATATAATACCAAGCTTCCAAGGGGAACCAATGATGGGGCTATCTGGCAGGGAAAAGGATATAATACTGCAATCTCGGCAGGGTTTAAAGCATCTTACGGGCCGCTACAAGTACAATTTCGTCCTCAATTTGGTATGGCACAAAACAGTGAATTTGATCTTGGTCCATATGACCCTCCGATAATCAGTGCATCATCTCAAGATTACCGGGGAGAAGCATCTGAATTTGCATATAGGGATTTCCGTGGTGGAATTGATTATGTTCAGCGTTTTGGTGATGATACATACAGCTGGGCCGACTGGGGGCAGAGTTCTGTTGTGCTGCGATATGCCGGATTTAGGGCAGCCTTTTCAAATAGTCCAATATGGTCAGGCCCTGCTGTACACACCTCTCTTCACTTTGGATACAATGCACCAGGTTTTAAGCACCTTTATCTGGGAACCTACCGTCCGTTAAAAACACCCTTGGGTTCTTTTGAACTGGCTTATATATTTGGCAGCATGAACAAATCAGACTACTTTGATCTGGACGGTGAATTTACTGACAGACAATCGGTCAATTCACTGATAGTGAGCTATTCGCCTCGTTTTATAGATGGCCTGTCTATAGGTGCCGTCAGAACATTTTTTCATCCTTACCCGTCATCGTTTTCGGAGTACAGAAATCAGGCATCCAAATTGTTTGAGGCGGCAGTAAGGGCAGGCCTCAGAACCGAGGATAATCCGAGCGGTTATGATCCTGACAATCAACTTGTTTCCGGTTTTTTACGGTGGGTTATTCCTAATGCAGGCATTGAAATTTATGGTGAATACGGCAGAAATGACCATAATGTTGACTTGCGGGATTTCAGGCTTCAGCCGAATCATCATCGGGCCTATACGCTTGGTATGATAAAAACCCACCATTTGCCGGAAAACAGACTATTGGCGATAGGCATTGAAATCAATCAACTTGAAGCGATGCGAACAACTCTCACAAGAGGGAATAACCATCTTGGAGGCTGGTATACCCATAGTCAGCAAGCATTGGGTTTTACCAACCGTGGACAAATACTTGGAACCGGATACGGGCCGGGGGTTAATGTGCAGATGGCCAGGGCTGATTTATTTGGCAGTCAGGGAAAAATCGGTTTGAAAACGGCCCGAATCGTCTATCACAATTCAAGGGTTGATCAATATTTCCGGTTTATCGAACAGGAGAATGGTGGCGGTATTAACCGGTATGATGTCCGTAACGTTGAACTGCTGATTGGTGCTGAAATTACAGCTTTTTTAAGGTATGGAATTGAATTATCCGCAGCATTAGATCAAAGTTTCATATTTAATCATCACAATATTCGTGGTAATGATGTTACCAATATGAGACTGGAGCTGGTATTACGGAAGCAAATCGGAGGTTGGAAACGATAATGAAAAGACAATTACTACATTTTGTATTTTGGATATTGATTTTCACTTTGTGTTATTCTGCCCCAATTATGGCACAGGTACACCTCGACCGTATTTCCGTTGCCGAACGAGCAGATGGTCTTGGATATGTGCTGCGGTACCATCTCTCGCAGCCGCTGGATTCCGTTGCCATTTCCAGGCCGGATATAAACCGTGTGCAGATGAGGCTTTATGCACCTGGTTTGACAACGGATGAATATCTTTATATCAGCCCGAATGAAGTCATCCGGCAATTTCAGTTTTTTGAATTCTCTGACGGGCTTGGGATTGAACTGGTTCTTGCCAGCGATGTCTATTATTCAACTCAAAGCTATCCCGATCAGAATTTGCGGGATGTTCTGCTGGCATTTGAAAGAAGAACCCGCCAGGAAATGGAGGCCTTTCTTGCAGAAACCGACACCTACGATATTTTACAAGCCGGTGATTCCGTCTCCCCAGAATCTGAAGGTCCGGATGAGCCCGGCGATGCTGTTGTTTATCTGCCCGAAGAAGAGGAACCGGTTGAAGAATACGAAGAATCAATTCGGGTAGATGAAGATTCATGGTACACAGCATTGCTGGAAAAAGAGCGCACAACAGCCTCGCTTCAATCCCTGATGCCCGGTGATCCCATGGAATATTATATGCGCATCATGGTGCCTTTTGCTTCATCTGTGGGATTGCCTTCTTATCATATCCGTCCTGTTAACATGAAAGGTTATGAACCGGTTCTGTACGAGCAGAACCGACATGTTTGGTCAGATCATCCGTTTTTTTCCCAGATGGATTCCGAAGAGAGTTCATCCAATTTCAGTGTCTTTTCACAGGAACTCTATTTTTCACATAACACTAAACGGCCTGACGGGTATAATGACGGGGCCTTGTGGCAGGGCAGAGGCTCCAATATGGCAGCAAGTACAGGTGTGAGTTTTCACTACGGGCCATTCAGAGGCGTGTTTCGTCCGGTTCTGGTTCACAGCGAAAACCGCGAATATGAGCTGTCGAATGATCCGCAAATGCCGGGGCTTTCACCATACGCGATGGCAATGACCAATATTGACTTGCCGCAGCGCTTCGGGGAAGAATCGGTTAACCGGATCGATTTGGGTGATTCGTTTGCAGAGTTTGAATATTCCGGATTTTCCGGTGGCTTTTCCAATCAGCGAATGTGGACAGGGCCGGCTGTTCACAATCCCCTCATGTTCAGCACAAATGCACCCGGTTTTCTGCATGTTTTTGCGGGAACCAGCAGGCCGGTTTCGGTTCCGGGCGGCCGTCTTGAAGGGCGTATGTTTTGGGGTAGCCTGAAAGAATCGGACTATTTTGATGAAAATCCGGATAATGACCGTAGATTTATTACCGGTCTTTTACTGAATTACTCACCTGATTTTTTGCCGGGACTGCATCTTGGATTCAGTCGTGTAGGATACTCTTATTATGGCAGTGGACTGTCGGCCTCCGATCTGTTTATGGTGTTTCAGCTTTCCCCGCCAAAACCTGATCCACAGCAGGCTGATCCGGAAGAAGTGGAATTTGTCAAGAGTTCATTTTTTATCCGATGGGCCTATCCGCGTATCGGGTTCGAAACGTATGCCGAATGGGGACGAAATGATGACCGGCGGAGATTCCGGGATTTTATCGCAGAACCGGAACTGAATCGCGGTTATGTTTTAGGTGTGATACAAAGAGTACCCCTTGGTAGACACGGAGCCTTTGTTCTGAACGGAGAAATAACGAACCTGGAAAATTCAAGTGTGACAGCACAATTCAGGGATGTTAACATCTGGTATGCAAATGATGTGATCAGGCATGGGTTTACAAACCGGGGCCAGGTATTGGGAGCAGCCATCGGGCCGGGGTCCAGTACACAGATTGCAACGGCTCATTATTATCACAAATATGGGATGGTTGGAATTTCACTTGCAAGAATTGCCCTTCATAACGACAGGTTGTTTAAATACCGGGATTATTACCACAGTACGCTGCCACGCGACTGGATGTCAATCAGGCGCATTCATGAAGTTGAAATTCGGCACGGATTACACGGTCTGGTGTTTTTACCTGGAAACCTGGAACTGCAGATGGATTTGCACACAGGACTGATAGAAAACCGCCACAATAATTACGACCGGCCGCGGCCCGGCAGTGCAGCAGATGATATCATTTTTGATGAGCGGAATGTGCATGTTTCTTTCACGCTTCGCTATCAACTGGATGGGTTTTTAAGGTAAATTAAGGGTCTTTTACAGACATAAAGAAAGATTTAATATTTGGGTATTCTCTTTTATTTAAGATCGAATGATTTATTGTTGGAAACATAACAAATGCTCAATTTAGAGAAATTTCAAACATATCCGGTAATCATCGTTCCGGCCTATCAGCGTGCCGATTCCCTTCATAGGCTTTTAATGTCTCTAAACAATGCGGCATACCCCACCAAGGAGATTCAACTGATTATTTCAACGGATGGGGGAGCTTCAGAAGACGTAATAGACGTTGCCGAAACATTTCATTTCTCGCATGGAAATAAACATGTTATAAAACGAGAAGAAAATCTCGGCCTGCGAAAACACATCATTTGGTGCGGAGATCAAACGGAAACATATGATTCTGTGATTGTTCTGGAAGATGATCTGTATGTCGACCGGTATTATTATCATTATGCTGTAAATGCTCTGAAATTTTATGAAAATGATGAACGGGTCTCCGGTATATCACTTTATGCAAAACGGGTAAACATGGCGGCCAGATTGGGTTTCGAACCGATGAATAACGGGTATTCTGCCTATTTCATGCAAACACCCTCATCCTGGGGTCAGGCATGGACAAAAAAACAATGGGCAGATTTTAAAGAGTGGTATCGCACGGCTGACCTGGATACGGTAACAAACAACCCCCGATTACCGGCGGTTCTGAAACGCTGGCCCGATACTTCCTGGCTGAAGTATTTCGCCGTCTATATGATTGAAAAGGATAACTATTTTATCTATCCCTACCTGTCCTATACAACCAATTGTGCCGATGCCGGCGGGGTGCATATGCCGGAGGGCACCCAGATGTACCAGGTTCCGTTAGGGGCTTATAACCGGCCGCCAGACAAATTCTCGTTTTGTAAGCCGGATGAATCGGCAGTATTGTACGATTCTTTCATGGAACCGGCAGCCGAAGAAATTTATCAAAGGTTTGATTTGTCACCTAATGATCTGGAGATAGACTTGCACGGAATTAAATCATTGTCATTATTGGAAAAAAAGAAATATGTATTAACATCAAAGAAATGCCATGACCCCATTGAGGTGTTTCGACTTGGATTTAAGCCGATCGAAAAAATCATACTCGATCCAGAGGCATCATACGAACCATCTTCGGGATATAGTGACTACATTTTTCTGGCAGAGTCTGACAATATTGAATCGGAAAAGAGGCCGTTTTACCATCAGATGAATTACTATTCATATTACCAAACCGAAAACAGATATTTTTACAGACGCTATATTCTACATTTGATTCAAAAACTAATGAATAAAGTGTGGAAATTGTAAACCGGGTGTAGATAGCCCTCAACAGTAATAATCTGACTGTTCTGAATTTCAGTAAATATTGCCAGCATTAAACACCTGCTTATATAATGCAGCCAGTAATAGTTATTCCTGCATACTCGCGTTCCAAGTCACTAAAACGACTATTAACGTCAGTTAATAAATCCAGGTTTGATACGAAAAACCCGCCAAAACTTATCATTTCGTTAGACGGAGGTGCTGATCAGGATGTGGTTCAGGTGGCCGATACATTTCAGTTTCAACATGGCTGCAAAACGGTAGTAAAGAGAAATGAAAATCTGGGTTTGGAAAAACATATTTTGTGGTGTGGTGATCAAGCACAGAANTATGGTTCTGCTATAATACTTGAAGATGATCTGTTTGTTGATCCTTATTTTTTCACATATGCAAAAAAAGCTCTTCAGTTTTATCAGCATGATTTGAGAATTGCCGGAATTGCATTATACAGCCCGCGGTATAGTCAATTTAATAAATTAGGGTTTGAAGCTATGAATAATGGGTTTTCGTCCTATTTTATGCAAAAGGTTTGTACATGGGGACAAGCATGGACGGCAAAGCAATGGATTGGGTTTCGACAGTGGTATGAAAATGTAAATGAACGTCAAATTGATGCAAATCCTGCAATCCCGAAAACGGTTAAAAACTGGAATTCCTGGGATAAGTTTTTTTCGGCTTATATGGTAGAAAAGAATTGCTATTTTGTATATCCGTATATCTCATATACTACAAACTGTGCTGATCCCGGAGGTGTACATATGTCTAAAGGCTCGAACCGGTTCCATGTTCCGCTTGGTGCTGATAATCGGCCTGAAAAAAATTATTCATTTTGCATGTTTAACGATTCATCTGTGAGGTATGACGCATTTATGGAGCCTGAAGCAAAAGAAGTTTATGATGCACTGGATTTGTCACCACACGACCTTGAAATAGATATTTATGGAATTAAGCCACTTTCATTGCTGAAAGATAAAAAGTATGTATTAACCATCAAGAAATGCAGAAAGCCACTTCGTGTTTTTCGACTTGGTTTCCGCCCAATTGAAAAAACAATTTTGAATCCGGTTAATAAATTCAGTTCGGGAATGGGTTATAGTAACCATATTTATTTTGCTGAATCTAAAGATATCATTTCTGAAAAACGTCCTTTTTATGAGCAAATAAAATATGCGTGCTACTATATGATTGAGACTAAATACTGTTTCCGAAATTTAATTTTGCGGTTTGTAAAAAAATATCTGAATCCATTCGGAAATTTTTGAAGAATCGATTGTGAATCAAATCACTTGCTGAAAACGTCCTTTAATATGTCATCAGTTAATTCTCCAAACAGCGGCCCATTGAACACCTGGTGAAAATTGATGGCTTGATACTGCAGGTTGTATTCAATAAATACAGGTGTATTATGTTGGTTAACGGTCATATCCCAGGAGATCAAATCAAAATAGAATGTTTGTTGATGCATTCTAACCACCGTATCAATAACGGCTTGATATTCGGGGAATTTATAGTTGTTTAGAGGCTGGATGAAATTGGGGTGATAAGCATCCCGTTTTTTCTGGTAATCCAGTCCGTATTTTGAAAAATAACCCTCTTCATTCAATCCAAACCCAATTCCGCCACTGCCAATGTTATCCAGAATATTCCCATTTATACCAAATCTTGCAAATGCCGATAAAACATGAATTTGGTTATTCCATCTCAGTGTCATAATCCGAATGGTATTGACGGAGTCTGGATGAATTTGAGACAATATTTTATGCTGTTTCAGTTTTTGTTGAATAATAAAATTACCTTTATAGTCTTTTTTCAGGTCAATGAGGGTTTTTTGATAGCCGTTAATTGATAATCGGTCATTATTGTAATCCACTATTTGAATGTTCTTACCTTTACCGGAATGGATGGAAGGTTTGATCATCCATTCATCTTCGTCATGTCTGTTTTGCAACATAAACCCTGCATCGGAGACAGAGAGTGTATTGTATTGTTCATCGAAAAACTGATGATTCACACATCGGAGAATAGTCTCCGGCTGTGTAACATCCGGATAAAACCGTTGGTAAATGTTTTTATCCATAAATCCCGGAAACATCGAAAAATCATTAAAATGGGGCTCAATGTGTAAATAGAAAAGATGATCCGGGATAAAATTTTTGTGATAATTTCCGCTCAGGTATGTGTAAACCTTATGCCATCGGTTATCAATTTTTACCCCATGGGTTTTAAAGAATTGATCAATCTCTTTTTCTTGAGAGTCATTGAGCTGAAAGTTGTTATCATACCATTGAGATTTTATAATTCTATCAAGTTTTTTTTGCCAGGATCTTTCTTTCTGTTTTTTTCTGATTTTAATCGAACATTTTTTTAAAAAGAGGAATAGTCTGATGGCAAACTTCTGGAAAGTTTGTTTAAATTGGGCAGAAATTGAGCTATTATTCAAAATTGTTGTCGGGTCTGTTGATAATTGTTTTTACTAAATAAATGAATACCGGTTTTATCGAATCAGAAACAGAGACTGAACTAAATATAAATTGTTATTATTTGAATCGCTTTCATATAATTTTTTCAAGTAAATGAAATAAAATGTTTTTATCCGATGCAACTTTTTGTCAGATTCCAGGTTTCTGATATGATTTACCAAATTGGGCAATTATTAACCGGATAAAGGCTACTGTTTGTTAGTGTGAAGGTTTATCATACATGAAAAATATTTTATTCAGAAGGGGATATTTGATTTCAAGTAAACGTATTGAATATTGTGGCCCTGTGTTTGATTTAAATCAATGGGAAGAATTCAGCCTTGGCCATCTCTTCATCTGGCATGATTCTCTATTAAATGTGGCTTCGCTGAAGT
>SL_3KL_010_SEDDRAFT_10006913_pt1 | contig 10102 bp, 7 predicted proteins | sample SodLakKL_010_SED_2_FD_10381 | JGI IMG/M metagenome (IMG submission 10381)
CTCCCGCCACAACTTCGGCGGGTGGGAGGCCGCGGCCTCCAGGGCGCTGGTCGAGCGTTCTGGAAGCTCATGGGTAGATTGGAGGATGAGGATTGCCCAGGCCGGAGGAATGATGCGCAAATGGATTCGATGGTGGGTGGTGGCGGGTCTGTGGGTCGGACTCACCCTCCCCATTTCCGCTGCCGGCCAGCTCCCGGAGCTACCCCTCTCCCTGGAGGTCCAGCTCGGGGGCATCCTCCCCCTGGGAGACTGGGAGGTACGGGACCGTCAGACCTCGCTGGGGGTGGGCGGGGGAGTCCTTCTCGCCGGCCTCCTCCGGGTGGAGCTCTCGGACCGTTTCTCCGCCTATGGCTCCTACCGATGGAGTCGCCCCTCCTGCGATGAGTGTGGGCTCTTCACCCTGGACGATTCCCTGAGGGACGCCGGGTTCGGCCTTGGGGTGGGGGTCGGCCTTCCGGGAGCGCTCCCGGGGGATCCACGGCTCGACCTGGGCGGTATCCTCCATCAACTGGCCTTCCGAGGCGATGGCCAGACCCGCCCTTCCGACTGGGGGATCGGGGTGGAGGCGGGGATCACCCTCTCCTTTCCCGTTGGCCCATCCCTCTTCCTCGAGCCGGCGCTGGCCGGCGCGGCCTATCCGGCCCGTTTCGAGTTCGAGGACGACGCCTTCCGGGAGGTCGCCGTGCGGTATCTGGCCGCCCGGCTTGGACTCCGCTTCTCGCTATGACCGACCGGCGAAGGAAATCATGAGACGATTCCACCTCTCCTCCATGGGTCTCCTGCTGGCCGCCCTGGCCGGCTGCGAGTCCCCCACGCCCGGGGAACTGGACCCATCCATCCGGGCGCTCCTGAGCGGCCCCCTCATCATGCAGGTGGGAGAGGTGGAAGGGTTCCAGGGTGAGTCCTCCGCGCGATTCGGGGTGGAGGGTGGCCCGGAGGGATCGGAGTACATCCTGGTGGTCTCGCATCTCTCCACCCAGGGCGGGGCGTCGGTCTCCCTCACCGTCCAGGCGGACGGGGTCTCCACGGCTCCGGCTCCGGCCGCCGCCGTCGGCTCGGAAGCAACTCCTCCGGATCCTGGGCTCGAGCTCGATGAAATGCCGGCGCTGGAGGACCATCGATTCCACCAGTGGCTCCGAGAGCAGGAGGTGGAGCTGGTGGAGGAGCTGGTGGGACGCCTTCCAGGGGGCGGTATCGACCTCCTGCTCGAAGCGGCCCCGACCCCGGCCCCGCTCCCCCAGGTGGGGGACCTCCTGGAGCTGAACGTCAACACCCTCTCGGCCTGCGAAGATCCCATCTTCCGAGAAGCCCGGGTCGAGGCGGTGAGCCGCCACGCCATCGTGGTCCGGGACCTGGCGAACCCGCAGGCGCTGGATCGGGCCGATTTCGAGGAGATCGCCCGGAACTTCGACGAGAAGGTGTTTCCGTTGGCGACCCGGAATTTCGGGGAACCGGCCCGGCAGATCGGGCCTCCCAGGACCACGATCTTCTACACCACGGCGGTGAACGAACTGGCCAGCGGTTTCGGCGGTCTCATCGGCGGGTTCTTCTTCGCCCGGGATCTCTTTCCCCGGACGAGCCGGGATGGCTTCCAGGGGTGCCCGGCCAGCAACGAAAGGGAGATGTTCTACATGCTCACGGCGGATCCTGCCGGAGAGCATGGCCAGGCGATTCCCGTGGAGTTCATTCGGACCCGCACCCTCACCACCGTCGTCCACGAGCACCAGCACCTGGTGAATGCCTCCCGACGTATCTACATCCTGGGCACGGGAAACCTGGAAGCGATCTGGTTGAATGAAGCGCTCAGCCACATTGCCGAGGAACTCCTCTTCTACCAGGAGAGCGGCCTCTCACCCCGGATGAACCTGGACCTCGAGGATGTGAGGGCCAGCCAGCGCCGGTTGGACGCGGTGAACGCCTTCCAGGTCCCCAACCTGGCCCGGTACATCACCTACCTGGTGCACCCCCAGGCCCACACCCCCATCGATCCCCAGGATGGGCTCGAGGTACGGGGCGCCTCATGGTCCTTCCTCCGGTACGTGGCGGATCAGCACGTGACCGATGACGCCGCCTTCTTCTTCCGTCTGGTGAACACGGATCGACAGGGAGCGGCGAACCTCCGGGCCGAACTGGGGAGGGAACTGCCCGATCCCCTGGCCCGCTGGAGCATCGCCAATGTGGCCGACGACCGGGTGCCGGGGCTCGCTTCCATCCACCGCCACCCGAGTTGGAACTTCCGATCCCTCCTCCCGGTGCTTCGGGAGGACGGGGCCTTTCCCCTCACGGTGGAGCGCCTGCAGCCCGGCGTCCCCGTCCCCATGACCATCCGGGCCGGGAGCGCGGCCCACTTCCGCTTGGGCGTCGCCCCGGGAGAGCGGGCCACCCTCACGCTGGGGGCTTCCGGAGGCGGCGCCCCTCCGGCGACGGTCCGGGGTTCCCTGGTGCGAATGCGGTAGCCGGCGCCCAAGTGGAGTATGGAGAGGCCAACCTGGTGTGACATGAACGTCATCAAGAAGGACTCGTGAACAGACGGATTGGGCTCAATACGATACTGGCCTTCGTGGCCGCCCTGGCGATCCCGGGTCCCGTCCTGGCGCAGGGCGACCTCCTCCAGAGCATGCGCCAGGGGGGGAGCTGGATCGAGATTCCCATCGAGGGAGGCTGGGGCCGGCTGCAGACGGAAATCGTTCCGACCTTCGGTCTTGCCGTGACGGGTTGCTTCAACGTCTGGTGGGGTCATTCCGGGGAGTGGCAGGTCGAGGTCCGGGAGCCGATGAACGGAGGCAGACTCGAGGCCATGGCTGCCCCCGGCGAGGGTGTGCCGTTCTCCTACCGTACCGGGCCCCGCTCGCGCCTGGACGTCCGCGTCCGCTGGAGCGAACCCAGGGACACCACGCTCATCGTGTGGGTGGGATTCGAGAGGGTCGCCTCCACCGAGATGGACTCCTGCACACCGGTATACGGTACGGGCCAGGCGAACGCGACCTCACGGGAACCCCGACAGAACGCCCCGGCTTCAGCCCCGGCACCCGGGGATCCACGGCGTTCGCAGCGAAATGCAGCTGTCCGGAGGACCGGGACCGCGTCTTCCGCCCGGAGCCGGTCGCTCGGCACCTGGTGGATGACCCCGAGGAGGGTCTCGGTAGTCCAGGGCCTTGGCAGGAGGGGCCTTGCTCCGTGGACGCACGCCGGCATGACACCAAAAAGCCAGGCCACCCGGCAGAAATCCGCGGGTGGCCTGGCTTCTGGGGGGAGTGGGCCTGGGTAGACTCGAACTACCGACCTCACGCTTATCAGGCGTGCGCTCTAACCACCTGAGCTACAGGCCCGGGTAGAGGCGGGGAAAGTTACCCCCAGGACTCCAACCATTCAACCCCCGGGACCGACTGAGCCCCCCTCCAGCCCCCTGACGCCCAGCCGGGGCCCCCGGCATCTTTTGCACGCACCCCGGCAATGACTGCCTGAGTGGCGCCGAAAATCCAACGTCGAGCTTACGCCCCACCTGGCTCAAATGACCCCAGGACCTATGTAAACACTTGATTTCCTTCTCCCCTCCCCTTGTCCCCCCGCCACTGGCACCTGCCTTGCGAGTAACAGGTGTCCGAAGGGGAGCCGAGGCACCGTCCTCACCCCAATTGAACCGCCGGAGCAGATTTTGGTGAACATCTATCTGGATCCCGAGCTTAAGGAGGACGCATGAAAGGGGTGATCGTACACAGGCCCACCGGAACAGCCGCGAAGGGCGTGGCTTTGACTTTGACGCTCCTGTTCGCCGCGGGCTGCGGCTACGCGAAGCAGGACGACGTCCAGCGGGATCTGGCCGATCTCCGCTCGGACATGCGGGCCGAAATGGAAGCGGGGGACCGGGCCGTGGAGGAGCGCCTCGAATCCCGCATCGACGCCGTGGACCGTCGCATGAACCAGATGGAGACCGCCCTTCGTGATCTCCGGGACGAATTCGAAGTGACGGTGGAGCGGCTTGAGAATGCCATCCGCTTCAACGCACCGGTGCACTTCGCCTTCGACGACGACACCGTCCGTCCCCAGGACCGCCCGGTCCTGGAGCGCTTCGCCCAGACGGTGCAGGCCTACTACCCCAACGCCTCGATCACGGTGGAGGGGTTCACCGACAGCGCCGGGAGCGCTGCCTACAACCAGCGGCTCGGTCAGCGCCGGGCAGAGTCGGTGAAGAACTTCCTTACCACCCAGGGTCTCTCCGCGGAGCATCTCCGTGCCGTGAGCTATGGCCAGTCCCAGGAGCGGCAGATCATTCCTGGCGCCGCAGGACCCGGTGAAGAAGGGTGGCAGAACCGTCGCGTGGCCCTGGTCATCGACTTCAACCCCGAGGGACGGGCCGCCCAGGTGGCGTCCATGAGTTCCGAGGAAGACGGGGAGCGCTAAGGCCCTTCATGAGGCCCGCCAAGGGCCGCCCCGCTGTTCCGTCCTCCCGGAGGCGCCGCCGTACGGCAAAGGCTTGCGGCGGCGCCTCCGCAAGGGCACCCTTCCTTCCACGGGTCCGCGCCCGAACGTCCCGAAGTCGTGCCCCCCCGCATCCCCGGGGTCCCCGTCCCACTGACGTAGTTGCTCGTCCTATGGTTCGGAATTTTCACCGTATCCTTGTGGTCGACGACGACCCCACCTTCCGTGATGTCCTGGAAATGCGCCTCCAGCGATGGGGGTACAGCGTGAAGGTCGCGCCCGATGCGATCTCCGCTTCCACCCTGGCCGCAGACTGGAAGCCCCACCTCGTCCTCTCCGATGTGGTCATGCCGGAGGCTTCGGGCCTGGAACTCCTGGGACGTCTCCGGAAGGACGACCCCTCCCGCCCCGTGATCCTCCTCACCGCCCACGCATCCGTTGAGATGGCGGTGGAGGCCATGAAGCTGGGGGCGGTGGACTTCATCACCAAGCCGTTGAACTACCCGAACCTCCAGGCGGTCGTGGAGGAATACCTCCGGAAGTCGGATACCGGGGTAGAGACGAAGTCAGAGGCCCCGGTGCTGCCCGATCCAGAGGAAGAGGAGGGCGAGGACGGCCTCTACCCGTTCATCGGAAAGAGCCCGGCCATGCAGGAGGCCTACCGCCTCATCCGCTCCGCCGCCACGTCCGACGCCTCGGTCCTCATCACCGGTGAGAGCGGGACGGGCAAGGAGCTGGTGGCCAGGACCCTCCATCGACTGAGCGGGAGGGCTTCGGGACCCTTCGTGGCGGTGAACGCTGCCGCCATCCCCCGGGAACTCATGGAAAGCGAGATCTTCGGCCATGAGAAGGGAGCCTTCACCGGCGCCACCGAGTCCCGGGCCGGGTGCTTCGAGCTCGCCGATGGCGGAACGCTCTTCCTGGACGAGATCGGGGAGATGCCCAAGGAGCTCCAACCGAAGCTCCTGCGAGTCCTGGACCTGGCCCGCATCCGCAGGGTTGGGGGATCCCGAGAGGTCTCTTTCGACGTCCGGACGCTTGCGGCCACCAACCGAGATCCCCGAAAGGCGGTGGAGGAGGGGGTTCTCCGCGAGGACCTCTTCTTTCGACTCAACGTCCTCCATATCCAGCTTCCGGCCCTCCGGGACCGGGAGGGAGACATCCGCCTCCTGGCCAATGCCTTCGTCCGGGATCTCTCCCGGAAACACCAGCGCGAGTCCCGGGAATTCGCCGAGGAGACGCTGGAGGCCATGGAGCACTACCCATGGCCGGGGAATGTCCGGGAACTCCGGAACCTGGTGGAGCGGGCCGTGGTCCTTTCTCCCGGGGCGCGGATCGAACTCGAGCATCTCCCTCCATACGTCAGGAATCCTGAGCGGGGCGGCGGAGCGAAGAGCTACGCCTTCCCTCCGGATGCCACGGTAGCGGATGCGGAACGAGAACTCATCCTCCGGACCCTTGATGAAACGGGGAACAACAAGACCGAAACCGCCCGGCGCCTTGGGGTGAGTGTCCGCACCATCCACAACAAGCTGAAGGCCTACGGGGTCGAACGGTGAGAATCACCACCCGGATCGGCCTGGGACTTCTCCTGCTGACCGGGCTCCTCCTCGGCCTGGTGGCCTACCAGCTCACCGTGCTGACGGAGATGAGGGACATCAACCGGGAGCTTTCCGGGGTCCGGCTGGAGGCCTCCCGGGTCTCCATTCGCTTGCTCCAGGGGGTGGAGGGGGTGCGGGAATTTGCCGCCAAGTCACTCCTCCTCGGCGATGCCGGATACCTGGATCAGTGGGAGGCATGGGAGGCTTCCGTGGAGTCGGATCTGGCCGCGCTTCGCCTTCTCGAGATGGATCAGGACGAGGAGGAGTTCCGAAGTCGCGCCCTGGAGGGGTGGGATCTCTACCAGGCCGTGGCTGACCAGGAGGAACTCCGGCAGGTCCGGGAAACGCCCCTTCCCCTCTCCGCCTTCGACCCCGAGCCCCTGGACCGTATCGAGGAGGGGTTGGACGGGATGCGGGTGGGCCTCGAGGGGCTCCTGGCCTCGACGGACATGGCGGTGACCCAACGGGCCGAAGCCTCGTCGGAGGCCGCGGAGCAGGCCCGAAGTGTGGCGTGGTGGGGCGCCCTCCTGGGGCTGGCCTTCGCCCTTTCCCTGGGGGTGGCCCTCTACCTTTCCATCTCGGGGCCTCTCCAGCGACTGACCCGGGGCACCCGAGAACTGTCCCGGGGACGCTTCGACCATCGCCTGGAAACGACGGGACCCCAGGAACTGGCCCACCTGGCCCGGGATTTCAATGAGATGGCTGAGCGCCTCAACGAGCTTGAGGACATGAAACGGGACTTCACCTCCCACGTTTCCCACGAGCTCAAGGGTCCCCTGGCCGCCATCCACGAAACCGTCCTCATCCTGCTGGAGCAGATTCCAGGTCCCCTCACGGCCAAGCAGGAGCATCTTCTGCAGCTTTCCCACCAGAGCGCCATTCGGCTCTCGGGGATGATTTCCAACCTACTGGAAGTTTCCCGCCTGGAGGCCGGAGCCTTCCGCTACCAGCCCCAGCGGCGCTACCTGGGGGAGATTGTGTCGACGGTGGTGGCGGAACTGGGCCCCCTCCTGGAGGAGCGGGAACTCCGGGTGGAGGGGGACCTGGGCGCGAACGCGGGGCCCGCGGTGGTTTGCGACGGAGAAATGGTCCGGGACGTGGCCGCCAACCTGGTGGGAAATGCGGTGAAATTCTCTCCCAGGGGGAACACCATCGATGTGGAGATGCGGGAGTTGAGACGCCCCCCGAAATCCCTTCCTCCGCATTGGGCCGAGGAAATCGGGGACGCTCGGGGCCCCTGGATCCTCCTCTCCGTGGCAGATCGGGGAAGCGGTGTCCCCGATGAACACAAGGAAGGGATCTTCGAGAAGTTCCACCAGGTCCGACTGAATCAGCGGATTCACGGCCAGGGCGTAGGGTTGGGCCTGGCCATCTCCCAGCAGGTGGTAGAAGCCCACGAGGGTGCCATCTGGGTGGAAGACCGCGAAGGGGGAGGCTCGATTTTCCAGGTCCTCCTTCCCGTCCTTCCCCGTCGATGGGCGGAATTGCACTTCCCGGAGTTGAACGGTGCGCCCCCTGCCCAGCCGGAACGCCTCCCTTCCGGAGGACCCTACAGGGCATCCATCGGGTAAGAGCCGTTCATGGTCCTGTCGCACGGCTCCGCCCCTCAGCGTCGTCCGCCCTCTCGCGTCGCTCCCGTCCGGGAACGACGTTTGGCCGGCCCTCGCCCGGGTGCCGGTCAAAGCGCGGTGCTTTCCCTGGTCATCCTCCTCGCAGGGTCCGGATGTGCCTGGATCCGTAACGAGCCAGAGCCGCCTCCCGCCCCACCCCCTGTCTCGGCCCCCGCTCCAGCCCCCTCCTCCGAGCCGGAGCCACCCCCGGTTGTCCCCCGGGACCGGACCGAGGAGATCCTTGCCGAGGGAAAGGCCTACCTGGCCATCGGCGATCACTCCGCCTCCCGCGCCCGCTTCCAGTACGTACTGGATCGCTGGGAAGAGGAGGTGGGCAACGGGGTCGAGATCCCCGCCGAACTCCGTGCCCGGGCCCTCTGGCACCTTGGCCTCCTCCATCTACTGGCCGAGGGTCAGGACCGGGATGAGGAACAGGCGCTCTCCCTCCTCACCCGTCTCGTCGAGGAGTATCCGGCAACGCCGGAGGGGGTTCAAGCCCGGTGGTTGCGAACTCTACTGCAGGATCTGGAGGGCGCCCGGCAAAGGGGAGCGGAGCAGGAGCAACGCATTCGGGAGCTGAACGAAACGGTGGAACAACTCCGGCGAATCGACCTCAACCGTCGCCCTGCACCTCCTCGCCCCGACACGCTGCCCCTCACCCGAGAGAACTGAACGGCCGTTGACGAGGTGGGGGATCTACCGCATCCAACCCACCGGTCCCCCCCGTGGCATCCGCCACACCTCGTTCCAGCTGCTCCAGGGCACCCAGGGGAATGGAGACCCGGAGTCGAACCGCGGCTCCATACGCCTCCTCCAGCCGTTCTCCCCCCAATTCGTCCAGGAGCCGGAAGACACCGTCCACGTGGGGGTAGTCCAGCGACAGCCGGACATCGACCCGCTGGACCCGGATCTCGGTGGGGAGGCGCTCCAGCGCCTCGGCCACCGCTCCGGAATAGGCCCGGCTCAGCCCCCCCTTCCCCAGTTTCACTCCCCCGAAGTACCGGGTCACCACGGCGGCAACCTCTCCCACTCCGGAGTGGAGGAGGGTCGTGAGCATGGGCCGCCCCGCCGTCCCGTGGGGCTCGCCATCATCGCTCATCCCCACCCGGGCCGTGTCCCCCGGGGGACCGGCCACGAAAGCCCAGCAATGATGGGTGGCGTCGGGGAATTCCTCCCGGACGGTCCGGATCAGCCCCTGCGCCGCCGCCTCGTCCGGGGCCGGAGCGAGGGTGGTGATGAAGCGACTCCGACGAACCACAAGCTCCTCCCGGTACCGCAGAGCGGGCACCGGATAGCCGGAGTCCATCAGGGCACCCTCCCCACCGTCGTAGGTACGAGACGGATGGCCCAGAGCCCGGAATTCAGATCCGAGACGAAGACGTGGCCCCGGTGGAAGCGTACCCCCCGGGCCATGGGGGCATTGGGAGTGAACCCCGAAGGGTGTCCGGTGGGAAACCAGGCGACCTCCCGTCCCTGGCGGTAGAGATCCCCGCGAAGCTCCCCCGAGACATCCACCACCCGGAGCCCCCCCTGGCCATAGGCCGCATAGAGGCGATCGCCCTGCAGGTGAAGGTTGCGGACCCCGGCCTCGGGGACCTCGAATCGGGCCACCTCCGTCGGAGCCTCCGGATCGGCCAGGGAGAGGATCCGAATGGCTCCCCGGGGACTCTCCTCGTGGGGCCCGGACCGGGAAATGCATTCCGGGCAGCCGAATCGCTCATCCCCCAGGAAGAGGTAGTGGTGGCCGTCGGCGTTCCGATGGACGGCCGCCACCTGGATGTGCCCCTCGGGTGGCGTCCACGAGGAGATGACCTCCGGGGCCGTGGGGGTCCCCCCCCACCGTCCATCCCCAACGTCCAGGACCCAGACGCCGTGGTCCCCATAGGCGGCCACGCCGATGCCATCCCTGATACGAAAGTCCCGGAGATCCCGGGCCTCTGCATCGATGCCCCAGCGGCCCACCTCCCGGGGCGTCACGGGATTGGAGATGTCCAGGATCCTGAGATCGGCTGTCCCGCTGTCCACGGCGTAGAGGAGGGACCCCTCCAGGAAGGTCCGGTGGACCGCGCCGGACAGCCCCTCGCTATAGCGGGCCAGGACCCGGGGTCGGGCCGGACGCTCCAGATCCAGAAGGACCAGGGCATCCCGTTGGTCTCCCGGGCCTCCTCCCGAGAGGACGGCCAGGGAACCGTCCGCGGCCACCGTGACGTCATTCACCCCCCGCGCCTCCACCCGCACCGAGTCGGTGAGGAGGAGGTGGTCCGGATCCGTGACGTCCCAGACGAACACCTTCCCGCCCCCGGCGTGGGTTCCCACGTAGGCGTAATCCCTTCCGTCCCGACCCCGGAAGACCTCCAGGTCCGACGTGGGCTGCTGGGACAGGAGCCCGATCCCCGCAGGCTGTGCCCGCTCTCCCACGCCACGAGGCCGAGCCCGGACCCCCGCTTCGGTCGCATGGGGCCCCGCAGTGAC
>SL_3KL_010_SEDDRAFT_10006914_pt1 | contig 10102 bp, 8 predicted proteins | sample SodLakKL_010_SED_2_FD_10381 | JGI IMG/M metagenome (IMG submission 10381)
AGCAAAATGTGGAAGATAAAGACGGAGATTTTCGAATCGAAGACAAGTAGACTTTAGTCTACATCACAAAGCTATCGACTTTAGTCGATAGTAGTTTACTTGAAATCGTGCCTCGACCATCTGCACCACATCAACCGGGCAGCGCCGGGCAACATCAGTCCCACCAGTTTTCACTGCACGTTGAAGCGCATTCCCGCAATGCCATGCAATGCTTCCGAACTTATCCCTCCGGAGTCAGCACCACCTTGCCGAAATTTTTACGCTCCTCAAGATAGCGGTGAGCGACCGGCGCCTCTTCAAACGTGAAAATGGCATCCACATGCGGACGCACCCAGCCCTTATCCAACCCGGACATAATGGATTTTGTCCAACTCAATACCTTCTCTTTCTCACCCCACAGCCGGCCGATATTCACCCCGTAGACTCCCTTGTTAGAGTTCATCAGCTGGATGGGGTTGTAGATCGGCAAGCGCTGAAGCACGGAGAGATAGCGAAGCGGGCCGGGCAGGGTGGATGTCGTGATCTCGGAAACACCATAAATCCCAAGCCGCCCCGTCGAACGCAACGCACGCCAGCTTTGCTTCCAGTTGGCACCGCCGAGCGGATCAAAAATGACATCCACGCCGCGCCCGCCGGTATGGTGAAGCACCGCTTTCACCCAGTCGCCGCGCCGGTAATCGATGGCCACATCCAAGCCACGCTCCTTCAGGCGATCGTGCTTGCCGGGCGATGCCGTGCCGATCGTGCGCGCCCCGATATGCCGGGCAATGTCGAGCGCCGCCAGACCAACCCCGCCGCCGGCATTGTGGATAAGCAGGGTTTCACCGCGACTGAGTCCGCCCATCATGGCAAGCTGCCACGCGGTCAGATAGTTCACCGGAATGGCAGCGGCCATCGGAAACGACACGTTGTCGGGAATGGGCAGCACCTGCTCAAACGAAACGGTCACGATCTCGGAATAGCCGTTGAACCGGGTGTATGCCACAACACGGTCACCGGGTTTGAACGGGGTGGATGCGGAACTGCCCCGGCCGCCGGAATCCGGCCCGGACTCACCGGATCCATCTGTCCTGGCTGATCTTTCCGGATCGCCGGATTTTGATGTTTTTCGCCGAACCTTGCCCGCAGCACTTTTTCCGACCTGGAGAACTTCCCCGGCCACCTCGTATCCCACCACGGCAGGCAATTTAGGTCCGTCGGGATACAGTCCCTTGCGGGCCAGAATATCCGCAAAGTTGACTCCTGCAGCGGCAACTTTAATGGTCAGTTCGCCTTCGGCCGGACGCGGATCGGGGTATTCGCGAACTTCCATCACTTCCGGTCCGCCGGTTCTGGTAATGGTGACAGCTTTCATTTTTAATTCAATTTAGATTCAAATGGTGAAATGATCTTGCATGACAGGATGCAATCATTACCATATGTGTCAGCGATAATAAATGTTTTTAGCGATTATTAGCGATTACAGTTTTTAGCAATTACATATGCTTAAGCGATTACCATAACACAGGCAAGGTAGGTAATGCCCGGAATAAAAACACCACGTGTTACTAAATAGGTGGATGTGATTGTCCATCGTTGATCGGCAGCATAAACTGACGGTGCTTGTTTCTCAGCAGTGCTCTTTTCTCAAAGAAAGCCGTCCAGCGCCTCTAGCCGCTGCAGCTCTTCCAGCTTCCCGAAGGAGAGGGGCTTGTCGATGTACTCGACAACGATGTCGTAGGCCCGGGCGCGCTCCATGTCGGCGGTGTCGACCGATGAGGTGACCATGGCCACCCGCACATTGGCCGTCAGGTCCTCCCGGTAAAGCACATCCAGGAAATCCCAGCCGCTGACGCCCGGCATGTTGATATCCAGCAGCACCAGGTAGCGGTCATCGCGGTTGTTGCGGATATGGTTGAGCGCATCCTGTCCGCTGTAGAAATGCCGGGGAGAGGGATGCAGTCCGCTTCTGATCACAATCTGCTGGTGCAGCATGGTGATGATGCGGTCGTCGTCAATGATAAGCAGTTCTTTGCGACTCATTCACTCTCGCCAGGTTTGAAAAGCTGGTCGGTTTTGAGGGTAATGTCCCGGATGATGCTGTCGAGTTCGCCGGCCGACCGGTTGATTTCCCTCAGGATCTCGTCTTTTTCCATGCCGGCAAACTGCTCGTCGTCCAGAACCTCCACCAGCCCCATCAACCTGACCAGGGGAGCGCGGACCACATGCGACTGCGTCCAGGCAATCTCGCGCAGCAACTCATTCTGCTTCTCCAGCGCCTTCAGGTGCGTGCGCCGCTCGGTCACATCCTGCACCGTGCCGATGGCGCGGAAGGGACGCCCGTCGCCGTCCATCTCAAATTCGGCATCCTCATGCACCCAGATCGTGCGGTCATCCCTGATCACCCGGTACTCAATGGCGTATCCCTCCGTGAAATTATCCTTTGCCCGGTTCCAGACATCCCAAACGATCTGCCGGTCGTCGGGATGGATTTTCGCCATCCATTTGTCAAGGGGGATGGGGGCATGGCACGGGGAGGATTCGCCGGCAAACCCCATGATGATGCAGGCCTGCTCGGAGAGTTTCATCATGTCGTCGGAGAGCGTCAGCTTCCAGCTGCCGATATTCGCCACTTTTTGCGCCTGGTTCAGGTCATAGGTGCGCTCGCGGACGAGCTCCTCCAGATGCGCAGCCTGGTCCTGCAGCTTCCTGCGCGCATCCCGCAGCTCCAGATGGATGCGGATCCGGGCCAGCACCTCCTCGTCCTGGTACGGTTTGGTGACGTAATCCACCCCGCCTTCAGTAAACGCCTTCACCTTGCTTTCGGCATCGCCCAGGGCGCTGACGAAAATGACCGGGATGTCGGCCAGCGACTCGTTCTGCTTGAGTGTGCGGCACACCTGGAAACCGTTCATGAAGGGCATCATCACATCCAGCAAAATCAGGTCGGGCGGGTTGCGCAGCGCGGCGCGGATGGCCAGCTCACCCCTGGGGAACTGCACCACACGGTATCCCGCCGACGACAGCATCTCCTCAAGCAGTTCGAGGTTTTCCACCGTATCATCGACGGTCATGATGGTTGCCGCGTAAGAGTCGTGGGGATATGTCATGGATTGGCGTTTCCGGTTTCTTATGGATGCGTCATGAGCCGGCGTTTCCGGTCTCTTCGAACAGCTGGTGGAGGGTGTCGTAGTCGTAAGCGGCGGCCAGTTCCCTGATTCCGGTGGATACGGCCGCGTGTTCCGGGGCCAGCCCCTCAGCCAGCTTGCGCAGGCCGATCATGTCGCCTTCCAGGATGGCAGAGCGGATCTGCTGGATGCTGCCCGCCGGAAGGCCGGCGATGGCTTCGGGGGTGAGCAGCTTCCTGCCGGTGGCGGCGCGGTATTCGGCGGTCGGCTCATCCGTGTGATAGGAGAGGTTCATCAGGGAGCCGAGCAGGGTGAGCAGCTCGTCAGGGTCCACGGGCTGGCTGATGTAACCGTCCAGCCCCTGGGAGTCACGCTCGGTTCGGCGGCTGCGCATGATGCCGGAAGTGAGGCCAATGACCGGAATACGGCTTCCGGTACCGGTTGAGCGGATAATCCCGGTGGCTTTGACGCCGTCCATGACGGGCATGCGCAAATCCATGAGCACCGCGTGGGGCTTCCACGAAGCGTGCAGGGCGGCCGCTTCCTTGCCGTTTTGTGCTTCGCGGACCAGGAATCCCGCCGGTTCCAGGATGGAACGCAGCAACTGGCGGTTGATCTCCCGGTCGTCGGCCACCAGGATCTTCAACATGCCTGCGCCGCGGGCCAGCCGGGTGATGTGTTTCTGTTCGGTGTCGGAGATGAGGTCCGTGCCATCGGTGATGGAAACGGGGAGGGTGAGCCGGAACGTGCTGCCCTTGCCCGGCGTGCTGTCCACCTCAATGGTCCCTTTCATCAGATGCGCCAGCTTGTTGGATATGGCCAGCCCGAGGCCGGTTCCCCCGGCGCGCAGCCCGTCCTTGAGCTGGTAGTACTTGGAGAAAAGCTGCCGGATGTCGGATTTCGGGATGCCCGGACCGGTATCCTCGACTTCAAAAATCATGAGAATCCGGTCGCTGCGCCCGGGTTTGCCGGGGAAGTCCGCACGCAGCGTGACCGAGCCTTCGCCGGTGACCTTGATGGCGTTGCTGAGCAGGTTGACGAGGATCTGCCGGATCTTGGCCTCGTCGGCATAGATGTAATCCGGAAGTGCCGGGTCGATATCGGTCGTGTAGCGCAGCCCCTTGCGGTCGGCGCGCGGGATGAACATCCGGTATACGTCATTGATGAGCGTGCGGATGTGGAAGCGGGCCGGATTGACCATTTCGGCGCCGGCTTCTATTTTCGTGTAATCCAGCGTCTGGTTGACCAGGTTAAGCAGGTGCTCGCTGCTGCTCAGAATGGTGCGGATCTGCTCGGACTGCCGGATGTTAAGCGTCTGGTCGCGTTCCAGGACCCGCGCAAAGCCGATGATGGCATTGAGCGGTGTGCGGATCTCATGGCTCATGTTGGACAGGAACGTGCCCTTGGCCCGGTTCGCGGCTTCGGCCTCGGAGCGGGCTAGGCGGTGCTGTTCGGCTTTTCTGCGGTCGGTAATCTCGTAAACCATGCTGCATACCCCGGTGATGCCGCCTTTCGCATCGCGCACCGGAAACGTGGTGCTCAGGAAATAGCGCGCATCCTTGCCTTCGCTGAATGTCTCTTCGATCTCGATGGTTTCGCCGGCCGAGAGCACGCGACGGTCGTTGTCCATGATGCTTTTTGCCTGGTCCGGCTCGAAAAGATCGGAGTCCGTGCGGCCAAGCGCATCCTCCCGTCTGATTCCCGTGATCTCCTGCCATTTCCGGTTGACCAGCTGATAGGTGCCTTCCGCGTTTTTCACGGCAATGACAGAGGCGCTGTTGTCGATGAGGTCGGACAGGAATCGCTCGTTCTTCACCAGCGATTTCTGGGTGCGGATGCGGTTCTGCACGTTGACCATCATCTGGGCGAAGATGGACAGCAGCTTGCGTTCGTTGACGCTGATCCTGTGCAGGCTGCGGACGAAATCAAGCCCCACGAAGCCGACGCACTCGGACCGGTCCATCATGGGCACGGCGATCAGGCTTTTGATGCCCTGGGGTTCGAGCATCTGCCGGATGCCGCTGTCCTTTGGCAGCGCTGAAACATTCGGCACATACATGGTTTCGCCCTTCCGGTGGGTGTCGACCCAGTCCGGGATGTGCTCGTTGGGATAGTCCTGCAGGAAGGAGAGCTGCGGCTCGATGCCGGGGGCGCACCATTCGTAGGTGTTGGTGGATGTGTTGCGGTCGAAATCGTACCGGAAGATGTAGAAGCGGTCGGCGCCGGCAAACTGGCCCAGTTCGGCCAGGGACTTGTGGATGGCCTCATCGACTTCCGATTCGGGGATGCTGATGTAAGTGGCCGAGATTTTCATCAGCAGTTCCTGCAGCCGGGTCTGCATCATCAGTTCGGTTTCCATCTTTTTCTGCCGGGTGATGTCGCGGCCGGTGGACTGGATCTCCGCCACCTTGCCGTCGTCGCCGATAATGGCCGTGTCGGTCCACTCCTGCCAACCGCTGCGGCCGTCGGGCAGGGTCACTTCGTGGCTGTAGGAGACGGACCGGTTGGATGCGCTCAGGCGGGAGAGCGTTTCCCTGATGCCCGTGTGGCTCTCACGGGGTATCAGGTCGAGGAAACGGGTGCCCAGCAGCTCTTCGGCGGTGCGGCCGAACATGCGGCAGTAGGGCTCGTTGACGTAGGTGAGCGTGGTGTCGGGCAGGAACCGGCAGATCATCTCTTCCTGGGTTTCCAGGATGGAGCGCAGAAACCGTTCGTTCTGCTTCAGCTTTTCCAGTTCTTCGCGGTGCTGCTTGTCAGGCGGCGAACCGGCGGGACGGTCGGCGGAATTATCGGCGGATTTATCAGCGGAATGTTCGGCCATCAGGACAGGTGGTGGAAAATAGCTTTTTCAGTTTCGATTCAGGTAATATTTCGGGAAGCGGAAACCTGCCGCAGGGCTGTCCGGGGGTTGCTCCGGAAGCATCCGCGGTGGCATGCCGGGTCTGTAGAAAACCTAAGGAATATAGAATAAGCGTCAGTATTGTGCAAAGTGCAAATGTGTTATTATTTCAGGCAAGTTGTTCATTACCAATAGGTTAACGAAATGTGGATGGTGGTATCGGCCTGGTGCTCGAACAGGCGGTCACGGAGTGACGGCTCGCCGAAGCGGCTGCGCGGGTTGTTGGAAAAGCCGTAGCCTTCGGTGGGGATGCCGAAGAAGTTGGTATCCAGCGTGCCATTGCTGTTTTCATCGTGGAACAGGCGGACGGCCTTGGGTCCGGGCGAAAGGCTGTCGAAGCGTACGGTGACGGACTTGCAGGTGACCGGATGGATTTCGGCGGAAAGGACATCGCCGTTCTCATCCGAAAGCTCGATGAACAGGTCCCCCTTGACGGTGCGGAATTCTTCTGTCACCACCTTCAGGGTGATGTCGGATGGGTTGTCGGGCACGTCCTGCGGCGCCGCTGTTATGTCATCCGGTGGCGCTGCCGTGCTATCCGGTGCCGCTGCCATGCTATCCGGTGCCGCTGTTGTACCATCCGGTGGCGCTGTTATGCCATCCGGTGGCGCTGCCATGCCATTCTGCGCTGCGGTCAGCAACAGGGACAGGCACAGGAATGGCAGAAATGGGCGGGGGAGACGCAGGAAAGGATGGAAGAGAACCGCGAAAACCGGGAGAGATCTCATTTCTGGATGGATTGTTCGAAAATGTGAGACAAAAAAAATTTCGGATAAAAGAAGGTAACAATTACACAGGTCAATAATTGTGTAAAAACAGTTACAACGCATTCACTGGCACAACGCATTCACTGGCACAGCGCATTCACTGGCACAGCGCATTCACCGGCACAGTGTACTCACCGGCACAGTGTACTCACCGGCACAGTGTACTCATCGGCACAGTGTACTCACCGGCACAGCGCCTGCACGGCCCGGATGTCCTCGTCGGATAGTGCGATCTCGCGTCCGAGCATCTGGTCGCGGATGGTATCGTACATGATGGACCGGCTGTCGGGCACGTGGCCGAGCCCCAGCGCATGGCCGATCTCGTGCGCAAGGATCACCTTCAGCTCCCGCCGGTTGTGGAAGTGGTAGACGGTGATGGTGCCGCGGTCTCCGTCGAACCGGTACACGGCGCTTTTGAAACGCGATTCACCGCCGAATTCGTTGTAAAACTGCCGGATCATATCGTCGTGGAACGCCACCTCTTGGTTGATGCGGTCGGCGCTGTGGTTGATCGCCGCCACGAACCGCTCCAGCTCGCTGCGCATCTCGCGCTCCTGCGCCCGCAATGCATCGACGACTTCCAACCGCTCCTCGTAGGCACCGAGATCCTCCTCCCGGAACCCGCCGGCCTCGTTCACGCTCTCCACCCAAGTGTTGAAGCGCCCGATCTCCCCGTTCAGGCGGTCGCTGAGCCGGCGGTGCTCGTCGGTCCGGCGCTCCAGTTCGCGCTTGTCGCGTTCGTACTCGCGGTGCATCTGGTCGATGAACGCTCCTCTGGATGCGATCTGATCCTGGAAACGGCGGGCGCGGTCGGACTGCTCCTGGCGTTCGTCGTAATCAAAGTGGATGGTGTTGCGCGCCTGTTCGCCGGCACGGACCCCCTCGTGGAACCGCACGTCCAGACGATCCACGGCCCCGGCCCACAGATCCAGCGCCTGTTCCACCGCCTGCTGCACTTCGCTGCGTGAGATGCGGAAACGCGGATCGATGATACCGATGGCGTAGCTGAATTCCAGGGTGCAACCGCCGGACTGGCGATGGCCAGAGCGCGGCGCTGCGCGGCGGCTGTCCCCGCTTATGTCCCGACTCGCATGGGCCTCGTAGCTGCCGGTCGCGTACCCGGAGCCGTCTCCGTCCGCGGCACGGTTGTGCTCGCGGGCTTCCCGGCCGCATCCACCCGCAAGGATCACAAAAAGCAGAAGCAAGGCGGTCGCGATTCCGGGCGGGATGCTGACAGGGTTTCGTGCCGGAAGGCCTGCCTGAATACATTCCTGAAAACCAGTCTGAGTGCCGGCCAGGGAGCAGGTCCGGGAGCTGAGAGGGGCTCCTGAAGAGTCAAGTGAAGGAGTGCGGTTCATGGATGCGTTGTTCGGTGTGCTCACGGCTAAAAAACGGTTGACATCCCGGCTCAGTATGACCGGCCGAGCAGCAGCCGGAACCCGTCCACGGTATTTTTGGATCCGGAACCCCCGAAATCGGCGCTGTCGCGACGCACCGACTCGCGCAGCTGCTCGATGATGCCGGCAATGCGCCGGGTCTGCGCCTGGTCGCGGGCGGGTTCGCCGGACATTTCGAACATTCGCGGATCGATTGCCGGGCCCATCCGCACGAACAGTTCGGGCTTGTCCCCGCGCATGGAATGGATGTGTGTGGCGAAGGGGACGATCTCTGTGCGGGCCGGATCGAGCTTGCGGGCGAGCCAGGTGATGCCGTTCTCGGCGACGACGGGTGTGTCGGGACGCACCAGTTTGCCTTCGGGATAGAACCAGAGTCCGACCGGACGCTTGCTCCGCGGCAGGCCGCTCAGCGGATCGGCATCCGGGTTGGCTTTACTGCCGGCAGCACGGGACGCACCGGCGTCGGCTGGTGTGCCAGCAGCTATTGGACTGCCGGCATCGGCTGGTGCGTCAACAGCGGGCGAGGTGCCGGCTTCGGGTGGATGCGGCTCTTGCCCGTACCCCGATTCATTGAGCAGGCGGACGGCGTGGTCCAGGCTGGCCAGCGCCTTGCGCGGATGCTGCCGGTTGATCGAAAAGACACCCAGCCGACGGAAAAACGGATACCGCAGCAGCTGTTCTTCGTCCATCATGGCACGTGCCCGTTTGCCGATGACCCGCTCGTTGAGCAGCAGCGGGTTGAGCGCATCCCACCACGTGTTGTGGTTGCCGATGTAGAGCGTGGCGCGGCGGGTGCGGGGCAACTGCCGGTCGTCCAGCCACACCGCCCGGAACCGCCGCCGGTAGAGCGAGAGCACATACCGGTAGAAGAGCCAGATGAAAACCGGACTCTCTTTCTCGGGGATGAAAAGCGGACTATTGCCGTTTTTTGTGGTGCTCATCGGTGATGTTTTGGGAGGTTGTCGGGACTCAGTTTCCGTACCCCAATTGACACGTTTTTCCGAACATTAAGAAATTTTAATATTTCTGCAAATACAGGTATATTCATACGTTGTGATGCAGCCGGCAAAAGAAACTAACCGGGATACCGCCTGCGGCTTGTCCAGGCGGCTGTACCTGCAGTCCAGGCGGTTGTACCTGCAGCTGACTGGGGCTGCGGTTCCGAGTGTAAGAATGCTTGTAACCGCCGCTTCGTTCCAGCTTCAGCGGATTGGCGCGGGCCGCATCCACCCGAAACATACCAAAAATATTTGCAAGATTGCCGAAAAGCAGTCGCTAATGCGGGCCATGTGAAATGATCGTCGCCGAAATTATTTACAACCTGTCGATCCTGGCTGTCCTGATTGTGCTGTCCAATTTCCTGGACGACCGGTTCGACCGCAGCGGGATGCGTGGACAGCTCATGCAGGGCCTGCTGTTCGGGGCCATTGTGCTGGTGGCCATGACGTATCCCTACCACTATGCCGAGGGGATCATCTTCGACGGACGCACGATTGTCGTGAGTGTCGGTACGGCGTTTTTTGGTCCGGTCACGGGTGCCATTGCCATGATCACGGCCGGGGCTTACCGCTTGTGGATGGGCGGCGACGGCATGCTTATGGGCATCCTGACGATCGCTTTGGCCTTCATCATTGGCTGGGTGTTCTACCTGATCAAGAAGAGAAGCCCGAACGGCCGCACCACCACACGGCAGCTGTTATCCATGGGTGTGATCGTCCATTTCATGATGGTTGCGTTTGTTTTTACGCTGCCTGCGGAACATGTGCAAAATGTGCTGCAGACCGTTGCCATAACAGTGATGGTGGTCTATCCGTTGGTCACGGTGCTCATTGGCAAGGTCCTTACGGCGCATGAGGAGCGGCGCATGAACATGGAGAAGCTGGCGGAGAGTGAGGAGCGGTTCCGGCAGCTGATCGGCTCCAGCGAGGACAT
>SL_3KL_010_SEDDRAFT_10006915_pt1 | contig 10101 bp, 9 predicted proteins | sample SodLakKL_010_SED_2_FD_10381 | JGI IMG/M metagenome (IMG submission 10381)
TTAACCGGACATTAGTGTTAATAATTATGAAACCAATGTTTTTTATTACCTTTATGCCGTATTTAAGAAACAGAATTGAAATCCGCATTGTTGAAACCTGAATCAAGCTTCCCATAGAAAAATGTTTCACACCAATTTTACGTATTTCAATTTAATTATTCAAATCAATCAAATTACATTTTATGAAAACTGGAACAGTAAAATTCTTTAATGACCTTAAAGGATTTGGATTTATCAAGGATCACGAAACAGAAGAAGAATTTTTCGTACATGCCTCTGGTCTGATTGATCAGATTAGAGAAGGCGACGAAGTAACCTTTGAACTGATCGAGGGCAAAAAAGGTATGAATGCTGCAAATGTAAAATTGGCATAACGCATATTTTTAATCCTATCAAAAAGGACTTTAGAGACCAAAAACCTCTCACTATCATGTGGGGGGTTTTTTTTATCTCTAAGAAGAATGTTGAGGAAGGTTTAACTGGAATAAATGTTGCGTTTCCGGTTGATTTATGTGTTTCCAGATGCTATCTTTTATTATGTAAATCGGTAACAAAACCATAGTTTTGTGGCGTTAACGCCCGTCCGGTCATTGTGCTAAAACATACAGAAGAGCCCGGTCAATGAACGCCATCTCTGAGAGAATAGTGCGGTTAAGATACCAGATCATCATTATGGTAACAGCCATTACCATAATGATGGCATATTTTATGAAAGACCTTGAGGTGAATGCCGATGTGATGAGTTATCTTTTGGAAGAAGATGCCTCGGTGCAGCTGTTTAACCAAATTGGCGAGACCTATGGGGGGAATGACATGGTCATTGTGGGGCTTGAGGGCTGCGATGTGTTTACCTACAAGATGCTGGCGCTGGTCAGTCAGGTAACGGACAGCATCCGGGAGGTGCCGGGCATAGGGTATGTGACCAGCCTGACCAGCACAATGGATATCCGGTCTGCCGGAAACGGAATAGACATTGGTCCCCTGGTGGATGAATTCAATATCCCGGAAGATCAGAAAACGCTTGACTCTTTAAGGGCTTACATCTTGTCGAACCCTTTTTTCAGCGGGAAACTGGTTTCGGAAGATGCAACCGCAACCCTGGTGATTGGCAGGATCCTGCCCAATGTGAACCGGGTGGAGGTGATGGAAAACATTGAGAAAATCATGGCGGGAATCCCTTTTGAAGGAACGGTCTTCTATGGGGGGGTGCCGGTAACGCTTATGGAGCTCAACCGCATCCTTATCGGTGAACTCCTGAAGATCGGGCCGGTGGCTTTTATGCTGATCTGTTTGATGCTGTATGCCGGGTTTCGCAACTTCCGCGGGGTGTTTCTTCCGATGGTGACGGTGGTTGTTTCCATTATATGGACCATGGGGCTGATCGCCTTGCTTGGATATCAAGTGACCTTGTTGACCAACACCATCCCCATTCTTTTGCTTGCACTGGGAAATGACTATGCGATTCATGTGGTCCATGCCGTGATGGTGGAGCAAAAGATGAATCCATACAAGGCCCTGCAACGTGCCGTCAGATACATTATGGTCCCCGTTGTGCTGGCATCCGTAACCACCATGCTTGGGTTTTTTTCCTTTATTGCCGGATCGAAGCTTGAAATGATCAGGGAATTCGCCATGTTCTCCATTGCCGGGGTCCTGTTTTCCGTGGTCCTGACCATATTACTGGTCCCGGCATTGATCGCTGTGATGAATAAAAAGAGTACTGTTGCGGTGGCACCTCAAAAGCCCAATCTGTTTGATGTCATTCCCGAAAAACTGCTGGCCTTATCTTTTTACAACAGAAAAAAACTGCTGGCCTTCTGGGTGCTGATCGTCCTGATAAGTGTTGTCGGGATCACGAGGATTTCAAGAAGCGTAGATTTTGTCGATTATTTTAAACCAGGCAGCGTTGTGAGACAGGGAGATGTTGTGCTATCTGAAAAATTCTATGGCAGCAACCCGATCTACATAAGGTTCAGCGGTGACATGCATCATCCGGAGGTGTTGAACATGATGAGTGATGCCCAGGACTACATGCGGGGGTTTGATTATATTCCATACACCTATTCCCTGGCTGATCTGATCAAACAACTGAACCATGCAATGGGTGAAGGGATGCATATTCCGGATGATAGTGAAAAAATTGCACAGCTCTGGTTTCTGCTCGATGGACAGGAAGTAATGGAGCAATTGGTAAAATATGATCTGCAGGAGGGCATTGTCCAGGGCTTTGTAACATCCACCGAAATGCAGGTGCTCAGCGAAATTGAAACCAATTTCAATGCCTATGTAAAGAGCCACTCCAACGAAAACTGTCAAATGGCGGTTACCGGGGTCCCGATACTGTTGAAACAACTTGATGAGAACATTGTCAATAGCCAGGTCCACAGTCTGGCCATTGCTGTGCTGTGTGTAATTCTGTTAACCAGCTTGCTGATCGGTTCGGCAAAGAGCGGTTTGCTGGCCGTGTTCCCCATTATGGTTACGCTTGTTGCGCTGTTTGGCCTCATGGGGTTTGCCGGGGTTCCGATTGATGTGGCCACTGTTCTTGCTGGCAGCGTGACCATTGGCATTGGGATAGACTTTTCAATTCACTTTATCAGCAGGTTTGGGGAGGGGAAAAGGATGCGGCTTGATGCCAGGGAGAGCCTGGACAGGGCCATTCGCACCAGCGGCAAATCAATAATTATCAGTATGTTATCAATTGTTTCCGGAGTTGTCATGATGGTGTTTTCCAGCCTGATCCCAGTGCAAAGGCTGGGGCTTTTGCTGGCATTTACCATGCTCGTATCCGGAATGGCCACGCTGACCTTGTTGCCGATGGTCTTAATCAAACGATAAATGAAAAACAAAATCCAGATGAGCATACGTTTTTATATTACGCTTCTTGCAACACTCCTGATCCTTGCAGGGGGGAATCAACTGTTTGCCGCTGATGCCGGAGAGATATTGATCCGGATGGGCGATGTGTTGTTTGCCAGGCAAGATCAGACAAGCAGGGTTAAAATGATCCTCACTGACAGAAACGGAAATGAGCGGAGAAGGGAGGCCGTGGCCTGGCAAAAAGGAACCAACCAACACCTGTTTCGTTTCACGGCACCGGCGAGAGAGGCCGGCATTGCCCTGTTGTCGCTGCCCGATGATGTGATCTACCTCTATATGCCTGCCTATGGAAGGGAAAGAAGGGTCGCTTCCCACATGAAAAGCCAGTCCTTTGCCGGGACCGACCTCTCTTATGAAGACCTGGAGATCCAGAAATACACCGAAGACTTCTCTGCCTTGCTCATTGAACAAACGGAAGCGCATTATGTACTGGAGCTCACCCCCCGGCCAGGGGTGCAGAGTGGATATTCCAGGATTATAGCATTTGTAAATGCAGAACACTACTATCCCGAAACCATGAAAACTTTCGACAGGAAAGGCCGGGAGTTCAAAGTGATCGAATACCTCTTCGAAAAAAAAGATGATTACTGGTATGCCCGGGAGGTCTTCATCACCAACCTGAGCAGGGACCACAAAACACGTGTCGTGTTTGATGACGTCCGGTTCGACACGGGCCTCGAGGACGAAATTTTTACCATCAGAAATCTCATGTGGCAATAGATATTAAAAACCGCTATTTTTGGAGTCAAAAAAAGGATCATGGCATCTTTTGAAAACAATTTTGATGTTATTGTTGTCGGCGCAGGAACAGGTGGCGCCATTGCCGCCAGGTTTGCAGCCCAGAACGGCTTGCGTGTATGTTTGATTGAACGAAAACCTGCGACACTTACCCCCGAAAAGATCTGTGGGGATGCCATAGGCTCCGAGGTATTTGACATGCTTGGGGTTGCACATCCCAACGGTAAGGAGCTTTCCTGTCACATAAAGGGAGTAAAATTATATCCCCCCGACCTGAAAAATCCCCTTACCATGATCCACTCGAAGTTTGCCGGATATGTCGTTGACAGGCTGTCATTCGGCCAGCGCTTGCTGAAAGAGGCACTGGATGCGGGGGTTAGCCGGTTTCTGGCTAAAACCATGGCCCTGGACCTGATCTATGAAGGAGATTCGGTTGCGGGCGTGCGGGCAAGGTTGGGCAATGGGGATCAGGTGGAGCTGAAGGCAAAAATTGTGATCGACGGCAGCGGCCTTTATTCAGCATTGCGAAGAAAGATAAAAAGTAAAAAGGTTGAGAATCATTTTGAAAAAGAGGATGCCGTTTTGTGTTATCGTGAAATCGTACATTTTCCTACGAAGGCACAAAAAGTAAAGAATCCGGAATACATCACAATCATCCTTGACAAGGACAGAGCACCGGGTGGCTATGTTTGGTATTTCCCAAAAAATGATCATGCACTGAACATCGGACTGGGGGTTTATATGGATTACAAGGGGAGCCTGAAAAACTTTTACAGGAAACATGCCTTTGATGTGTTCATCGAAACAGACCAGGTGGAAATCCTTTCTTCTGGCGGCGGGGTGGTCCCGGTGCGTCGCCCTCTCTGGTCGTGTGCAGACCATGGCATCATGTTTATCGGAGATGCCGCTTTCCATGTAAACCCATTGCACGGAGGTGGCATAGACCCTTCCATGAGGGCAGGATATCATGCTGCAATGACCGCCGTAAAAGCTGTGAAAAAAAACGATTGTTCGCTGAATTCCCTTTGGGATTACAATGTGGCTGTCATGAGGAGCTTTGGGGCAGAATTTGCAGGGCTCGATGTCTTGCGCAGGGTGATGCAGTCTTTTGTGAATGACGATTTGAATTTTGGCCTGGGCAAGCGTCTTTTAAGCGCTGATGAAATATTGGGGATTGCCAACGATGGGAGCATCCGTTTGTCGTCCTGGGATCTTGCCAAAAAAGCGTACCGTGGTATTGGCAGGCCTCGCTTTTTGTTAATAATGAATTATCTTCGTGCCCGAATGAATGCAGTGGTCAGGCTGTACCATAACTTTCCAGGGACCCCCGACATGCAGGCATTTGAAATCTGGAAGCGCAAAGTGATCAGGGAATACGACAAAACTGAAAAACTGAGGGTAAAAGTGGAAGCCAGAAAACAACCAAAAAAATATAAGAGCAATGTTTGACAAATCATGTAATAAAGCGGTGTATAAGTATTTGATGAACAGGTTGAGAGACGATGGTGTATTGCATTTCTCAGTGATCGACCCTGACCCCCACAAGCAAAGTCCGGACAGGGCAGCCAGCATGGCATGCCTGTGTGAAGCTGCCGGAAGCGATGCAATACTGGTGGGTGGAAGTACGGTCACTGACCAGGAGTTTGTTTCTTCAACTGTTGAAAAGATCAAGGCAAAAACCACGCTGCCGGTCATCATTTTTCCCGGGGGCATACCCAGCATTTCATCAAAAGCCGACGCGATTTTTTTTATGTCGATGCTGAACTCCAGGGACCCTTATTTTATCGTGGGACAACAGGCCCTTGTGTCTTATCCTCTTAAATCATCCGGGCTTGAAACCATTTCCCTGGCTTACCTGATCATTGAACCCGGGGCAACCGCGGGATGGGTCGGTAATGCAAAACCATTGCCCAGAAACGACCCGAAATTAACTGCAGCCTATGCATTGACAGCTGAAATGTATGGGTTTCAGATGCTTTACCTGGAAGCAGGATCGGGTGCGAACACCATCCCTGCCTCCCACGTCTCTTATGCCTCAGAGGTTTTATCCATTCCCATCATCGCCGGCGGGGGGATCAACACCAAAGAAGATGCGCGTTTGCTTGTTGAAGCGGGCGCGGATGTGATCGTCATGGGCACCTTCATTGAGAAACATGTGTTAAAAGATGAGGGTGAATCACTCAAACCGATCATCCGTGAAATCAAATCCGCCGGAAGCAACAAAAATCCGGACCATAAATATCAGGTGATGAGCAAACAACACATGCAGGGATGAAGTTAAAAGCAAGCATTGAGATCATGCGCCCCTTAAACGGTTTAATGGGTTGTGTGACCATTGTTGTTGGAATATTGAACACCCGTCTGAACGATGCCCCATCTTCCCTGACCTTGCATATTGTTCTTGCCTGCCTGATGTATTTTTTAATTGTAAGTTCTGCGATGATCATCAATGATATTTATGATTTCAAAATAGACAGGATAAACAGGCCCGGACGCCCGATTCCCAGCGGAGCCCTTAGCCTTACGGAGGCCAAAGCATTGTACGGGGTTACCCTGGGTTTGGCGATGCTGACTGCGGTCATTCACCCCCTCCTCTTGAACCTTGGCTTTGTAAATGTTTTTCTTGCGCTTTTTTTCGGGTCTGTTGGCTGGCTGTATGCCGCTTATGGAAAAAAAAGCGGTTTCATGGGAAATGTCATCGTGAGCTTTTCCTTTTCTTTTGGCTTGATTTACGGGGCGTTTTTCAGCGGGTTCAACATTCCATACTTTATTTATTTCTTTTTTATAACAACCTTTTCGTTGTTGGTGGCCCGCGAAATCATCAAAGGGTGTGAAGATATCCAGGGCGACAGGGTGGAAGACGTCAGGACGCTGGCGATCATCCTGGGTAAAAGAAAAGCGACCCTGGTCTCGGCAGGTTTCACCATGCTTGCGATCTTGTTTTTCGTATTACCGGTTTTCACCCCGATCATAAATCCCCATGCCTTCTTCGTTTTGATGATACCCGGCGTTGGGACAGTCCTTTATGCGCTGATACTTACCCTGTCAAGCAACCTCAGTCAAAAAGAGTTCAGCAAGATCAGCCTGTTGCTTAAAGCCGGTGCCTTCATTGGCCTTTTTGCCTTTCTGCTTGCATCCATTTAATCTGGAAATAAGCCAAACGAGAATTTTACGGGCCTTTACGTAATTAGCCGGTGATCCGAAGAAACCGCAACGCTTCCTCCGCAAGCTTGCGGCCGGTAATATCAGTATGGGTCCCGATCATTCGCAAGGGAGCCCCCCTTTGCATCTCTTTCAACGACCTTACCTTTCCCCTGGATCCACATCCAACCTCCATCCTTTTGCCTGAACCGGAACTCAATGTCAAAGCGGTCTGATGCCCCGCTCAAATATGCTTTGATTGCATCTTGAGACGCTTTCATCGTATGAAACCAATCAATAATACTACCGGTACAATGATAAGAAAATATATTTAATTTGTTATTTGTGTAATCAATTCTATATGACAGAAGAGAAATAAAAGAATCCTCACATGTAAGTTTTTTAATATATTTGTGACCGGACAATTCCAAACATGAATAATCTTATCTGCTATGTCTACAATAGAGATTGAAGGAAAAACAATTGAAGTGGGCGGTGATGGTTTTTTGATCGAACCAGATATATGGGACAAAGAACTTGCCCGCCTGATTGCCAAATACGACGGCATTGAAGAATTGAATGAAAAACACTGGGCGATTATCAACATCATCCGGGACAATTATGAAAAAAAAGGCATGGCGCCAATGATTCGTGTTATTTGCAAAGAAACCGGCCTGAAGCTGCGCGAGATCTACCAGCTTTTTCCGTTGGGTCCGGCAAGGGGTGCATGTCGCGTGGCNGGCCTGCCCAAACCCGATGGTTGTGTATAAAACCTGCTTCCTATGCATTGGTATGAATGGTTTGCCCTGGCCGCACTGGCAATTTGCCTGATTAGCTTTGCCCATCATTTTTTCAGGCTTCTGAAACTCGGCAAGCCAAGGGATTATTCGGCCAGGGCTGGAAGTACCACTCGAGGCATTGTCTATTCATTCACTGCAGGGATGAATCCAAGAAATAAAGAATCCGCCTTTTTGCACCTGCCCACATACACGGCCGGCGTTATTTTCCATGTGGCAACGTTTTTGTCTATTGTCATGTTTTTTCTGTTGTTGTCTGGTCTGGAATGTAGCCGGTTGATTTGTATACTACTCACTCTGGCTGCCTTTTCAGGAGCCGCGGCAGGTGTTGGGATTTTCATCAAACGCCTGACAGACAATAAACTCAGGCGGCTTTCGAACCCCGACGATTACATTTCCAATATGCTGGTTACATTGTTTCAGCTATTCACTGGGCTTGTATTGCTAAACAATGGGCTCTATCCAGCCTACATGATCGTTGCCGGGTTGTTGTTTATTTACATGCCGGCCGGGAAGCTTAAACATGCCATATATTTTTTTGCAGCCCGTTATCACCTGGGGCTGTTTTATGGCTGGCGTAATGTCTGGCCCATGAAAAAACCCTGATTCGTCCACAATGGAAAAGATCACAAAAGATAAAATTGAATGCGGTCTTGAGGTCCTCAAAAGGCTTCAGGACAGCAAACTGATCAGTCACCTGAACAGTTGTGTGCATTGTGGCCTGTGTGCTGACTCCTGCCTGTACTATTTGGCAACCGGAGACGAACGTATGATTCCAGCCGGCAAGGTCGACATGGTATCTGCCATTTACCGGCGCTATTGCACCATAACAGGCAAAGTTTTTCCCGCCCTTGTGGGTGCCCGCGAACTCGATGATACAAACATTCGTGAAATGGTTGACCTGCTCTACGGTGCCTGTACCATGTGCGGTCGCTGTGTGAAGCATTGTTCTATCGGCGTGGACATTGAGTATGTAATCAGAACCGGACGCGAAATGCTCGCAAAAATGGGCTATGTGCCGGAATCTCTCCAGGCAACCGTGGATGCAGCGCTTACATCTGGGAATAATATGGCCATTCCCGACGAAGATTTCCTGGATACCATTGAATGGATGGAAGAGGAATTGCAGGACGAACTGAATGATCCCACAGCCACCATTCCCATTAACCAGCCGGGTAAAAATATATTGTATACCCTCAATCCGAGGGAACCAAAGTTTTTTCCGCTGTCCATATCGGCCATGGCAAAGATCTTTTACGCGGCTAAAGAAAGCTGGACCCTTTCCACCGGTATGTATGATGTGACCAATTATGCTTATTTTTCCAGCCACCCCGGTCACAGCCGCATCATTGCCCAACGCATGTACGATGAATTACAAAAAATGCAGGCAAAAAAGCTGGTCCTGGCCGAATGCGGACACGGAGCCAGGGCAAACCGCTGGGAGGGTCCAAACTATATTGGCAGGGAATTCCCTGAAACAGTCACTTCCGTAGAACTCATTGCCGGATATATTAAATCGGGCAGGATCAGGCCCGACAGGGAACTTAACCGGGAGGTCGTTACCCTGCACGATCCGTGCAATTTGGTTCGTAGCGGAGGAATAGTGAAGGAACAACGGTATATTTTAAAGAACACTGTAAAGAACTTTGTGGAAATGACCCCGCACGGCATGGATAACTTTTGTTGCGGAGGTGGTGGTGGCCAGCTGGCCATGAGCGAATACAACGACCGAAGAATAAAAATTGCCGGGATCAAAGCGGAACAAATCAAAAAAACAGGGGCGGCCATCGTAGCCACACCCTGCCACAATTGTGTCGACCAGCTATCACAGATTAATGTGACCTATCGCCTGAATGTACAAATAAAAACCATGGCAGAAATTGTCGCCGACTCACTAATCATCGAACACCCTTAACCCCATTACATATTATGAGCCAAATGATTTACCTGGACAACTCTGCTACCTCCTTTCCAAAACCCGAAGCGGTATATGATTTTATGCGCGAATTCTATTGTGAACACGGGGTAAGCCCCGGCCGTTCGGGATTTGATGCATCCATTCAAACGGAAGAGATGGTGTTTGAAACACGGCGCATGCTGATGGAGCTGCTCAACGGCGACGGGGACCCTAACAGGCTAACTTTCAGCTACAATGCCAGTGATTCGCTCAATATGATCATCCAGGGACTGGCAGAAAAAGGCGATCATGTGGTCACCACCATGCTCGAACACAATTCGGTGTTGCGGCCATTGCACCATCTTATGCTCGATGGCACCATCGAAACAACCCATGTGCCATTTGATGCGCGAGGCTATGTTGACCCGGACGACATCAAAAAAGCCATCCGGAAACACACCAAAATGGTGGTGGTCAACCACAGTTCCAACATCATCGGTACGGTACAACCCGTTGGGGAGATCGGGAAAATTTGCAAAGAAGCCGGGGTCTTGTTTGTTGTGGATGGCTGCCAGAGCGCCGGCATTACTGAAGTGGATATGCAGGCCATGGGCATTGATGTGTTTGTTTTCACCGGCCACAAATGCC
>SL_3KL_010_SEDDRAFT_10006916_pt1 | contig 10101 bp, 9 predicted proteins | sample SodLakKL_010_SED_2_FD_10381 | JGI IMG/M metagenome (IMG submission 10381)
GCAGCCCCAGCTCCTCCCCCTGGTAGACGAAGGGCGTGCCGCGGTGCAGGTGGAGCGTGATGGCGAGCGCCTTGGCCGAGCGTTCACGCCATGCCGGACGATCGTCGCCGAAACGGGAGACGGGCCTTGGCTGATCGTGGTTGCACCAGTAGAGGCTGTTCCAACCGCGCTCGGCCATGATGGCCTGCCAGCGCCCCAGCGAGCGCTTGAGCACGCTGAGCGGCAGCGGCCGCCCGTCGAACTTGTCGCCGGGCGCCTGGTCGAGCGTGACGTGCTCGAACTGGAACACCATGTCGAGCTCAGAGCGTGCCGGGTCGGTGAAGTCGCGCGCCTCCTCGGGCGTCACGCCGAGCATCTCGCCGACGGTGAGGAGCACCTTGCCGGCCGATCCGAGCACCTCGCGGTGCAGCTCCTGCATGAAGGCGTGGATGCGCGGTCCCGTCTCGAAGAAGGGGGTGCCGTCACCGAGGCCGTCGTCGCCAGGCACGCCGTCGCGCAGTGGCAACGCCTTCGAGACCAGGTTGATCACGTCCATCCGGAACCCGTCGACGCCGCGCGCCAACCACCAGCGCAGCACCGCGTAGAGCGCCTCTCGAACCTCGGGACGCTCCCAGTTGAGGTCGGGTTGCGAGGTGTCGAACAGGTGCAGGTAGTACTCGCCGCTCGCCTCGTCGAGCGTCCAGGTGGGGCCGCCGAAGTAGCTGCGCCAGTTGGTCGGTTCGGCGCCCGGCTCGCCCGCGCGCATGCCAGGTCGCGCTGGGCGCCACCAGTACCAGTCGCGTTGCGCGCTTCCGGGACCGCTCCGCGCCGCCACGAACCACGGGTGCGCGTCGGAGGTGTGGTTGAGCACCACGTCCAGGATCAGCTTCATGCCGCGCGCGTGGAGTTCGCCGATGAGCGCGTCGAGGTCATCCAGCGTGCCGAAGAGCGGGTCGACCCCCTGGTAGTCCGCGACGTCGTAGCCGCCGTCGCGCATGGGCGAGGGGTAGACCGGCGAGAGCCACACCGCCTCGACGCCGAGCGCTGCAATGTGGTCGAGTTCGCGCAGGATCCCGCGCAGGTCGCCGACCCCGTCGCCGCTGGCGTCACGGAAGCTGCGCGGGTAGATCTGGTAGATGGTGGCGGAGGTCCACCAGGGCGCCGCGTCGGTCGCATCGGGCTCGGCTGGGGTCACGTCGTCGCGCTCTCGCAGGCCCACGTCAGCGACCCGCTGCCGACTTCAGCGCCGTCATCGTGAAGAGCGGCCGGAGCGCCACGCCGATGGCGGCCAGCGCGTCACCGCCGCCGGCCTGCCGGTCGATCACGCAGAGCGCGTGGTCGACCTCGGCGCCGAGCAGGCGCAGGTCCTCGGTCGAGGCCACGACCTGTCCGCCCGAGGTGATGACGTCCTCCACCACCAGCACCCGGCGCCCGTCGACGTCGCTGCCCTCGGCCACCTTGCGCGTCCCGTACGGCTTGGCGGCCTTGCGCACGAAGGCGCAAGGGAGGCCGGTGACCTGCCCGAGCGCGACCGCCAGCGGGACGCCGCCCAGCTCCAGCCCGGCGAGCACCTCGGTGCCCTCGGGCACGAGCTCGGCCAGCGCCTCGGCGAGCGCGCGCAGGAGGGTCGGGTCGGCTTCGAAGCGGTACTTGTCGAAGTACTCGTCGGACACTTGGCCCGAGCGAAGGACGAAGTGCCCCGTCAAGTGGCTGCGGTCGAAGAGGGCGGCTGCGAGCGAGCGGCGGTCCATGCCCGGCATGCTACCCGCGGCGACGTACCTGTGCTACGATGCGCCGGTTGACGAGCGCACCGCGCTCCCCCGGCACCCCACTCTTGGGCGGACGCCCCGTCGACGGCGCGACCGCCCGCATGTAGGAGACCTGAGCAATGGCCCGTACCCCATCTGCCATGAAGTTCCACCGCCAATCGCTGAAGCGCCGGCAGGTGAACCGCTCGCGCAAGAGCACCATCCGCACGTTCACCAAGAAGGCCTTGGCCGCGGCCGAGGCCGGCGATCACGACGCGGCCGCCAAGTACCAGCGCGTGGTGCAGGGTCTGGTCGACCGTGCCGCCAAGGGCTCGACGCTGCACAAGAACACGGCTGCGCGCCGCAAGGCGCGCCTGGCCAAGCGCCTCTACGCCGTCAAGCAAAGCGGCGACGCCGCCGCCTGATCGACGTTTCCACCAGCGATGCCAGCACGACCCGGGGCGAGGATGCGCCCCGGGTCGTGCTCGTGTCGCCCAAGTACGCCGGCAACGTGGGGGCGGTGGCACGGTCCATGGCCAACTTCGGGCTGCGCGATCTGTGGTTGGTGGCGCCGCGCTGCGTGATCGGGCGCGAGGCGGCGATGCTGGCGGTCCACGGCGAGAGCGTGCTCGCGACGGCGCGCACGGTGTCGTTGTTGGACGAGGCGTTGGCCGACCGCACCTTCGTCATCGGCACCACGGCGCGGCCGCGGTCCGCGACGGAGCACGCCTCGCTGGCACCCGAGCCGGCGCTGGCGCGCCTCCGCGGACAGGCGGGCGCACTCGTGTTCGGGCCCGAGGACAGTGGCCTCGACAACGCGGCGCTCGACCGCTGCGACGTGACCGTCACCATCCCGACCGCTCCGTACGCCTCGCTCAACCTGGCGCAGGCGGTGGCGCTGCTCGCCTACCTCTGGTTCGTGGGCGGTGCCGGGCACCCACCCGAGCCGGAGCACGTGCCGGCGAGCACGCTGCCCGAGCTCGGTCCGGCGGCGGGGCAGGGAACGGCTCTACCGCAGGGCCCTGCGGCGGCGCCGCGGCGCGAGCAGCTCGAGGCGATGCTGACGCAGTTCCAGGCGCTGGCGCTGCGCTGCGGATACACCGACGAGTTGCGGGCGACCAGCATGATGCGCCACATGCGCCGGGTGCTGACGCGCGCGGCAGCGACCGAGGAGGACGTGGCGCGGCTGCGGGGTCTGTGGTCGCAGTTGCACGGTGCGCTCGACCGGGCGGCCGACCGGCGCGGCGACGGCTGAGGTCGTCGCCCGCCAAGGTCGTGCCGGCATGTGCTAGGATGGTCCGTTGTGCCGCGCGGCGCGCGCCGCGCTGGCCGCTCCACCATAACGTCCTGCCCGGCCGCTCACCGGCCGCGCCCCACGGAGGAACATCATGCCGCGCGTCTGTGCGATCACCGGCAAGCGCACCAGCAGCCAGACCACGAGCAAGCGCAAGGGCTCGCCGAAGAGGCGCGGCGGCGTCGGCCTCAAGCAGGTCGGGGTGCACAAGCGCACGTACAAACCCAACTTGCTCAAGCGGACGCTGTGGATCGACGGCAAGCCGCAGCGCGTGTGGATCTCGGCCAAGGCGCTGCGTGAGCTCGATCCGACGCTGCTGGTGAACCCGAACAAGTAGGCCTGGCCGCGAAGGTACGGGCGACGCTGCCGCGCGGGCACCCCTTCGGGTGTTCGCGCGATGTCGTGGAAGCTGGTAGCGCGCGGCGTGTGGTCAGGATAGGATGGCGTCATGAGAACTGATTCCCAAGTACGGCCGTTCCTTCGACGCCCACCGATCCGTCCGACACCGGCGCTGGTGGCGCTTCTTCTGCTGATGAGCACCGGCGCCGCGCTCGCGCAGCCCAGCGTCGTCGTGTCCATCCATCCCCTGTTCGACATCGTCCGGCAGGTCGCCGGTGAGCACGCCGAGGTGGTGCGCGTGCTGCCGCCCGGCGCCTCGCCGCACACCTTCGACCCCACCCCGCGCGACGTGGGCCGCATCGCGCGGGCCGACCTGGTGGTGTTCAACGGCGCGCTCGACCTGTGGCTGCGCGATCTGGTCGAGGCCTCCGGCAGCCGCGCGCCGTTGGTCGAGGTGATTGCCGACGAGCGGGTGCAGGCGGTGCTGCAGGAGGCCTTCCCAGACCTCGTCCCGGTCGACGCCGGCGGCGCCGTGCTCGGCTTCAACCCGCACGTGTGGCTGGATCCGTTCGTGATGCGTGAAGCGGCAACGCTCGTAGCGGAGGCGCTCGCCGAGGTCGATCCGGAGAACGCCGACGCCTACGCCGCCTCGGCAGAGCGCGTGCGCGACGACCTGGCAGCCCTCCACGACGAGCTCGTGCGCGTGCTCGAGCCGGTCGAGGGCGCCGCCTTCGTGCCCTTCCACGACGCCTGGCCCTACTTCGCCTCACGCTACGGCTTGGATCTCATCGTCGAGATCGAGCCGTTCCCGGGCCGCGAGCCGAGCCCGGCCTACCTGCGCTACGCGCTCGACAAGATCGCCGACAGCGGCGCTCGCGCCGTGTTCAGCGAGGTGCAGCTCAACCGCCGCCCGGCCGAGGTGGTGGCCGACGAGGCGGGCGTGGCGCTGTTCGAACTCGACCCGCTGGGGGGCTTCCCGGGTCGCGACGCGTACCATGAGGTGTTGCGCCACAACGCCGGGGTGCTGCTCGAGGGGCTGCGGTGACCGTGGCCGGCCCGGCGGAGCCTGCAGGGCGCACCCGGCCGGTGCCGGCGATCCACGTCCACCACGTGAGCGTCCGTTTCGGCGATGCGCAGGTCCTGGCGGACGTCAACTTCGACCTCGCAGTTGGCAACTTCCTCGCTATCGTCGGTCCCAACGGCGCTGGCAAGTCCACGCTGGTGAAGGTGGCGCTCGGCCTGCTCCGCCCCGATCAGGGCCACGCCGCCGTGTTCGGACGCGACGCCGGCGACGTGCCCGAGCAGATCGGCTACGTGCCGCAGCTCAAGACCTTCGATCGCAGCTTCCCCGCCACCGCGGTCGAGTTGGTGGTGACCGGCTTGCGGCGGCGTTGGCCGGCTCGCGTGCGTCGTGACGAGCGCGAACGAGCCGTCGCCGCGCTGGCGGAGGTGGGGGCGGCGGGGTTGGCCGACCGCGGCTTGGCGCGGCTCTCGGGCGGTGAGCTGCAGCGCGTGTACCTGGCTCGGGCGTTGGCTCGCCGGCCGGCACTGGTGCTGCTCGACGAGCCCGCCACCGGCGTCGACTACCTGGCCGAGCACGACCTCTACGACCTGCTCGAGCGCTACCAGCGCGACAGCGGCGCGACGGTGGCGATGGTGACGCACGACCTGGCTGCCGCGCGTTACCACGCCAGCCGCGTGCTGGTGCTGAACGGACGTGTGTTCGGCTTCGGCCTGCCCGACGACGTGATGTGCGATGCCTGCCTGCAGGAGGCCTACGGTCACGTCGGGCACAGCCACGTGCCGCACACCCACACGCCGCGGGCGCGGGGTTGATGGTGACGGAGCTCGCCCAAGCCTTCGCCTTCCCGTTCATGCAGCGGGCGGCGCTGGCGGGCCTGTTGATCGCGCTCATGTGCGCGCTTCTCGGCGTCTTCGTGGTCCAGCGCCGGCTCTCGTTCCTGGGCGACGGCCTGGCGCACGCGGCCTTCGGTGGGATGGGTATCGGCGCCTTCGTGATCGTCAGTAGCGGACTGCTGACCCACGGTGCCGCGATGCTGCGCAACCCGCTCTGGATCGCGGTACCGTTCGCGCTCGTCACCGGGCTCGGCATCGCCTGGGTGCGCGATCGCACCGAACTCTCCAGCGACACCGCCATCGGCGTGTTCTTCGCGGTCTCGGTCGCCCTCGGGGTGCTGTTCTTCTCGCGCATCCATCCCGACGTCAACATCGGCGTCAACGTCATGGACCTGCTCTTCGGCAGCATCCTGGCGGTACGGCCAAGCGACCTCGCCATCATCGCCGTGGTGGCGGCCGTGTCGGTCGCGCTGCTCGTGGCGTTGTGGGGGCGTCTCGCCTACGCCACCTTCGACGACGAGCTGGCCCGCACCGACGGCGTGCGTTCGCGCGCGCTGGAGTACCTGCTCTTCGGCCTCGCCGCCGTGGTGATCGCGGTGAGCGCCACGGTGGTGGGCATCATCCTGATGGCCGCCTACCTAGTGATCCCCGCCGCCGCCGCGCGTATCTGGGCCCGCTCCATGATCGGCATGACCGGCATCGCGCTCGCGATCGGCACCATCACGACACTGGCCGGCCTGGCCGGGTCCTACCTGTTCGACCTGCCCACCGGCAGCGCCATCATCCTGACGCAGGCGCTGGTCTTCGTGGTGGCGGCCCTCACGCCGCGCCGCTAGCACGGCCCTCACGCCGCGCCGCTAGCACGGCCTTGCCGGGCCGGCCGCCCCCGTGCACGCACGCGGCCACGCCCCCGTGCACGCCTGGCCACGCCGAGGCCCGATCGAGCTAGAAGCCGTGCGCCTCGGCCACGGCGCGCATGCGCTCGGTCACCTCGTCGGGCATGCTGATCTTGTCCGGCCACGGCCGGGTGAAGCCCTCGTCGGGCAGCTTCGGGGTGGCGTCCATCACCCACACCGATCCCGCCGGCGTGGCTTCCGTGACGATCTCGACGTCGCGCTCGGGGTCGATGTTGTTGAGCAGCGTCCACATCACGTCCTCGAAGTCGCGTGGGTCGGTCTCGTGGTCCAGCACAGCGATCAGCCGCACCCCCTTGGCCGCGGGCTGGTGCGCTGCCCACTCGCCGATGTGGCGTCCCTGGTCGGCGCGCTGCTTGCGGGTCGTGAGGAACCAGAAGCCACCGGCTAGCTGGTGCTGGTCCAGCACCTCGGCGTGCGGCGGCAGGTCCGCCGCGGCGGTGTCGCGATTGGGCGTCCACGCCGCAGGAGCAGCGGTGACGGCCCTGGCCGCGGCATCCTTGGCGCCGGCGCCCATGCGCCTGGCTCCAACGCCCTTGCTCGCGGCGACGCCCTCGCTCACGGCCGCGGCGCGCGTGTGGGGCGACGCCACACCGTCCACCCGGCCGCCCTCCTCACGGTGCTTGACGGTGCCGTCGATAACCAGCTTGCTGCCGTAACTCCAGGAGCGGCTGGCATGGTCGAGCACGTCGATCGGGCCCTTGGCGAACTGCTCGTCGCGGCCCGGCACCGCGTTCGCGAGGATCGAGCGCCAGAACCCCAGATGGTCCTGCGGCGGCACGTCGGTGTCGGACACCAGCACCACCTTGGCGAACATCATCTGGCCCAGGCCGAGCAGGCCGTTGGCGACCTTGTAGGCCTGGCCCGGGTAGCCCTTGCTGATGCGGACGTTGACCAGGTTGTGCGCGATGCCGGCGGGCGGCATGTGGTAGTCGACGACCTCGGGCAGGATCAGCTGTGCCGGCACCAGGAAGATGCGCTCGCTGGCCTCGATCAGGTAGGCGTCCTCCATCGGCGGCCGCCCCACGATCGTGGCCGGGTACACCGCACCCCGGCGCATGGTGACGGTGGTGACGTGGAAGCGCGGGTAGCGGTCCTCGAGGGTGTAGAAGCCGGTGTGGTCGCCGAAGGGGCCCTCCGTCACCCACGGCTCCTCGGGGTCGACGTACCCTTCCAGCACGATCTCGGCCTGCGCCGGCACGGCCAGGTCCACCGTCAGGCCCTGGATCAGTTCGACGCGCTGCCCGCGCAGGAAGCCGGTGAGCGAGAACTCGTTGATGCCCGGCACGGGTGGGATGGGGGCGGTGGCCGCGTACGTGAGCGCCGGATCACCGCCCAAGGCCACCGCCACCTCGAGCTTCCGGCCCCGTGCGGCGGCCTTCTCCAGGTGCTTGGCGCCGGTCTTGTGGCGTTGCCAATGCATGGCCGTCGAGCGCGCGTCCAGGAGTTGCATGCGATACATGCCGACGTTGACCTCGCCCGTCTCGGGATCCTTGGTGATCACGAGCGGCAGCGTCACGAAGCGGCCGCCGTCCTGCGGCCAGCACTTCAGGATCGGCAAGCGGCCCAGATCCACCTCGTCGCCGCGCCACACCACCTCGTGCACCGGTGCACGCTTGACGAACTTCGGCGGCAGCGATCCGAGTTCACGCAGCTTCGGCAGGTTCGACGCCAGGCCCAGCAGACCGCCACCGAGCTTCACGTCGAGCAGGTCGCGCAAGCGCGCCGGGATGGCCTCGAGGTCGTCGACGCCCAAGGCCCATGCCATGCGCTCTCGGGTGCCGTAGAGGTTGATCGCGAGCGGCAGCGACGAGCCCTCGACGTTCTCGAACAGCAGTGCGGGACCCCCGCGCTTCACCGCCCGGTCCGCCAAGGCGGTGATCTCGAGTTCGGGCGACACCGGATCGGTGATTCGCACCAACTGGCTGCGCGCCTCCAGCAGCGACAAGAAGCCCTGGAGGTCACGCACGTGCATGGACGCCCATTCCCTCCTCGCGGACGGGCGTCGGCACCGCCGCGAGCACCTGGGCGAGCTGCGCCCTGAGCTCGGCGAGGCCCGAGCCCGTGCGGGCCGAAACGGCGACCGCAGCTCCGTAGCGGGTCGACAGGTCGCGCGTCACCACGTCGTCGGCGACGTCGGCCTTGTTGAGCACCACCAAGCGCGGCACCCGCAGCTCGAGCTCGTCCAGGATGCGGTCGACCGCCTCAACACGGTCGGGTGCCCCCGGCGCGGCCGCGTCGACCACGTGCAGTAGCAGGTCGGCGTCGTGCAGCTCCTCGAGGGTGGCGCGGAAGGCGTTGACCAGCTCGCTCGGGAGGTCACGGATGAAGCCCACCGTGTCGGTGAACAGCGCCGGCGCGCCCCACTCGCCGCGTTCGGGCAGCCAACCCTCACGCGTCGTCGGTCGGAGCGTCGCGAACAGCGCGTCCTTCGACAGCACGCTGGACTTCGCCAGCGCGTTGAACAGCGTCGACTTGCCGGCGTTGGTGTACCCCACCAGCGCGATCACCGGCGTTGGTCCCTGGGTGCGGCCCTTGCGGCCCTCGCTGCGGCGCCGGCTGATCGCGTCGACGTCGCGTTCGAGCGCCAGCAGCCGTTCGCGGATGCGGCGCCGGTCGACCTCGAGCTTCGTCTCGCCCGGTCCGCGCGTGCCGATGCCACCGCCCAGGCGCGACATGGCCGTGCCGCGGCCGGTGAGGCGCGGCAGTTGGTACTGCAGCTGGGCCAGCTCGACTTGCACCTTCGCCTCGCGCCCGCGCGCGTTCTGCGCGAAGATGTCGAGGATCACCTGGGTGCGATCGAGCACCTTCAGTTTCGTGGCCTTCTCGATCTCGCGCGCCTGGGCGGGCGAGAGCTCGCGATCGAACACGAGCAGGTCGGCGTTCTCGTGGTACGCCACCGACACGACCTCGCGCAGCTTGCCGCGGCCCACGAGCGTGCGCGCGTCGGGCGCGTCACGCGCTTGCAGCGTCTGGAACGCCACCACGCCGCCTGCGCTGCGCAGCAGTTCGGCCAGTTCTTCAAGCCGTGCCTGTGCCTCCAGCGTGCCCTCGCCCGTGTCGATACCGACCAGCACGGCCCGCTCCTCGCTGCCGCGTCGCACGTCGCGGGCGCGATAGGCCCGGGCGAGCTCCTCCTCCAGTGCGCGCACGCGCTCCAGCACGTCCGCCCCTTCGACCGTCGCGAGGTCGGTCGGCGCGTCGATCAGCCAGTCCTCCTCGTCGGCGGTCGGCGGCGCCACCGTGGCCAGGTGCACCGCGCCCAGCTCGGGCGGACCGTTCCCGCCGGGACGGGCGTCGATTGCCAGCATCACGTCGAGGCGGTTGAGGAAGAGGCTGGTGAGGTCCGCGCGCGACAGGCCGCCGGGTTTCACATGCACGTGCACGAGCCGCACGCCGGCCAAGCGCGCCTCGGCCTCGCCGCTCGAGGGCGGCAAGGGGCAGTGTTCGGCATCGCCTGCCGCCACCGTGACCACCCGACCGCGCCGGTCCAGCAGCACCGTGACCGGTCGCCCGAGTTCCAGCGCGAGCTCCGCCATCGAGCGCGCCAGCTCGCGCGAGACGGCCTGATGCGGTGCGACGCGTCGGCGGTAGAGGTTGGAGAGACGCTTGACCTGTGCGGGCTTCAGACCGGCGAGCTGACCGTGGACCTTCTCGATGGGGTGCTCCTTTCCGGCTTGCCGTGGCCCTGTCAAGGCGCCGCAGAAGCCGTCACCGACGCTAGGCTAGCACGCGCTCCGGCGTGGTACCGTCGCCTCGTGCCGGTCGACGGTGGACCTCGATCCAGCCTGCGCCCGTGGCGTGGTGGTCCTCGCCGCAGACGCGCCGAGGCGCGGCGCCCGATGCCGGGGATTGCGCGTTCGTGCGCCGCGGCGCTGCGTGCGGTGTGGCTCGCGAGCCTGGTGGCGTTGTTGGCGCTCGGGCCGTCCACGCGTGCGGCCCCGCCGGCCGAGGTGGGCGAGCCTTCACG
>SL_3KL_010_SEDDRAFT_10006917_pt1 | contig 10100 bp, 5 predicted proteins | sample SodLakKL_010_SED_2_FD_10381 | JGI IMG/M metagenome (IMG submission 10381)
CGTTGCGGCGGGCATGAGCCCGCCGGTGGAAGACGGACGGATGGTGGTGATGACCCGCGGGATGAGTCTGGACGAGGAGCGAGTAATGCTGCGCTACCGGCTGATCGGCCGCGCCGGTGCGCCGGTTCTGATCACACTGGGCGGGATCAGCGCCGACCGCTGCGTGGATCAGTGGTGGTCAGACTTCATTGGGCCGAGCCGCGCCTTCGATCCGGATCGATACCGTCTGCTCAGCGTTGACTGGATCAGCCGAACGGACGGTCGGGCGGTGCAAACCGGAGACCAGGCGATCGCGCTGGCGCGTGTTCTGGATGCGCTCGGGATCGAGCGCGTGCATGATTTCATCGGCGCCTCCTACGGCGCCATGGTCGGGCTGGCCTTCGCCGCGGAATTCCCGCAGCGGATTGGCCGCCTGATCGCCATCAGCGGGCCGCATCAGGCCCATCCGATCAGCACCGCGCGCCGCATCGTGCAGCGTGAAATCCTGCGCCTGGGCGCAGAGCGCGACGTGCCGGAACGCGGCCTGGCCCTGGCCCGTGCCCTGGCCCTCACCACTTACCGCCCGCCGGCATTGTTCGAGCAACGCTTCAACCAGGGCAGCGCGCGCGAGCGACTGGATGCCCTGCAGGGCTACCTTCGACATGTCGGCGTGTCCTTTGCCGGGCGCTTTGACCTGGCCCGCTATCTCAGCCTGTCCGAATCCATGGATCTGCATCAGGTCGATCCGCAGCGTGTGCGCTGCCTCACCCACCTGGTCGCGGTCGACAGCGACGAGCTGGTGCCGCCTTCGCAGCTCGAGGCGCTGGCTGGTGAGATCGGTGGGCGTGCTCGCCTCCATCGGGTCCGTTCCGTATACGGCCACGATGCCTTTCTCAAGGAGCCCGAAGCGTTCAATCGTCTGCTCAGCCGCATCATTGCCGGGGAGGTGTGTCATGCCGTTGCCTGACCGCAGTCCTGCCACCATCGCCGCCCGCTGCGGCATCGACAGCGACCGCCAGTTCGGCGCGGTGGTGCCGCCGGTGCACCTGTCCAGCACCTTCTCCTTCGAAAGCCTGGGCCAAAAGCGCGCCCACGACTACAGCCGGTCCGGCAACCCGACCCGGGACCTGCTGGCCGAGGCGCTGACCGAGCTGGAAGGCGGGGCGGGCGCTAGTGTCATGGCCACGGGCATGGGCGCGATCACCACGGTCTTGCAACTGCTCGAGCCGGGCGATGTGCTGGTCGCGCCGCTGGACTGCTACGGCGGTACTTTCCGCCTGATGAGCGCGCTGGCGCGGCGCGGCGCCTTTACGCTGCGCTGGGCGGATTTCTCCGATCCAGCGAACTGGCAGGCGGCGCTGAAAGGGCCGGTGCGCATGGTCTGGCTGGAAACGCCCAGCAATCCGCTGCTGCGCATTACCGATATCGAGGTCGTGGCCGCGGCCGCTGCCGGGCGCGGCGCGCTGGTGGTGGCCGACAACACCTTCCTGTCGCCGGCGCTGCAGAACCCGATCGCGCTGGGCGCCCACCTGGTCGTGCACTCGACCACCAAGTACATCAACGGCCACAGCGACGTGGTTGGCGGAGCGGTGGTTTCGGCCAGCAGTGAACTGGCAGAGCAGATCGCCTGGTGGGCCAACTGCATCGGCGTGACCGGCGGCGCCTGGGATAGCTGGCTGACCCTGCGCGGGCTGCGCACCCTGGATGTGCGCATTCAGCGCCAGCAGGATTCCACGGCCGAGCTGGCGGCGCTTCTGGTCGAGCATCCGGCCGTGGCGCGCGTGCACTATCCCGGTCTGTCGGACCATCCCGGTCACGCCGTGGCCGGACGCCAGCAGCGCGGCTTCGGCGCCATGCTGTCCTTCGAGCTGCTGGGCGGACTGGAAGCCGTTGAGGCCTTCGTGGCCGATCTGGAATTGATGACCCTGGCCGAGTCCCTGGGGGGAGTCGAAAGCCTCGTCGCCCACCCGGCGACCATGACCCACGCCGCCATGGCACCCGCGGACCAGGCGCGCGCCGGCATTACCGCCGGTCTGCTGCGTTTGTCCGTGGGGCTTGAAGACGTTCGCGATCTGAAGGCCGATCTGCAGGCGGCGCTGGATCGGGCGCAGCAGGGACAGCGCAAGGTGCGCGTCGTCCAGGCTTGAACCCATGAGGCTACCCGGCCCTGTCATCCACCTAATATCAGGGCTTGCCGTGCTATAAAGCCGAGGATGTCGAACGCCGCCAAAAGCTCCACTTCATCGCGCACGCGCCGCCTGTGGTTGCTGCCGCTGCTGATCGTCGTTGGTCTCAGCATCGGGGCCTTGCAGCCTTGGGGCGTCGATGAGCTGCTGGGTTTCGGCCGGGAACTGGCGGGCAACCCCTGGTTCCTGGGGACAATCGTGCTGACGATGGCCGTGCTGTTCACCTTTGGTCTGCCCGGCAGCCTGGGTTTCTGGCTGATCGCGCCCTTCCAGGCCCCGCTGCTGGCGACCCTGCTGCTGTTGATCGGCAGCGTCGCAGGAGCGTTCGGCGCCTACCGCTTCAGCGCCAGACTGCGCGGAGACTGGGAGCCCGAGGGCTTCAGCAGCCGCATCGTCAAGCTGCTCTCGCGCCAGGGCGGAGTGCTGACCCAGACCGCGTTGCGCGTTTTGCCGGGTTTTCCGCATTCGGTGGTCAACTTCGCCGGCGGCGTGCTGGGTCTGGGCATGCCCGGATTCCTGGGGGCCGCGATGGTCGGTCTGGCGGTCAAGTGGGGCGTGTATGCCAGCGCCGTGCACGGCCTGGTCGAGGCCGTAGAGGCTGGCGAAGCGCTGGATTTCCGCACCCTGCTGCCGTTGATCGCGCTGAGCATTCTGCTGTTGGGGGGAGCGCTTGCCAAGCGCTGGGTGGCCGGCCGCACCGCTTGAGCCCGGATCGTCGCGGCAACGCTCAGCGGTCTGCGGCATTCTCCGGCAGATCACCGATCCTTCGCTTCAGCGCGGCCAGTCTTGCCGCATCCCATCCCGGCGGCTCGATCAGCGCATACCAGGACTGCATGTAGTGCTCGGTCGCGAAAGAATGCCCGTGGCCGACCGGAGCGGTTTCGGCGGCGGCGATGTCCACGGCCAGCTGCAGGAAGGTCACGATGGGATACCAGCGAAGCTGTGGCGAAACGTCCGGCCCTCGCTCGCCGCGCATCCAGGCCGGCTCGCGGAACAGGGCTTCGGGTCGAAAGAAACTGATGGGGTCACTCGCATATTGCAGGTAGACGATGCGGAACGGGCCCCAAGGTCCGTCGAAGTCGGTCAGGTCGCCGTCCTGGTTGGCGAAGCGAATCACTGAGCCATCGCGGAAGCGCGGTAGCCAGGCCGGGGTGCCGGGGTTGCGATTCGCACTGACCCAGCGCCAGGTTTGCGAGCGAAAAGGCGGGCCGCTCCACAGCGCGCCGTCAATGGGATCTCCCACCAGATCCCACACATCAGCCGAGCGCTCCGAATTCAGGGCGCCGAGACTGAGACCGAACAGGTACAGACGCGGCCGGGCTTGGGCCGGCAAGCTGCGCCAGTGACGGTACACCAGCGTGAACAGTTCGCGCGCCGTTTCCTGCCCCATCTCTTCCTGGGCCAGCAGCGACAGCCAGCTGGGCAGGTAGGAATACTGCACGGCGACGCTGGCCACATTGCCGCCAACCAGGTGCTCGAGACTGAGAAGCCCGCCAGGATCGACCCAGCCCGTGCCGGTCGGGGTGATGACCACCAGATAGTCGCGATTGAAGGCGCCGACCCGCAGCATCTCGTCCAGCGCCAGCTGCGCCCGCTCTTCTATGGTTTCCGCCGAGTTGAGCCCGACGTAGACCCGCAACGGCTTGCGTATCCCAACCGGACTTAGCGCTTCGAGGTCTTCGATGGAGGCGGCGCCTGCGACGAAGCGCCGGCCCTGGCGGCCAAGACCGTTCCAGTCGAGCAGGGAGTGCGCCGAGCCCGTGTCCAGTGGATGACTGGGCGGCGCCAGCTCGTCCTCGATCAACAGATCCAGCTGCTTGAACGAAACGTCGAAACTGTTCAGAACTGCCCTGGCCAGCACACCAGAGGCCAGGCTCCAGAACAGCATCGCCGTGACCACGATGCCGACCACGAGTGCAACCCGACCGGGCACCCAGCGGTCCGCGGTGCGTGACACGGTCCGTTTGATCAGGCGCAGCAGCCGCGCCAGGCCCAGCAGCAGCACGAATACCAGTACGGCGATCAGGCCGACGGAAAAAGGACGAGCCGTCTCCACCGGCGGCAGCGCCATCAACTCGCGCACGCTGTTTTGCCACATCGAAGTACGGAACAGGAACCAGACGGTCACGCCAACGCAAATTGTCCAGGCCACGATCTTGCCAACCCACAGCACGCGCCCCTTGAACTCCGGCAGTTCCATGAATGCCCACAGCCAGTGCAGGAAGACGCCGACGCCGTAGCCGGCAGAGAACGCCACCCCGGCCAGCAGTGCCTGCATCAGGAACGGGCGCGGTACCAGACTGGGTGACAGCGAAGTGGCGAACAGTAATGTGCCGACCAGCAGCCCCGTGGTGGACAATGAACGGCGAAACAGCTGCAGGTGCTCGACTCTCATGCCGACATCTTCTCATGCATCGTGACCGTAATAATCAGCGGCTGGTCTCGACCTGACGTAGAAGGGTCTACGCCTTCTGCACCGATTTCCATCCGGCAATCATAAACAATGCCTGGATGCATACCCGTATCGTGATCGGAGATGATCGTCGAGGCAGCCTGCTGCCAGACTGGCCGATATCGAAGGACCATGCGCCTTTCAGCCAGGTGCTCACATCGTGGCTCCAGTCGTGACGGAGACTTGTGGCGGCGGCTTGGGGTGGGGCTTCAGTTGTATAAACAGATAGTTGCCGGATACTCTTGAAGTGCTTTAGACTGCGTGGGCGGGCTTGGCAGCCGTGGTCCTCGCGGCCATGATCGCTGTTGACATCCGTTGGTGACCGCGGGCTGCCGCCGGTCGAGACAAGGGCTCTTGCAGGGTTTTGAATATGAACGCCAAATACGGATTGGGCGCGGTGTTGGCTATGGCCATGCTGTGCGCCAGCGGCGCGGCTGTGGCCGATCAGTCCTCGTACCGTTTCATCGAGGTTGGCTACGCCGATGCAGATTTTGATGTGCCAGGGCTGTCGCGTGAGGATGGGTTCTGGCTCGGGTTCTCCTTCGACCTGACCCCGCGCTTCTATGCCTCGGGCAGTTACGAGCGTTACTCCTTCCCGTTCGAGGATCTGGAGATATTCAAGTTCATGGTTGGGCACCGAACCGCGCTGACCGGTATGACCGACCTGAACCTGGAATTGGGCTACAACCGGATCGAAGCCGGCAGTGAGGACATCGATGGTTTGCGCGGCACGATTGGCTTCCGCAGCCGCTTCCATCGCCACTTCGAACTGCAGGGCTATGCCGGCTACGTGACCGATTTCAGCGCGGGCGACTTCCTGCTCGGAGTGCAGGGCAATATCCCGTTCAACGATCGCCTGGCGGCCACGGTGCAGTTCGAAACCTATGAGTTCGATCTGAACATCCGGCGGATCGGCTTGCGGCTGATGTTCTGATCCGATGGTCTCCGGCGCCAGGGGGAGCGCCCGGGGTCTCAATGCGTCGGGGTCCGCCTGCACTCGTTGATGCAGGCGGGCCTGTTGGTGATGGCCTGCCTGCCGGCACGGCAGCGCCAACGGATGGCAGTCTAGGCTCAGGCCCGCGCAGGCGCGAGGCGCTGTTCTGTCAAATCGAGGCGCGCACCGGGAAGACGATCGGGATCCCCGAGCAAAGCAGCCAGGCCGCGATTCTTCCGAATTTCGGCAAACGGCCGCGAAGCCCCGGCAGTTCCATGAAGTGCCGCAGCCGGTGCGGAAAACCCCCAGCGCGTAGCGGGCCGCAGAAGGTGGCCGGCCGTTACTGTGGGAAAGAGTCGGGCGCCGGCACGTTGAACAGTTTCTCGATCGGCAGATTCTCGATGGCGCTATGGCCCCAGACAGTGGCGGTGAAGTCCGACGGGGTGTAGCTGAAAGTGCCGTTGTTACGGTCCTCGAACTCGAAAACCGCGACGCCTCCGTTCTCCCGGACGACGCTGTCCGGGTCGAATTCGCCGTACACCATGCCGACCGGCGAGACGAACTCGATGGTGACCCGGTTACCCTCGGGGACGCCGTTGCCCATCATGAAAATGGGGTTCCCGTTGTCATCGTAGGTGTACCAGTAAGCAACGCCCATGGGAGTTCCGTCCGGCAGCTGTCCAAACGCCAGGGCAAAGCCGTGGCCGTCCTGCAGGGGCTGGTACCAGGATCCCGAGTGGGCCGGGCCAATGTCCGGCACCCCGTTCTCCAGGCTGCTGCCGCTGAGTTGGGTATGGCCGTTGTCGTAGATCCGCACGTAGTCGACCTTCATCTCGGCCGGCAGCGGCGCGGTGATCTGGGCCTGGTTGAAGATGTTGGGGTAGGTGCCGCCCACGGCCACGTTGAGGATGATGAAGTGGGGTTGATGGAGTTCCTGGCAGTCGGTGCAACTGCCCGGCCTGATGTCCATGGCCCAGATCTCTCTGCCGTTGAGATAGGTAGTGATCCGCTCCGGTGTCCAGTCCATGCTGAAGAGCTGGTATTCGCCGTGCAGATCGGCCGGCTCGGTCAGCCCCGGGCTGTAGGTGCGGGCAAAGAAAGCATGCCGGCCCTGATTCTGCCAGTGCGCGGCCGAACTCACCCAGCGATTGACGCGGCCGTCGCGAATCGCGTCGCGCCAGCCCATTTCCATGATGTCGATTTCGCCGCAGGCGGGCCAGCCGACCGTGGAAAAATTGTTTCCCAGCGTCCAGAAGGCTGGCCACAGTCCGTCGCTCAGGTCAGGCATCTTGATGCGGGCTTCGATGTAGCCGTACTGGAACATCAGCTTGTCCTGGGTGCGCAGCCTGGCCGAGGTGAAACCGGTCCGGGTCGCGCCAACCCGGGTCTCGCGTACGGTGATGACCAGGTTGCCATCCTCGATCCGGGCGTTGTCGATGTTGTCGGTGTACTGCTGCAGCTCCCAGTTGCCCCAGCCGTTGGAGCCCGTGCCAATGTCGTAAGACCACACCTCGCTGTTGGGCCGCGTCCCCGAGTCGAATTCGTCGCTCCACAGCAATTGGCCGCTGGCGTGTTGAGCACTGGTCGGTCCGGACAGAGCCAGAAGCAGAAGGCCGGATCCAGCCAGCACGGCACGGATCGGCAGCAAGGCCCGCGGCATGTGTCGTGGTTTCATGAGGGCACGCTCCGAGGCAGAAATGACAGCGCTTACCATAGCACCCGGCATGGTGCCCGGCAAGCTGCCGGAATCAGGCCTTCAGGGTCCGCAGTCAGCAGAAATCACGCGAGTCGGTCCGCAGCTCGGCCAGGCGGTGGTCCTCGCTGTGCAGGCTCCTGGCGATCAGGTGCTGGCTGCCCTGGGCGTTCTGCAGAGTGCCGACCACGCGCAGCAACTGCCCCTGCAGGACTTCCTTGCGATAGCGCTCGATCAATTTGGGCCAGACGATGACGTTGATGATGCCGGTCTCGTCTTCCAGCGACAGGAAGATTACGCCCGAGGCCGTGCCCGGACGCTGGCGGTGGGTGACCAGGCCGCAGGCCTCGACCGGCGTGCCGTCGGCGGTTTCGCGCAAGGTCCGTGCCGTGCGCACGCGTTTGCTCAAGGCCCGGCGCAGCAGCGCGGCCGGATGGTGATCCAGGCTCAGGCCCGTGCTGGCGTAATCATCGAGCAGTTCGCTGAGCGCGTCCGGCGGCGCCATGGGCGTGCGGGCCTCGGAGATCGGCGCGGAGTCGAGCAGATCGCCCTGGCGCTGCACCGCCAGCGCCTCCCAGCGTGCCCGCCGCCGATGCCCGGCCAGGCCTTTCAGCGCCCCGGCCTCGGCCAGCGCCTTCAGTTGCCCCCGATCCAGCCGCGCCCGCACGGCCAGGTCCTGGACATCGCGCAAAGGGCGCTCGGCCCGCGCCGCCACGATGCGCTCGGCACTTTCGACCTGCAAACCCTTGACCATCCGCAACCCCAACCGGATCGCCAAGTCGGCAGGACGCGGAATACCCTCGGAGCCGTCACGTAGGTCTGCCCTACGCGGCCGACGGCCAAACCCCGGCGCCGGCACCGAACCACCCTGATCCCTGACCCCTGATCCCTGACCCCTCATTACGCTGCCTTGATCAGGCTCCGGACGCCGGCCGTGGAAGGCCGACCCACGGTTCGGATCACCCCCATCTTCCAGTCCACAGTCCCACCTGCTGAACCGGACATCCACCGGCCGCACCTTGACCCCATGCCGGCGCACATCGTTGATGATCTGGGCCGGGGCATAGAAGCCCATGGGCTGGCTGTTGAGCAGGCCGCAGGTGAAGGCGGCCGGGTGATGGCACTTCAGCCAGGCCGAAAAGTAAGTCAGCAGGGCGAAGCTGGCGGCGTGAGATTCCGGAAAGCCATAGTCGCCGAAACCCTTGATCTGGCTGTAAATCCTTTCGGTAAATTCCAGCGTGTAGCCGCGTGCGAGCATGCCCTCGACCAGCTGTTCGCGGAACGGCTCCAGGCCCCTGCGGCGCTTCCAGGCCGCCATGGCCCGGCGCAGCTGGTCGGCCTGGCCCGGCGTGAAGCCGGCCGCGGTCATGGCAATCTGCATCACCTGCTCCTGGAAAATCGGCACGCCCAGGGTGCGCTCCAGTACGCCTTTCAACTCCGGGCTGGGGTAGCGCACCTCGGCCGGGTTGTCGCGCCGGGCGAGATACGGGTGCACCATCTCGCCCTGGATCGGCCCGGGGCGCACGATCGCCACCTCGACCACCAGGTCGTAGAAACAGCGGGGTTTGAGCCGCGGCAGCATGGCCATCTGCGCGCGCGACTCGACCTGGAACACGCCGACCGCATCGCCGCGGCAGAGCATGGCGTAGGTGGCGGGGTCCTCGCGCGGAATTTCGGCGAGGGAGCGGGGGCGTGGCGAGGGACCAGGGACCAGGGACCAGGGACCAGAACCGTAGGTCGGCCCTCCGTGGCCGACGTCCGGAGCCGGTTCCTGGCACCGCCCGTCGGGGATGGAACCCCGATCTACGGAATCGAAACCTTCGCCAATGCACCCTGACCCCTGACCCCTAGCCCCTGAACCCTCACCAAGTCCGGCATCTGGTCCCTGGTCCCTGGTCCCTGGTCCCTCACCAATCAAAGCCAAAGTCTTCCGAATCACCGTCAATATCCCCAAAGCCAGGCAGTCGACCTTGAGCAACCCCAGGGTCTCGAGGTCGTCCTTGTCCCACTGGATGATGGTGCGGCTGTCCATGGCGGCGTTTTCCACCGGCACCAGGTGGTGCAGGGGGGCATCGGAAATGACCATGCCGCCGACATGCTGGGACAGGTGGCGGGGCAGGCCGATGAGTTCGCCGGTCAGCCGCATCAGCTGACGGGTGACCGGGGCTTCGGGATCGAAACCACATTTCGTCAGGCGTTCCGGCCAGGTTTCGGGCTGGTCCCACCAGGCCAGCGAGGCGGTCAGGCGGTTCAGGCGCTCCGGCTCTAGCCCTAAGGCGCGGCCGACGTCCTTGAGCGCGCTCTTGGGCCGGTAGCTGATCACGGTGGCGGCCAGGGCGGCGCGCTCACGGCCGTACTTGTCGTAGATGTACTGCAGCACCTCCTCGCGCCGCTCGTGCTCGAAATCCACGTCGATATCGGGCGGCTCGTTGCGCTCCTTGGAGATGAAGCGCTCGAACAGCAGCTGCTGCTTCGAGGGGTCGACTTCGGTAACGCCGAGGCAGTAACAGACCGCCGAGTTAGCCGCCGAGCCGCGCCCTTGGCACAGGATGCCGCGCGAGCGGGCGAAGCGGACCACATCGTGCACGGTCAGGAAAAAGGCCTCGACGCCCATCTCCTCGATCAGCTTCAGCTCATGGGCGACCTGCTGGCGCACCCGGTCCGGCGCCTGCTCGCCGTAGCGTTCGCGCAGGCCGGCCAGGGTCAGGCGGCGCAGGTGCTGGGCCGGGGTGAGCGGTTTCGGCGCCAGTTCGCGCGGATAGCGGTAGTCGAGTTCGTCCAGCGAGAAGCGGCATGCCTCGGCCACGCGCGCGGTCTCGGCCAGCCACTCGGGCGGATACAGGCGGGCCCGGGGGG
>SL_3KL_010_SEDDRAFT_10006918_pt1 | contig 10100 bp, 8 predicted proteins | sample SodLakKL_010_SED_2_FD_10381 | JGI IMG/M metagenome (IMG submission 10381)
AGTCTTCCGGTGATGGAGAAATCTCCCGCAAAAAGCTGCGTCATCATAAGACACAACACTAAAGAAACAATCAGTTTTTTCATGGTAAATTATCATTAAAATCCGAATCCCCTGCCACCCATGCGTTCCCTGGCATCCTGCATCATTTCCAGGTATTTCTCGCGGGTGAGTCTTTCACCCCTTGAAGGGGGTACAACAGGCTGATCTTCCATTTCACCCAGCTCAATATGACGGGCAACCCATACCCGCTCCCCGTTATTGATATCAAGGGCCAGAACTGTCTCCGGCAAGCTGACATACCGGTCGGGGCCGGTAAATGGTCGGATATCCGGAGTAAACCAGGCCGTAATCTCCTGATCCTGGATGGTATCATGATGCCAGGCCATCATGCACATATAGCCTTCGATCTCCATCATCTGATCGCCCATCCGCCAGGGGCCAAGCTCAAGGGGTTCAGTAACAAGATATGCCCTGCCCAGAAACTCAAGCCGGACAACTACTTCACTGTCTTCCCTATTCACATAGGTTTCCGTGCCAGGCATTCGCATGGCAAAACCCATTCCTCCCCGGCGCCCGGGCAAAGAAGCTTCTTCCACCTCCTTGTACAAACTCTCAGCCCCGTTAAAAACCAGCTGGTATGTCTGTTCGCTGAACTGCGGGATCATCGCCTTCAGTTCTTCCCTTTCCGGGGGAATGTTACGATGCAGGTCCATACTGTACTCATAAATGATCTTCCCCTGATCCGTCTGGGCTGAAAGGATGAAACCCATCATCAGCAACGGCAGCAAAAAGAAATAGCCTTTCCTTTTCATAAATTGTGCGTTCATATTATTTCTGTGGCAAAACTACTACTAACTGGCTCATTATGAAGTTAACCAAGTTCAAAACAAGGTTAATGAAAGGTTAAAGCATCAGAGACTATGTGTAAAACCAATATCTTTGGAGCATGACAAAGCGGAAGTTCAGGATGTTTCTTTTGCTGATGAGCATCAGCCTGGTTTTCCTGGTATTGCTCCAGGCATTCTGGTTGCGGGCCGAATACCGCTCAGCATCAGAGGGATTTAAACGGGAGACCAACCTGATGTTCAGGAATACCATGTTTCACATATCCGATTCAATTGTTTCCGGTTTTATGCAGCAGTTCATGAACCGCGACACCACGGAACAGGGGGAAAGGGAGCGACGCGACACCATCGTGATCAGTCATAGCAGGTCAGCGGACAACACAGACCACGGAAGATTTTTTTTTGAAATGGTCCACCCCGACAGCATCGCCAAACAATACAAACAGGCACTGAGAAATCACAACATCCTGTTGCCGGTGGAAATCATCAAGGAAGAAACAGGCTGGCTGCCCTCATCCTACCAGAAAACCGATGAGATCAGAGACAGCCTGCCTTACGCCACACAGTTTGTTCCATTCGGGATGTACTCTTACGGGGCGAATTTTGAAGGGGTCAGACCAATGGTGATTCGCTCAATTTTCCCACAGATCGGATTCTCTGTATTTATCACCCTGCTGATTGCCCTTTCTTTTTTACTGGTAGCCCGAAGCCTTCGCGCTCAACAGCGACTGATTGATCAGAAAAATGATTTCATCGGCAATATTACCCACGAACTGAAAACCCCTGTGGCTACTACCGAAGTCGCCCTGGAGGCAATGAAGCATTTCGATGTGCTGAAAAACCCGGACCAGACCAGGGAATACCTTGACATGGCTACACTCGAACTGAATCGTCTGGGCATGATCACGGATAAAATACTGAGGACTTCGGTGTTTGATTACGAGGAAGATATCCATCTGCACAAAACTCCTGTTGATCTGGGATCGGTTGCCAATGAGGCCCTTGAAAGCTTCCGGTTTCAGGCTGCTCATAAAGGAATCAAACTAACGCTTCACTCAGAGGGCAACCTGATGGTGGCCGGGCATGAGGGCCATTTGCTCCAAATGCTGTATAACCTGCTCGACAATGCCATGAAATACGCCTCCGGCAGCGAGGAAGTGCTTGTCAGGCTTACCGGCAAAGAAGATAAGGTTGTGCTGGCTGTCAGCGACCAGGGGCCCGGTATTCCGGAAGCTCACCAGAAAAAGGTGTTTGATAAATTTTACAGGCTTCCTTCGGGTGATGTACATAACGTTAAAGGCTACGGCCTCGGCCTTCATTATGTGAAGGGCGTGGTAAGGGCCCACGGAGGCAGAATAACGCTGGAAAGCAGCCCCGGAGAAGGGGCATGTTTCATTATTAAATTGCCCGTTTATGAATGACATACGGATACTGTACGTGGAAGACGAACCTTTTTTGGCCCGGATTGTTAAAGAAAGCCTTGAAAGCAGGGGTTTTGAGGTACATCTTTCCACCGATGGCATGCAGGGCCTGGAAATGTTCCGGGAGACCAATCCGCATATCTGTGTCCTGGATATCATGCTCCCGCATAAAGACGGGCTGCACCTGGCACGGGAGATCAAACAGGAAAGACCGCAGACCCCGATCATTTTTCTGACTGCCAAAACCCAGACAGAAGACCTGATCAGGGGGTTCAAATCAGGAGGCAATGACTACCTGCGTAAGCCCTTCAGCATGGAGGAGCTGATTGTCCGGATCCAGAACCTGCTATCCATTACCTCTCCTGCCTACCGGAAAGACAACCTCAATCAGGTGGCGGGAGAAAGAATTGTACTGGGGAAATATGTTTTTTTACCGGGCAGGTATGAACTACATCTCGGTAACGAAATCAGAAATCTGTCACACAGGGAGACCCAGTTGCTGAGACTGCTCACCCAAAATACCGAAGAGGCCGTACTGAGGCGCGATCTACTGTTAAAGATCTGGGGAGACGACTCTTTTGCCAACTCACGCAACCTTGATGTGTATATTTCGAGAATCAGGGATTACCTTGCCAAAGATCCTTCTATACGTATCCAAACCCTGAAGGGGGTAGGGTATCATTTTCAGATGCCGGAGTAGGTTATCATTCATTTTTCTGCTAAGTTAATTTATTGGCCAAAAAGCAATTGGACCCGATTGTTATATTTTGTATTTTAGCATACTTATTCGTCGACAGATCATCACAATCATTCACTAAAACAATAAACAAATGAAAAAGTATTGGTTTTTGCTTATCTTCCCGGTGCTGCTCCTTGGATCCTGTGCACAGGAACCGGAAAACCCTTTGCTGGCAGAGTTTGATACCCCGTTCGGGGTTCCTCCGTTTAACGAAATAGAGAATGCTCATTTTGAGCCGGCCATCCTGGAGGGGATCCGCCAGCAGGAAGAAGAAATTGCCGCCATTGTAGACAATCCGGCCCCGCCCACATTCGAGAACACCATCGAAGCCCTGGAGTACTCCGGGGGAACCCTTGGTCGGGTCATGCGGGTTTTTTCCAACTACAACTCCACCATGACCGGTCCTGAACTGGAAGAGATCGCCAGGAACATGTCACCCAGGCTTTCGGAGCACAGTGACAATATCCGGCTGAACCTCGACCTTTTTGCCAGGGTTAACGAAGTTTACGGACAAAGAGACATGCTCGACCTGAATCCTGAACAGATGCGGTTACTGGAAGAAACCCATAAAGGGTTTGTCCGTAGCGGTGCGAACCTGCCCGCTGAAGAACAGGAACGCCTGAGGGAAATTAACACCGAACTGTCTTCCCTCACACTGACTTTCGGGCAAAATGTACTGGGTGAAACCAATGATTTCAAAATGGTGGTGGACAATGAAGAAGACCTCGCTGGTTTGCCGGAGTCTGCCATTGAGGGGGCAGCCGACCGGGCTGAGCAGGAAGGGCTGGAAGGCAAATGGGTATTTACCCTGCACAACCCCAGCGTGATGCCATTCCTTTACAATGCCGACAACCGGGAATTGCGCAGGGAAATGCAACAGGCATACATCAACCGCGGGAACCGTGACAACGATTACAACAACAGGGAGATCCTGGCTAAAATCGCCAACCTCCGTCTAGAAAGATCCAGGCTGCTGGGTTACGATAATTACGCCGCCTTCTCACTGGAAGAAACCATGGCAGGAGACATTCCCACCGTCATGGAATTTTGCCACGAAGTTTGGGAGCCGGCCCTGGCCCTGGCCAAAGAAGAAAAGGAACAGTTGCAGCAGATGGTCTATGACGAAGGCAATGACTTTCAGCTGGAACAATGGGACTGGAGATACTACACGGAAAAAGTACGGCGTGAAAAGTATGCCCTTGATGAACAGGAAGTACGGCAGTATTTTGAACTGAATACGGTACGCGACGGCATTTTTATGATCGTGGAAAACCTGTGGGGGCTGCAGTTTGAAGAGCTGCATGACATTCCGAGATACCATGAGGATGTACAGGTATTTGAAGTACTTGAAGCAGACGGTTCTCATCTGGGTGTACTTTATATGGATTTCCACCCCAGAGACAGTAAGCGCGGTGGTGCATGGATGAGCAGCTTCCGCAGCCAGCGTGTAGATCAGGACGGCAATTTTGTTCACCCGGTGATCACCATCAACGGCAACTTCTCACCTCCCACTTCTACCCGCCCGTCATTGCTGACCTACGATGAGATGACCACTTTCTTCCATGAGTTCGGTCATGCACTGCACGGACTGATGTCGGATGTACACTACCCCAGTCTTGCAGGAACCAATGTACCGCGTGATTTCGTGGAGCTCCCGTCACAGGTGATGGAAAACTGGGCCAATGAACCGGAAATCATGCGGACTTTCGCCCTTCACTACGAAACAGGTGAACCCATGCCGGATGAAATGATGGATCGCATTGTGGAAAGCGCTCATTTCAATGAGGGATTTGCCAACGTGGAATACCTCGCCTCGACATACCTTGACATGGAGTACCATATCATTACCGAACCCTTTGATGAGGATGACCTGGATGAGGTTTCCAAAAATATTGAGGCGCGGACCATTGAGAACACCGGCATGATCCCGGAAATTCATTTCCGCCATGCCAGCACCCATTTTAACCATATTTTCTCCGGCGGATATGCAGCCGGCTACTACAGTTACCTGTGGTCAGGGTTACTGGATGCAGATGTGTATGAGGCATTCAGGGAAACCGGCGACCTGTTTGACCAGGAGACCGCCCGGTCACTCAGGGAGAATATCCTGGAACGTGGCGGCACAGAAGATGCCATGCAGATGTACATCGATTTCCGTGGCCGCGAACCGGTGATTGAACCACTGCTCAGGCAGCGGGGGTTAAGTGAACCGATTGACCCCCAAGTGATAAGGAATTAATCACAGAAAACCCGCACAAAAAAAAACGGGTTGCAGGTATTCAACTGCAGCCCGTTTTTTTTGTGTATTGGGGAAACGATGCTATTTTTTTGCCTCGAAATGCTCTTCCAGCAGGCGGGCCACATATTTCCCGATAATGTCAAACTCCAGATTTACCACAGATCCGGGCCTGAAATTCCGGAAATTGGTCACATCATAGGTATAGGGGATAATGGCCACAGAAAACATATTGGGCTCGGAATCCACTACTGTAAGGCTGACCCCGTTCACAGAGATTGATCCCTTATCGACCGTGATATTTTTCGGGCCCGGGTCGTATTCAAAGTAAAACTTCCAGCTCCCGTCCAGCTCTTCAACTTTTGTACAAACCGCTGTCTGGTCCACGTGGCCCTGCACAATATGCCCATCAAAACGGTCATCTGCGCGCATGCACCTTTCCAGGTTTACCTCATAACCTTCTTCCCATGTACGCATATTTGTCTTATCCAGTGTCTCCTGGATGGCCGTAAAGGTATAGTGATTCTTATCCTTGTCTACTTCCACCGTAGTCAGACACACCCCGTCGTGGGCTATACTCTGGTCGACCTTCAGCTCTCTGGCAATGGGTGTTTCAATGGTGAAATTGATATTCCCCCTGTCGCGCTCAATTTTGACAACCTTGCCGGTTGCTTCAATGATTCCTGTAAACATAATGCTATGATTTTCTGGTTGTAAAATTTTCATCACAAAGGTATAATTTTTAACAGGCCCTCCGGGATAATCGCTCAATATCCGGGCGCATCATGGAAGTCCGTTTTCACGGGTCACATTGCCGCAGTGCTTCACTGTTTCGTTTCCCTTACGGGAATCTGCCGGTGAAATCCTTTCTCCAGGGAAATAAATGTTTCGGTGGAATTGACCCCATTGATGGTCTGGATCTGCTCCACAATGACATTTTTGAGGTGCTCGTTGTTCAGTGTGAATATTTTGACAAAAAGAGAATACTTGCCCGAGGTATGATGGCATTCCACAATCTCCGGAATTCCCATAATATGCTCGAACACTTCCTGGTGGGTGGTTCCGTTGGTCAGGCTGACCTGTATACCGATAAATGCACAGGTATTATACCCCAACCCTTTGGGATTCAATGAAAACTGGGATCCGCTGATTACGCCGGCATCCGCCATTTTCTGTACCCGCTGATGAACCGCAGCACCACTGATCCCGACAATGCGCGCCACCTCCAGGTAGGGCATACGGGCATTTTTTGAGAGGATTTCCAATATTCTCCTGTCTGTGGCATCTACCAAAAAACCTTTCTCCATGACTGAAATTTTATTTAAAATAAAATAATAACAAAAATAGGGCTTTTTGCTTACATTTCGTAACCCATATCAAGTATTGAAAAAAAATTTTGTGCATATCTCCGGAATATTTGAAAATTTTAATATTTTTGCCTCTGGAAACACACACGTTTGTGTGTAATGACGAAAAAATCCGATGCCATGAAATTTGACCCCGCGTCCAACATTCAGGACTTACTGCAGTTTGGTGAATTTGGAGATGTCAATCCATCCATCACCGATTCCGCCACCTATACCTTTATGGAGGCGAAAACGATGGTAGACACATTCACAGGAGAAGAGGAGGGTTGTTTCCTGTACTCCCGCCACTGGAACCCTTCCAACCGCTATCTTGCCGATGCCATGGCTGCCATGGAAGGTACAGAGTCGGCCTGGGTTACCGCCTCGGGCATGGGAGCCATCACCACTGCCATCCTGCAGTTGTGCAACAGCGGAGATCACATTGTGTCAAGCATCACCACCTATGGAGGAACCTTTGCCTTCATGGCAAATTACCTGAAGAAATTCAACATCGACGTAACTTTTGTGGATATCACCCGCACGGACGAAGTGGAAAAAGCCATTGGTCCGAATACGAAGATGATCTATACAGAAGCGATGACCAACCCGCTGCTGCAGATCTCAGACCTGCCCGGACTTGCGGACATTGCCAACAAGCATGAGATCAAGCTGGTTGTTGACAACACCTTCACCCCCATGATGATGGCACCGGCAAAAATGGGTGCGCACGTAGTGGTATACAGTCTTACAAAATTTGTCAACGGGAAGAACGACTGCGTGGCAGGAGCCATCTGTGCCGACGCAGAGTTCATCAATGCCCTTGCTGATGTAAACACGGGATCGGCCATGCTGCTGGGCCCGGTGCTTGATCCGCTCCGCTCATCAGGCATTCATAAAAACCTGCACACCCTGCACATCAGGATGAAGCAACACAGCCATAACGCGTTGTTCCTCGCAAAGAAACTGGAAGAAAGCGGATTGCGGGTGATTTACCCGGGGCTGCCTTCCCACCCTCAGCATGAACTGATGAAACAGCTGATGCATCCCGATTTTGGATTCGGAGGGATGATCGCCATCGATCTGAAAACAAGCGAGAAGGCATCCAGGCTGATGGAAGCCATGCAACTGAAGGGGGTCGGATACCTGGCCGTAAGTCTTGGCTATTTTAAAACATTATTCAGCAATTCCGGGAAAAGTACTTCCAGTGAGGTACCGGACGAGGTGCAGGAAGAAATGGGTCTGTCAGAAGGACTGATTCGCTTTTCAGTTGGACTGGACCAGGACATAGACCGGACCTGGGATAAAATCCGGGAATGTTTGCAATCACTTGGCTATTTATAATTTTTCATAGCTCAATTCTGTTTTGTTTATCCCGCTCGGGCCTTCTATTCGGTGTTTTGGGGTTTAATCACGGCCCGAGCGGTTTTTTAAAACCCCGCTTAAACGAAAAAAATTAAAAAAAACACGATAACTTAACACTTTTTGTGTTTTTTTTTGTTAACTTAAAAAACAAAAATGAGAATTTTGAGTTGTAATAATAACAAGTGATTATGATCAGAACCTGAACAGGTTTTTCATATTCTTCATGTTGTTTTGGTTAGTTGATTGGTGGCCCCGGAGCATTTTTTAGTGCTCCGGGGTTTTTTTATTCATTCATGAGACGTTCAATGTCGTCGGGTGCTTTGGGGATGGGTTTACCCAGTACACGGTATCCGTCGCCGGTAACAAGTACATCATCCTCGATGCGTATGCCCCCCGTGCCGACAAAAGCCTTCACTTCCTGATAATTGATAAATTCAGTGAATTTCTTTTCTTCTTCCCATTGCCGGATGAGTTCAGGAATGAAATAGATGCCCGGCTCAACAGTGAGCACAAAATTTTCCTGCAGTTTGCGGCCAAGCCTTAAGGCGCCCAGGCCAAACATGTTAGATCTTTTTACCTCTTCGTCATAGCCGACAAAATCCTCTCCAAGATCTTCCATATCATGCACATCAAGTCCGATCATGTGGCCAAGTCCGTGAGGCATAAACAGTGCATAAGCACCTTGCTCCACGGCCTGTTCCGGGTCTCCCTTGATCAATCCCAGGTCTTTCAGGCCGCTTGCAATCACATTTGCGGCCAGCAGGTGGAGGCCCTTATTGGTCACCCCTGGCTTAATGGCATTGATCGCCCTGATTTCTGCCTGCAGGACAATGTCATATATCGCGCGCTGTTTGTCACTGAAACGACCACCAACCGGGGTTGTCCTTGTATAATCAGCTGCATAATGCATCGGGGTTTCCGCACCCCCGTCCATTAACAGCAAGTGACCTTCTTCCAGTTTATTGTCATGAGCGTGATTATGCAGTGTTTCTCCATGCACGGAAAGAATCAGGGGATAAGCAAGCATCCCTCCGTGAGAAAGCGCAATCCCTTCCACCACACCAGCGATCTCCTGCTCATAAACACCAGGCCGGGCCATTTTCATCGCAGTGGTATGCATCAGCTGAGTCACATCTGCTGCTTTTTCAATTTCCGCAATCTCCTGTGCTTCTTTAACGGATCGAATGGCTACCACAGCCCTGATCAGCTCTTCGGAAGCTTCTCCTGCCTGAGCATCAGGCCGGATCTCAAGAAGAGACTCCAGCTGCAACTTATTCTCGGCCCTGTACGGGGGCAGAAAATGGATTTTCCGGCCATCCTGACGGGTCATTTTTAAAAACTCTCCCAGGCGTCCCAAGGCAGCTGTTTTTTCCACTCCCGCTTTAGCAGCACGCTCCCTGAGGGTTGGCTGAGGACCCATCCAGACAATGTCATCCAGAGTGAAGTCATCACCGAAAAGGATATCTTCCCCGCTTTCAGCATCGATCACACCGGCCAGTCCCTGCTGGTCCAATCCGAAGAAATACAGGAAGTTGCTGTCCTGACGAAAGCGGTAAATATTGCTTTTGTAATTCATGGGCGAATCCACATTTCCCGGAAGCAATACGATTCCCTTCCCCACCATTTTCCTGAGTTTCTCCCTCCGTCTGGTATAAGTCTCTTTGTTAAACATAGTCAGTATTTTAGATTTATAATTATTTAATCACATCCATCACTGCGTTTCACATACGGAAACAAATTTACAATTTTGCAGGAAACAACTCAACGGGATAAAATCCGGCCATCTCTGAAAGTGGTTCATCGCTTTCGCATATGCTTTATTTTAACTAGCAATCAGAAATTTAGAATCATTTCAAATAGGTGTTTAACTTGGAAAAGAATGCCAAATCACATACATTTGTTTACCTACGATATCAGAATTTTTTATGCTAACCGTTAACTCATCCCCATGAAAAAACCGCCTGTTGCTTTTGCTTCCTTAAGCCATAAATACATCATGGCCCTGGCGGGCATATTCCTGATGCTTTTCCTTGTCTCCCATCTTCTGACCAATCTGCTGATGCTGGCAGGGGACGGAGGTAAGGCTTTTGACCGGGCAGTTGAACTCCTGGGCCATCCGGCTGTAAAAATCGTGGAATATCTATTGTTCGC
>SL_3KL_010_SEDDRAFT_10006919_pt1 | contig 10099 bp, 12 predicted proteins | sample SodLakKL_010_SED_2_FD_10381 | JGI IMG/M metagenome (IMG submission 10381)
TGCCACAGAGTCGGGGTGTGGATGGCGGGATCTGATCCTGCCGGTTCCCATCATCATGAGAAGGTCGCCTCCCCGACAGCCTGCCTGAATGCATCCACGCTGCCTTGTGGTATCGTGGCTCCTGCCCTCCGATTGTGGCCTCCACCGCTTCCTCCAACGAAAGCTGCTGCACTTTTAACGATCTCACCAAGGTTCACCCCGTTTTCAGGCGGGGAACGGGCAGAGACCCTGCAGATCTCACCATCATCGACAAGGACAAAGACCGGATCCTGTAAGAGACGATCATGAGAGAGGAGATCAGCGATGTCAGATGCCACCAACGAGTCATCCAGGCGATACCATCCATGCCCGATAGAGGCGACGGATTGTACACCCTGAATAACCCTCTTCCGAAATACTCTGAAATGATCCCATGCTTCAGAGATGCCGGATGGGTCGCCAAGGCAGAGCGATGCCGCAAGTCCGCCATACCCTGACTTTCCGCAGGCATCGACGAGGGCTGCAAGCGAGGGTGCATCAGGTATCACCTCACGCTCAAGATCATAGACATCTCCATAGATCCGGAGGATTGCATCGGCGGATGCATCATCACCTACAGATAGGACGAGCCGTGAGAGGAAGAGCGGATCCTCCTCAACTGACGCATCAGCACCAAGAGATGCTGTAAGTGCCCTGCAGACCTCTTCAGAACCGGTAACCGATGGTAGATAGGGGTCCGTCGAGAGAAGGAGGCGCTCAAAGAGTTCCCTCCCGGGGAGTGTACAGCCTCTTCTCGTCGAGATGATCCCATGCCCTATACCTTCATTCAGAATCTCTCGGTTAAGCCCTGAATACTCCTGGCGATCGCCGATCACTCCAAGAAGGGCCAGACCGGCGAGATCTCGATTATCACCCATCTTCTCTGCAACAAAGTACGCCGCTCCTGAGGTTGAGAGTTCACGATCTCCATCGATCCCATGGAGCCTCGGATTTACATGGAATTCTCCGGTAAACAGGGGGATATGGTGATCGATGACCATCGCAGAGTCAACCAGATCATGGAACGAGGAACCGAAGTCGCAGAGGAGAACCGGGCGATCCGGCGGGACCTGGTCTGCGGTTATTGTCGGGAGGATCCGCAGATGAAATGGAATATGACATCGGGATAACGCCGTACAGAGTATAGCTGCTGCTGCGATACCATCGGCATCATGGTGGGCATAGACCTCCACAAAGTCGAGGGACTGCAGGTGATCTGCAAGCTTATCTGCTGACGGCGAGAGTGGCATGGTTTATCTTGAGAGGAGAATCTCTGCGGTCTCCGGTTTGTAGACCCACTCTTGTGGGAGTTTGCCTGTCTTCCGATAATATTTGACGAGACGCCGGACCTTCGACTCGGTCAGCTGAAGCTGACGCTTGTTGTGAACATCCTTCTTATTCTCTGCAAGATGCTTGCGGAGTCCAAGAGCCTTCTGCATCAGGTTTCTGAGATCCTCAGGGATATCAGAGGTCATGTTGTGATCTGCAAGGATTGCACCAACACGCTTTCCTGTTGCAAGTTTTACGTCAGGAACACCGTACTTATCACGGAGAACCGTCCCAATGACGGCGGTCGAGAGACCTTCCTTTCTCATATCGACGACCAGCTTCTCGATCTCAGCGAGATCAGTATTGAACCATTCCGGAACGTCCTTCCTGTGGGGACGGACGGAGCCGGACGATCCCTTCCGTCGTGCATACATTCGTGCCATATGGTACCTCGAAATTCTATAGCTGCCTGCCGGTTATAGCAGGTGTGTCCGGTCATACCGTTCACCGTAAGTCACGAAAAGAGCCGTATCTGACTCGCCGCAATCCCAAGCCCCCATACAGGGCAGTGCTACTTGAGCACGTCGGACTTACCTCAGCCAGCACATGATGTGCAGACTTACTTGATCTGAAGAGGGATTAAGGATATCGGAGGGAGAAGAGATCCCTACTACTCCGATTGAGACTCAACAAAGCAGGAATTATCACTGAAATGAGATAAAGAGTTGCCATTGAGCTCAGAAAGATCGCAGGCATCAATAAGTGAGGTGTAATCATCCAGCCAGTACGCCGAAGGATCCCGCCGGAATACGAGTGTCTTTCCCATCTCTTCGGAGTCGGCAGCCTGGTGGTACTTCATCATGATATACTCCCTTGTACAGGCGACCACCTCAATCTTTCCTGTCGCATGCGACATTACAAACCGGGAACGTTTTGCTATTCCCGAGGCTGTTGCACGTGCCTCCTCAAAGATGCGGTAGCTTTCCTCAATCGGTACGGCATAGGTCCTGTTACCACGTGTCGGGCGGCACTGAAAGATGTAATATGGAGAGACCCCGATAAACGAGAGAGTCCTGAGGAGTTCCCCAAGCACTTCAGCAGAGTCATTGATACCCCTGAGTATCGGTGTCTGATTTAAGACCATCACACCATGATTGAGGAGGGCGGTGACCGCATCTATCGCCTCAGGAGTGATCTCCCTCGGATGAGTGAACTGGCTCATCAGATAGATCCGCTTCTCGGGAAGACTATATTCAGCCAGGAGCTCGAGGAGCGCCTGGTCCTCTGAGATCCTCATCGGGTAGTACGCGGGCATCTTGCTTCCGATCCTGATGATCTTCACATGATCAATGGTTCTGATCTCTTCGATGATCCTTCTGAGTTTCCCGGTCGGAAGCATCAGTGGATCCCCACCTGTAAGGAGGACGTTGGTTATTTCAGGATGGTTGCGTATATACTCAATCCCCAAAGAGACATCAGGGACAACCTCATCGGCATTATCAACGAAGAGCCGCTTCCTGAAACAGTAGCGGCAGAGCCCGGCACACCGGTCCGAGACGAGCAACAGACCAGTTCGTGCATATTTATGCTGTAAGCCAGGAGCCATCGTGTAGGAGGCTTCAGAGGATGGATCGAGATCTCCATCTTCTTCAAGCTCAGCAATATCAGGAACGATGATCCTGCGGATCGGATCAAATGGATCGGACCAGTCGATCAGGTTCAGGTAATAATCGGTCGCTCTGAACGAGAACCATTCTTCAGTAGCAGCGATCTCCTTTCGCTCATCTGGCGAAAGGCCTTTGATTTGGGATACAGATGTCAGATAGTGTGTCTTCACAGGATCACCTCCAAGGACAAGTATCATCATGTACCAAGTCTCGGTACAGAGAGGAAACGCCCGGCACTGTCAGAATACACAACAGTAATGAGTGTATGAGCAGAGACGGGTCTCAAACCTTTGAAAATTCTGACAGATACTAGAACCTTCAGATATATAAAATATACTGGAAGTGTGGGAAAAGAGAATAATTCGAGCTTTAAATAAGAAATTAGAGCTAAATAAAAGGTATTAGCGCTTTGGTTTCTTTCCTTTCACCTTCGACATCGAGATGAGATCGACGACGTAACTCCCATCTTTCCCGACACCGATAACCCGCTCATCGGTTGCGGCAAGCTTTTCAATATTCAGTTCATATGTGCCAGGACCGATAATCCTGATGCTTTCGACCCGATCATATGAATCGACATGTTTCTTCTCAGGGGTCCTGACCTCAAGAACTTCTTCATTCGTCTCGCAGGCAATCTCCTCGATCGTCTTCTCATTAAGGACATCCTGATGCCTCACCCTCTCACTCACGTAGAGGAACTTCTTGCCGTCACAGCTTGGACACCCCCTGAGGATTTCGGTTGAGCCATCCCGAAATTCCCGTCCACACTGGGTACATTTGTGAGGCATCAGATCTTCATCTCCCTGAAGAGAGTGAAGCCCAGGCAACCAGGCGATCCCTCTCTATCTTCAGCATCTTCAGCTGCCCGGCAGGACCGATGACCGTCATCCTCCCTTCAGGCCCTCTTCCATGGAAAAGCCGTGCAAAGAATCCTCCTTTTGCAGCCTCTCTCCCCGGATATGTCTCCATCTCAATCCCTGAAAAGCCACCCGGCCGAATCTCCCTCATCGTCACCTCGACAAGCATACTCTGTTCATCCGGACTCAGCCCGCGCTCAAGCACAACAATATTCCCAAGCATCACCGAATCGAGGATCGTCCGGATCTTCTCAAGTGTGGTGAGGCTTGAGAGGCGATCTGCTGAGATGAGTTCAATCTGTACTCCCTGTATCATCACGTATCACCCAAAGTGCTCTGTCATAATATCATAGAGCTCTGACATATTCGTCCCTTCAAGTCCGGATACCATGATGACCGGATGCTGCGGAAATGCGCTCTTAATCCGGGAAGGTGAGGCATCGGGCAGATCGGTTTTGTTTGCCACAATGACTACCGGAAGATTCCGGCTCTCGATGATCCCAACCATCATGATATTCACCTGCATAAACGGATCCAGAGTACTGTCCATCACATAGATGACACCGTTGATATCCTCACGAAGCCAGTGCATCGCCTCGGCAACTCCCTCAGTAGCCTCACGTGCACGTAAGATCGCCTCATTCTGCTCAAGTCCGTACTCCAGGAATTCATGATAGTCGATCTTTGTAGTAACACCGGGAGTGTCGACAATATCCAGCGTCAGTGTACTCCCATTAGCACCGGTAATCAACACATCTTCCCGCCGTCGTGCCCTGCGGGTTTCATGCGGAATTTCAGACACAGGTCCGATTGCATCACCTGAACAGTCTCTGACGATCCGATTTGCGAGTGTCGTCTTTCCCGCATTTGGAGGGCCATAAATCCCTATACGGGATCGTTTCCTCCGAAATAATATCTGAATAAATCTGCTAAACTTCTTTTTAGCCCGGCCAAACATACCCATCTGTCAACCCCTTAATGAAAAATTATTGCAACTATTATAGTTATTGTACTCTCTTCCCGAATCCTAATAATACTACCCTACCAATCATCGCCCGAATTGGCGTTTAATTCACCCCCTGGAGGAGTTCAACAGGTCTGCTTTCAGGTTACGAATCCTTTTAATAGGGGTGTTGCATAGTAGAAGATGTCATCAGCGGAAAAGAGAAAGGAGGTGAAGACAGATGAAACAAAGTGACAACATGGATTTCGAGACACGCATCCCGGTTCGCGAAGTGATGAAACTTCATCCGACCACAATCGATGCACATGCTACAACTGCCGAGGCAGCAAAGGCGATGTGCCGCGACGGGGTTGGTAGCTGCATTGTTCTACAAAATAACCTTCCAATCGGCATTGTGACCGAGGAAGACTTCAACTGTAAAATAATGGCACTCAACAAAAAGCCAGGAGAGGTATTTGTAAAGGAAGTAATGAGCACACCTCTCATAACCATTGAGGCTGATGCCTCAATTGCAGAAGCCGCACGGATGATGTCTCAAAAACGGGTTCGAAGACTCCCGGTCGTCAATGGGGACCAGAAGGTCATCGGGATCATCACAGTACGTGATATCCTCAGTATCGCGACCGAGATGAACGAGATCATGAGCGACCTGATCGTGATCAACCGGGTGCAGGACTACAATGACGGCATCTGTGATCGGTGTGGAAGCTTGTCAGATGAGCTCAGATACATCGACAACCATAACCTCTGCCCGATATGCCGTGATGAGGAGTCGATCATATGAAAGTTGCACGCGACTTGATGATAGAGGTGATATCTCTTAAAAAGAATGAGTATATCACCAGAGCACGACAGATTCTTCGTGATGATGTCTACCGTGAGATCTACATCACAGATGACCACGGACACCTGACCGGAATGATTGATATCACCGATGCCCTCAGAGTAACAGACACACGATCAAATGTCACCATCGCAGGGTACATCCGTGACGCACCAAACACTTCCCTGGAGACACCACTTGAAGAAGTGGCCGCAGCCATACTGAAGGCAGGTACCGACAGCATCCCAGTAACAACAGAGGACGCGAAATTTGTCGGATCCATCCTTCTCCGTGACCTCTTTCCGATACTGGTCTCACGCCATGAAATAACCGGAAAGGTCAAAGATTCGATGACGGGGGATGTCGTATGGTGCGACACCGAAGACACCATTCAGAAGGTCTACTCCCTAATCATCGATACCGGATATGCATCCCTCCCAATTGTCAAGGGAAAGGAGCTGCTCGGAGTGATATCACGCCGGGATCTGGTCGAGAACGGCGGTATCAGGAAGTCTCTTGGGAACAGCTCAAAGACCCAGGTCGGCAAGGTAATGACAACTCCGGTCATCACAACGACGCCGGATATGCTGGTATCTGAAGCATCACATCTTCTTGTATCTCATGATATCAGCCGCATGCCGGTCGTATCTGAGGGTACTGTCGTTGGCATCCTGGATCGCCATGATGTCCTGAGAACCATAGTCAAAAAGGCGTAAGGAACCACCATGCACGATAATAATGCAGGCCAGAATAAAGGTGAAAGGTATCTTATGAGAACCGGTAAGCAGGATAGGGGACCAATAGAGTTCAAATCACGCCCTGCCGGCCGTCAGGGCGGGGTGATGAGCATCGCTGTAACTGACGTTATATGCGTCCCCCCCACGATGAGCATCTGCGATGGCGTCGAGACGATGACCCGTGAAGGGTTTCGCAGGCTGCCGATTGCGGATGCAGGGAGTAGAAAGCTGCGTGGAATTATCACCGTCACGGATATCGTCGACTTTATGGGAGGGGGAGACCGGCATAACCTGGTCAAGAATAAGCACCAGGGTAACTTCCTATCTGCCATCAACGAAAGCCTCAGGTCAATCATGACCGAGAACGTGATGACTCTTCAGGCAAACGACGATATAGAAGACGCAGTCGAGATCATCGTCGGGAAGAGGCATGGCGGTGTTCCGATCATTGACAGTGATGAACATATCATCGGTATCGTCACAGAATATGACCTTCTAAAAACACTCTCGATGGATCATAGCCAGCTGACCGTCGAGGATGTGATGTCATACTCTCCACGTGTAACCTACCCTGACTGTTCAATCGCTGAGGTTTCAAGACAGATGAATAAATATCGTTTCAGGAGATTACCAGTCGTCTCTGATGATGTACTCTTTGGGATCGTCACTGCAACCGATATCATGAAATACGTCGGCTCCGGTGAAGTATTCCGGTCGATGCAGACGGGCGATGTCGGAGAGGTAACAGCACGCCCGATTCGGTCGATCATCTCTGGAAACCTCCACACAACCACGCCTGAGAAGGACATAAATGAGATAGCACGTGAGATGATACAGAAGCAGATTGGTGCGTTTCCTGTAACTGAAGATGCGCGCCTCATCGGTATGATAACAGAACATGATCTTGTTAAAGCACTCGCACTGAGGTGAGAGCTATGATTGTCAAAGAGATGATGTCATCCCCGGTCTATGTTGTGAACAAATCTGATAATATTGCGTACGCACGCAACCTGTTATTGAAACACCACATCTCACGCCTTCTGGTGATGGATGAGAAGAACCTCATAGGTATCATCACCAAGAAAGATATTGCCCACGGTTTCCGGCAGAGCGATCCCATATGGAGGAGGCGTCCGATCGACAATATTCCGGTCGAAGTGATGATGAAGAAGGATCCGATGACGATATCGCCGGAGATCGATCTCAAAGAAGCCGCCCGGATGATGATGATGCATGATGTCAGCAGCCTTCCGGTAACCGATCTAGGTACTGTGGTTGGGATCATCACAAAGACGGATATCATGGCGGCACCTGATGTCGAGAAGATCAAGGCAACGGTTGCGGATATCATGGAGGATGTTGTGACGATTTCACGGTACCACTCACTCAGTCATGTTATCGATGTGATAAGGGAACGAAACGACAAGCTCCTCGTCATCAATAATGACGGTACGCTTGCAGGTATAATCACCGAGTCAAATATTGCATTCTACGAGTATATCTTTGAAAACGGAGTTCCTGAAAGAGAGATCATGCATCTGCGCCGTGAAGAGACCGGGGGCAGAAAGAGCCTCCGGCACGTCAGGAGTGTTTCAGCAATCGCAGAGGACGTCATGTCACGGCCTGTGATCACCATCGGGCCCTCGGAGTCTATTACAAGCGCGATCGCACTGATGCGCAAGCACAATATCAACAGTATCATCGCCGTTGAAGGGACCGACATCAAAGGGATATTAAAACGAGACGACATACTGAAAGAGGTAGCACAATGACAGCACAGATCACCATCAAAGACGTCATGTCAAAACCCGTCAGTATCGCAAAATCCTCACTCATCACAGAGGCGCTCGAACGCATGCTTGGTGAGGGAGTCGATCCGATCATCGTCACTCACCACAATCAGGTCGTAGGGACTGCATCCCGGCGTACAATTGCCGAAAAGATTGGGAGCAAGAAGAGTGGGCCCATTCCCCCGACACAGATTCACGTATCAAACATCACAAAAGAGGACTTCACCTTCGCCTACCCGGATCAGGAGATTGACATTCTTATCCCACTCCTCCAGAGCTATAAGGTCGTCGTCGTCCTCGATGCAGAACACAAACTCATCGGCATGGTGACAATGGGCGATCTCCTCAAAGTGATGAAGCCTGACTGCCCGCTTGAAGACGTTATCGAGCTTGCACCAAAGATCTCATCCGAAGATCGAATCGTCCACCTCCACAGGAGAATGGTCGATGATTCGGCAACCCGGTTCATCGTAGCTGACAATAGCAGGGTCCTTGGTATCGTCACCGAGACCGATCTTGCCCAGGCCATCATCAGGCTCAAAGAGCTCGTCGAGGTGAGACACCATGATAACCGGATCAGAAACCTGATCGCACAGGATATCATGAGCACCCCGGTCACCTCGGTCGAGAAGACCGGAACCGTCGACGATGTCATCGCCCTGATGGAGCAGAAGAACATCAGCACCGTCCTTGTAACAAATGATACAAAGCCGGTCGGCCTTGTCACCCGCAGATCGCTCATTAACGCGCTCTGAAAATCCACACTTTTTTTATCACATGGCGGTTGCCGCCTGTATCATCTGATTTAATACCGACTATGAGAAACATACTTGCTATGGATCTCACCCCCACAACCCCGGTAAAACCAACCAAGCATATCTCAGAGCTCCTTGAAGCTATGAGCAGAACCGGTTTTCAGGGGCGAAAACTCGGAGAAGCATATATCATATGGAAGGAGATGATCCGGGATCCCGACTGTGGAATTCTTCTTGGCCTCTCCGGTGCAATGGTCCCTGCCGGGATGCAGGAGTGCTTAATCAGCCTCGCTGAGCGGCATTATATGGATGCAATCGTCTCAACAGGTGCAAATATATTTCATGACATCTGTGAACACCTCGGTATCAGGCATTACCGGGGCCACCACCATGCCGATGATGCAGCCCTCTTTGAGAAGGGGATCGATCGGATTTATGATGTCTTCGCTTATGAAGAACAGTTCCGGAGTGTCGATCAGCAGGTCGCTGATTTCATTACCAGTATCGCACCCTTCCATGGATCTAGCCGTGAACTGATCAAGAGACTTGGAGAATGGCTCATTCAGATCCGGCCAGAGGGGCGTTCACTCACCGCCACCTGTGCTGCCGAAGGCATTCCGATCTTCGTTCCTGCACTCGCCGACTCCTCCATCGGGATCAGCCTCGTGATGGCGCGACGTGAGGGAACCGATGTACAGGTCGATCAGATCAGCGATGCTGATGAGATCACAGTGATCGTCGAGGAGGCGAAGAAGACCGGAGTCATCTATATCGGGGGGGGAGTGCCGAAGAACTTCATCCAGCAGACACAGGTGATCGCATCCATCCATGATAGTGATCTCGGAGGCCACGCCTATGCCATCCAGTTCACAACCGATGCACCTCACTGGGGAGGCCTCTCGGGATGCACCTTCGAAGAGGCGATCAGCTGGGGGAAGGAGACGATCACCTGCCCGCGGGTCCAGTGCTTCTGCGATGCGACGATCGCGATACCGCTGATGACATCCGCCCTCGTATCCTCAGGAGTCCAACGGGCAAAACGTGGATAACAGCCAAAACCATTAATACCCTTTTCTACCAATAGTATAGAGCACTCAATTTATGGAGCAGTGATAAACATACCACTGCGAGTGTCGAAAGATGCGACATATCTCTGTTGAGGTAGCCAAGCCTGGTATGGCGCAGGTTTGCTAAACCTGTGTCCCCCTGGGACTCGAGG
>SL_3KL_010_SEDDRAFT_10006920_pt1 | contig 10096 bp, 8 predicted proteins | sample SodLakKL_010_SED_2_FD_10381 | JGI IMG/M metagenome (IMG submission 10381)
GACCTGCTCGACTGACACGCTGGCGGTGGGCGCCCTGCGGGGCGCCCACCCCGCCGCGACGGCACCGTGGATACCGAGCGCTCCGCCACACGACCACCGGCATCAGCCGCCTCCATCCCCCGCCCGGAGCACCCCCGGCCGCGCCTTCAACGCGCCCGCTGGGTCAACCTCAACGGCATCTGGGACTTCGCATTGGACCCGCCGGGAGCGAAGCCCGACGTGCCCGGCGACGTCGAATTCGACACGACCATCCTCGTCCCATTCCCACCCGAGAGCCGCGCCTCGGGCGTGCACGAGCGGGACTTCATGCCGAGCGTCTGGTACCGCCGCCGCGTCACCGTGCCGGCCGCTTGGACCGGCGTCGTTCCGACGCTCAGGATCGGAGCGGCCGACTACCACACGCGTGTGTTCGTGAACGGCGTGCTCGCGCACGAACACTGGGGTGGCTCGACGCGCATCGACGTCGACCTGCGACCGCACGCGCAACCAGGTGACGAGGTCGAGGTGGTCCTGCACTGCCGCGACGACGTGCGAACCGGCCTGCAACCGGGCGGCAAGCAGTCGGCGCTCCAGGAGTCACACGGCTGCTTCTACACCCGCGTCACCGGCGTGTGGCAAACCGTCTGGCTCGAGGCCGTCCCCGAAGGGGGGCTCGACGACGTGGCCGTCCAGGCGAGCGCGGCCACGCGCACGCTGGTGCTCACGCCCCGACTGCTGCCGTGGCCAGGCGCGCGGCGTTGGCGCGTGCGCGTGCTCGACGGCGAGCACGAGCTCTGCCGAGCGGAGGCCGACGCGGCGACCGGTCGAGCGTTGGTCGTCACGGTGGCGAACGCACGGGCGTGGACGCCGGCCGACCCGGTCCTCTACACGCTCGCGATCGAGGTGGAGGGCGCAGACGGCGCCGTGCTCGACAGCGTGCGCAGCTACGCGGGCTTCCGCGACGTCGAGCTGCGCGGGAACCAGATCTTCCTCAACGGCGAGCCCCTCGTCCAGCGCCTCGTGCTCGACCAGGGGTACTGGCCGGCGTCGCTCTGGACGGCCCCCAGCGACGACGCGCTACGGCGCGACATCGAGCTCGGGCAGGCGCTCGGCTTCGACGGCGCGCGCCTTCACCAGAAGGTGTTCGAACCGCGCTACCACTACTGGGCCGACCGGCTCGGCTACCTCACCTGGGCGGAGTTCCCCAGCTGGGGGCTCGACCTGCGCGCACCCGAGGCAGCGCGCAACGTGTTGCCGGAGTGGGCCGGGGTGGTGCGCGAACTCCGCCACCACCCCTCGATCGTCGCCTGGACGCCGTTCAACGAGACCGACCCAGCGGTCGCGCGTGACCCGCACCACGCCCGTACGCTCCGCGACGCGGTCACCTTGACGCGTGCGCTCGACCCGAGCCGTCCGGTGAACGACGCCAGTGGTTGGGTGCACGTCGACACCGACCTGTGGACCGTGCATCACTACACCCAAGACGCTGACGAGTTGGCACGACTCCTCGCCCCGTACCCTGCGGTGCTCCGCAACGAACCCGAACTCGAACCGGCATACGCCGGCCAGCCGCTGCTCCTCGACGAGTTCGGAGGCATCAAGTGGATCCCCAACGGCGAGGCCGTGCGGCCCGACGACTGGGGTTACGGCGACGAAGCGCGCAGTGAGGGCGAGTTCGTGGAGCGGCTAGCGGCACTCGTGGCCGCTGCGCGGGCGCACGACCACGTGGCCGGATACTGCTATACGCAGCTCACCGACGTCGAGCAGGAACGGAACGGGCTCCTCACCGCCGATCGTCGGCCGAAGCTCGATGTGGCGATCGTGCGACGGATCGTCCGCGGTCGCTGATCCAGCCGCGCAACCGCCACGACGCCGTCCCGCGGCCGCGCTCGTTAGGGTGTCGACATGACGAACAGGCCCGCACGAGTCACCCTCGACAAGCGTCCCCTCGGCGACACGGGCCTACTGGTGTCGCCACTCGGCCTCGGCCTCGCCGCAGTGGGGCGTCCGGGCTACATCAACCTTGGCCGGGACGCCGACCTCGGGAAGGAACGCAGCACCCAAGCGCTCGAGGCCCTAGTGTTCGAGCTCCTCGACGAGGCCTGGGAACTCGGCGTGCGCTACGTCGACGTCGCGCGCTCGTACGGGCACGCCGAGGCCTTCCTCGGTCGCTGGTTGGCGGCGCGCGGCCACGCGGAGGGCGACCTCGTGGTCGGCTCGAAGTGGGGCTACACGTACACGGCGGCCTGGCGTGTCGACGCTCAGACGCACGAGGTGAAGGAGCACTCCCTCACGGTGCTGCGCCGTCAATGGGGCGAGACGCGCGAGCAGCTCGGCGCTCACGTCGACCTCTACCAGGTGCACTCCGTCACGCCGGACAGCCCGGCGCTCGACGACCCCGCGTTGATCGCCGAGCTCGCGAGCCTCAAGACTCGAGGCGTCCGCATCGGCCTCTCGACCAGCGGCCCCGAGCAGGCCCGCACGATCGACTACGCACTGCGTGTGGAGATCGACGGCGTGCGCCTGTTCGACACCGTGCAGGCGACGTGGAACCCGCTCGAGCCCTCGGCCGGGGCGGCGCTGGGCGAAGCACGCTCGGCGGGCATGGGCGTGATCGTCAAGGAGGCGCTCGCGAACGGCCGGCTCACCGGCCACAACACCGACCACGGCTTCGCCCGGCAGCGCGCGACCCTGTCCGCGCTGGCGGAGCACCGCGGCGTCGGCATCGACGCCGTCGCGCTCGCGGCCGCGCTCGCGCAACCATGGGCCGACGTCGTGCTGAGCGGCGCCGCGACGACCGAGCAGTTGCGGGCCAACGCGCGCGCGCTGGACCTGCCGTTGGACGTGGAACTCGCGAACGCGCTGGCATCGCTCGCCGAGGCCCCCGACGCCTATTGGCGAACGCGCTCGGATCTACCCTGGAGCTGATGCGCTGCGTACCCGACGTGCGCGCTCAGGGCGCGCTCGCGCCCGGCTCCACCACCCGGATGTAGCCGATCATCGCGCTGTGGTGCGGACACTCGTACTCGAACACGCCGACCTCGTCGAACGTGTGCTGCCACGTCTCGAACGCTCGCAGGTCGGGGCTCTTGAAGCTCGGGGCGTAGACGGCGTGGACGCGCCCGAGGCCGTCGTCCTTGACCCACGTCACGGTGGTGCCGACCGGCACGGTGAGCACGTCCGGCACGAAGCGGTCGTAGGCCATCCGGACGACGGCCTCGGTGGCGTCCGCCGCGGCGGACGCCGTTGCCGCGTCGTGCGCGCGCTCCGAACCATGTGCCCCGTGGCCGACGTGGTCCGGCAGGTCGAGCGGTTCGCCCACCGGCACCACGGTGACCATGGTGTGGATGCCGCCCGGGTACACGCCGTCGTTCATGTTGTCGAGGAGGACGTGGCTGTGGAACGGGTAGCTGCCGAGCTGGTCGAGCGTCACGAGCAGGTCGTAGCGCTCGCCGGGGGCGATGCCGATCGTGTCCTTGAGCAGTGGCGCGGGCAGTGGCCGGCCGTCGCTCGCGACCACCTCGAAGTGGAAGCCGTGCATGTGCATGGAGCGCCAGCCGTACCCGGCGTTGATGAGCCGCACCAACACGCGATCGCCCAGATGACCCATCACGTGGGTGTCGCTCGCAGCCATCGTGTCGGGGAACGAGCGGCCGTTGATGAAGAAGTAGCGGGGGTCGAAGCGCGTGCGCTCGACGCGCCGCGACTCGCCGACCGCCGCGCTCCACGCCGGGTCGCTCTCGCTGAGGAGCAGCGTGTAGGCCCGGTCGTAGCTCGGCCCATCGGTCCAGGCGCGACCGGGGCCATCGGCCGGATGGACGACGAGCGCGCCGTACATGCCCATGGTCAGATGCTCGACGGTCTCGACGTGGCAGTGGTACCAGTACGTGCCCGCATGCGTTGCGGTGAAGCGGTACGTGACGCTCTCCCCCACGCGCGCCGACGGGCCCGTCTCGGGCACGCCGTCGTTGACCTGATCGACGTCGAGGCCGTGGAGGTGGATGGTGTGGGCGGCGCGCTGCACACCGGGTCGACTCGGGCCGATGTTGGTGAGGACGATCTCGACGCGGTCGCCCTCGTTCACCTCGATGGTCGGCGCGGGCAGCGTGGCCGTCCCCGGGACGTCCTCGAGCGAGTAGCCCCAGATGTAGAGCGTCGCCCCGTCGGCTGTTCGGTGGTACCCGTCGGTCGCGTACAGGTGGAACACCCTCGTCGGCGACGAGCCATCGGCGTCGCGTGGCGCGGCGCCGTGGTGCGCGCTGTCGTGCTGCGCGGCTGCGTGCATGCCGCCGACCACGACGGCGAGCACGGTGGCGAGCCTCACCACCGACCGCCTCGCGGCCGCAACGACGGCGGCCATCGCGTGGCCGCGCTCAGTCACCGACGAGCACCGGTTGCGGCATGCGCATGGGACGCCCACAGGCGGGTTGCTCGTCCTCGAAGAGGTTCCGCTCGGCCTCCGGCAGGCGCTCTCGCGCCAGGTCGCGTATGCCGTTCACGCCGATGAAGAACTCGCGCATCATGACCACGAGCAAGTAGCGACCAGTCTCGCTGAGCTCGAGCGCCTCGGCGTCGTCGCGCGAGAAGGCGCCGGCTGCTTTGAGGAAGAGGTACTCGGGCAACAGCCCCTGCGTGACGGCCACCCCGTTCGCCTCGCGGAAGGCGCGCTTGTCGAGGCGCAGGCCGAACAGGTCCATCATCAGTCGGTAGCGCAGTTGATCCTTCCGGTGCAACGGCATGCGTGCGTCGACGCTGAGATGGCCCTGCTCGATGGCGTCGGCGTAGTTCTTGAGCGAGAAGGTGTTGGCGTAGATCTCGCCCCCAAGGTAGCTGAACGAGCCGCTCCCGATCCCGACGTACTCGTCGTGGTCGACGATGTACTCGTCGATGAGGGTCGCATCGGTGCGTGAGAACGCCCAGGCCGAGGTCGGCCGGTAGTGCTCACCGAGGCGCCGGGAGATCGTCCGGTACTGCCGCTCCTCGCGCTCGTAGTCGACCTTGCCCAGCGCCTTCTCGAGCGGCTTCTCCACGGCCGGCGAGACCATGAGCGGGTAGTACGTGATCTGGTCGGCGCCGTGGTCGATCAGCAGTTGCAGGTCGTGCATCAGGATCTCGTCGGTGAGCGACGGGAGGTTGAAGATCATGTCGACGTTGAACGTCGGGAGGCGCCCGCGGGCGGCCTCGAGCCCGCGCAGGATCTGCTTCGACGAGCCGTACTTGTCGAAGCGCTTCATCTGCTGCAGCAGCGTGTCGTCGAGGCTCTGCACCCCGACCGACAGGCGCTGCACGTGCCCCTCGAGCGGTCCCAGGACGTCGTCGATCAGGTGGTTGGGGTTCGTCTCCGTGCTGACGTCGCCGAGGCCGAAGAGTTCGCGGGCGAGTTCGATGGTCTTGACGAGCTCATGGACCAGGACGGTTGGCGTGCCACCGCCGATGTACATGGAGCCGAAGCGGTATCCGAGATCGGCAACCATGCGCATCTCTTCGCGCAGCGCGGCGAAGTAGCGATGCGCGGCGTCTTCGCGGAACGGGAAGCGGTTGAACGAGCAGTACGGGCACAACAGCTCGCAGAACGGTACGTGCGCGTAGAGCAAGTAGCCGCCATCACGCCCCGGAGGCGGCATGTCACCGGCTCGATGGGGCTCCAAGGTGAGCTGCTGCGAACGCAGACCGCGCAGGCGTCGTGTCAGGACCCGCTCGGCGATCATCCGGCCAGCGCCCCACCCGACGGTGCGCGTGAGTGATCGTGCTGGATGCGAGGCATGCCCTCAGTATGGCCCGAACGCACCCCCCTGAGGGCGGGACCACCGTACCTGCTTCGGGTCGGCGGTCCCCTCCGGTGGCGGCGCGGCCGCCGCTCAGGCGCCCGCGGGATCCTTGGCGCGCCTCACAGCCTGGATGAGCAGACGCGTCACGCCCCTGTGGCAATCCGGGCAGGCGCGGCTGGTCCCCAGGTAGCGCGCGATGTCGTCGAAGTCGTCGACTCCGTGCTGATCGATGGCGGCCCGCACGCCCCCGGTGCTCAGCTTGTGCTGCGGACAGAGGTCGTACTCCTCGCGGCTGTGCAGCGAGAAGCGCTCCGGGTCGGCCCGGTACTCGACGTAGGCGGCCTCCCAGAAGTGCCGCTCGAAGCCGACCATCGCCACCTCGAAGGCCGCCATGTCGCCCTCGAGGGTGAGCCCCTCCTCGGTCTCGAGGCGAGCCTCCTCCTCGATGAACGGCAACTCGTACGCCATGAGCAGCGCCATGGTCTTGCGCATCACCGGGTCGAGGGTCTCGCGCTGGTCCCACAATGCTCGCAGCGATGCGGCCGTGACCGGATCCTCGGGATGCTGGACCATGAGCAACGGCAGCACCAGGTCCTTGGCCTCGCGGACCTCGGCGATGGCGCTCTCGATGAACGCGCGCTGACCCATGACCATGCTCAGCAGATCCTCGGGAGCTGCTCTTCGATCGGCATCTCCAGCACGCGACGGCTGCCGTAGGCGGTCTCGACGAGCGCCACGCCTTCGGGTTTCACGACGATGTCGCCGATGATGGCCGCCTCGCGACCGAACGGATGCGCCTTCATCGCACCGAGCGCGGCCTCTGCCTCGTCGGCAGCGACGATCATCATGACCTTGCCCTCGTTGGCGGCGAGCAGCGGATCGATGCCGAGCATCTCGCTGTACTCCTCCACGATCTCGTTCACCGGCACGGCGACGTCGAACACCCGCAACCCGAAGGCCTGACGGTGCACGACCTCGTTCGCGACGGCAGCGAGGCCACCGCGCGTGACGTCTCGCATGAAACGGACGTTGGGCGCCACGGCGCGCACGGCGGCGATCAAGCCGTTGAGCGGAGCGACGTCGGAGGTGAGGTCGACGGCGAGGTCGAGCCCTTCACGCCGCGACATCACGGCGATGCCGTGGTCGCCCAGGGTGCCGTTCACGAGCACCTTGTCGCCGGGCCGGACGAAGGCGACACCCATCTGGACGTCGTCGGGCAGGAAGCCGATACCCGTGGTGTTGATGAAGATGCCGTCGCCATGGCCGCGCTCGAGCACCTTGGTGTCGCCAGCGACGATCGACACACCGGCCTCGTCGGCGGTGACCTTCATGGACCGCACGACCCGCGCGAGCTCGTCCATGTCGTAGCCCTCCTCGAGCAGGAAGGCGGCGCTCATGTAGAGCGGCGTGGCGCCCATCACGGCGAGGTCGTTGACCGTGCCGGCGACCGCCAGCCGGCCGATGTCGCCCCCCGGGAAGAAGGCGGGCTTGACGGTGTGGGAGTCGGTCGCGAAGGCGATCCGTCCGCCGGGGTTGTGCAGGATGGCGGCGTCGGTCAGCTCCTTGAGCGGCTCGTTGCTGAACGTGGCGACGAACAGCTCCTCGATGAGCTCGAGCGTGAGCTTGCCGCCCGAGCCGTGGCTCAGGCGGACGGTGTCGTAGCGCGAGGCGCCGACGGGCCGCTCCGCGGTGAGGGTGTCCTCAGACGGTTTCGACACGGAGCTGCTCCTTGTGCATGCCGTACGTGTACCAGGCGCGGCACGTGCCCTCGTGGCTGACCATGCATGGTCCGTACGGGCTGTCTGGCGTGCAGAGCGTGCCGAACACGCCGCACTCGTCGGGGCGGATCTGGCCGAGGGTCACCTCGGCGCAGCGGCACCCCTTGGGATGCTCGGCGCCGCGCAGGGCGACCTCGTCGAGCTGGCCAGCGAAGCGCCTGGCAGCACTCGCGTGCCAGTAGGGTTCGCGCAGCTTATAGCCCGACAGCGGGATCTCGGCGATGCCGCGCCAGCGGATCGGCGCAAGCTCGAAGACCTCGTTCAGTTCGGCCTTGGCGCGTTCGTTCCCGTCGTACTTCACGAGCCGTTGGTAGGGGTTCGAGACCGTTGGAGCGCCGTCGCGTACCTGCTCGAGCAGGGATGCCACGGACGCGAGGACGTCGACCGGCTCGAAGCCGCCCGAGGCGCATGCGATGCCGAGCGCGGGGAGCTCCTCGTACACACGCAACCCCGTGATCGTGACCGCGTGCCCGGGCAGGATGAAGCCTTCGATGTCGAAGCCGTCGAGGGTCGGTAGGAGGCGCGTCGCCGGCGGCGTGTAGTAGTTCGCCTCGATCACGCTGAGGTTGTCGGGAACACCGCGCTTGAGCATCGCGGCGACGGCCACGACCGTGGTCTCGAAACCGACCGAGAAGAACACCACCTGCTTGTCGGGGTTCTGCTCGGCGATCCGCTTGGCGTCGAAGACGCTGTAGACCGCCCGGACGTCGCCGCCACGGGCCCGCGCATCGAGCAGGCTCATGCGCACGTCGCCGCGGCGCTCACCCTCGAGCGGGATGCTGCCGGGGACCGCCAACATGTCGCCGAACGACGTCAGGATCGTGTTCGGCCGCAGCGACAGCTGGATGGCCATGTTGATGTACTCGTTGTCGCACACGCACACCGGGCATCCCGGCCCAGCCAAGACGTCGACGCTCGCCGGAAGCAGGTCGCGCAGCGCATAGCGTCCCATCTCGTGCTCGTGCGTTCCGCAGATGTGCATGAGCTTGACGGGCCGACCGATCTCAACCGCGAGCTCGCCGATGCGGCGCTGCAGATCGGCCACGAGCGAGGGGTCCTTGTAGGTGTGCGGCTCGAACGGCGCCTGCGGATCGCGGGTCGCGCGGACCTCAGGCACTGGGGTACGGCTCCAGGTACTGATGGATCAGCTCCAGGTTGGCCTGGGCGTCCTCCGGGGCGATCTTGTCGATCGCGAAGCCGGCGTGGACGACCACCCAATCACCCGGCTTCAGATCGTCGACCAGGCCGATGAAGCAGTGTTGCACCGCTCCACCGAGCTTGATCAGGCAGCGGTCGGCATCGAGCACTTCGACGACTTCGTGTGGAACTCCTAAACACATGGTCAACCTCCCGGCATACAGGCGGCCAGAGCGGCCTGGCCCAACGATATGCCCCCATCGTTCGTCGGCACGAGTGTGTTGCGCCAGTGCTGAATGTCCACGTTGTCAAGTCGGCATTCCGTCCGCTCGACCAGGAGCGCGTTCTGGAACACGCCTCCGCTGAGCACGACGCGCTCGAAGGCGTGCTCGGCGCGCAGCGTCAGGGCCGCCTCCGCCACGCCCTGGGCCAGCGCCTCGTGGAACCGCAGGGCGACCTCGCCGCGTGAGCGACCGCGCTCGAGGTCGTGGAGCACCGCGTCCAACAGCGGAGCGTGGTCCCAGACGCGGCCGTCGAACGGCCACGGGTACGGCGCCCTATCGGCGCCCGCGGCTCGCGCCTCGAGGGCGGCCGCCTCGAGTCCGATGGCGGCCTGCCCCTCGAACGTCATGCTGCGGTGGAACCCCGTGAGGGCGGCGACGGTGTCGAACAGGCGCCCGACACTGGTGGTGGTGAAGGTGTTGAGATCGCGCTCGATCAGCCGCCGAGCGACCTGCACCCGCGCGGTCGGCAAGGCGATGGGCTGCGCAGCGACACGCTCCCACACGCCGTCACCGAGGGCCGCGAGCCAGCCGACCGCCGCCTGGACGGGCGTGCGGGCGGCGGCGTCGCCACCCGGCAGGTACGCCGGCCGGAGGTGGGCCACACGCCGGAGACCGGCCACGAGACTCCCGACGAAGACCTCGCCGCCCCACACCGCTCCGTCGTCGCCGAGACCGGCGCCGTCGAACGCGATGCCGAGCACGCGCGTGTCCCAGGCGCCCTGCTCGGCCAGCACGCTGGCGACGTGCGCGGCGTGATGCTGGACGGCCACGCGTTCGCCACCGAGTTGCTCGGCGAAACGCGTGCTGGGGTAGGCCGGGTGGAGGTCATGCACAAGCCGGACGCTGCGCGGGTCGACGCGGTACATGGCGCACAGGTCGTGCACCGTCTCCTGGAAGGCGACGAAGGACTCGTACTCGCTCAAGTCTCCGAGGTGTTGGGAGACGTAGGCCGCGCCGCCGACGGCGAGCGTGATGCTGCTCTTGAGCTCGGCCCCGAGCGCGAGCAGCGGCACGTCGAACCGCTCCGAACGCACCACCGGCGCCGGGGCGTAACCGCGTGCGCGACGCGCCACGGCGGGCCTGCCCGCGACCACCTGGGCGACGCTGTCGTCGACCCGGCGCGCGATCGGGCGCTCGCCGATCAGGAAGG
>SL_3KL_010_SEDDRAFT_10006921_pt1 | contig 10095 bp, 8 predicted proteins | sample SodLakKL_010_SED_2_FD_10381 | JGI IMG/M metagenome (IMG submission 10381)
AGGCGATGCTAGTGGATTTTACAGACGCCTTCGAGATGATTACACTTCAGTTTTTAGGAATGAAGCAGATAAATCTTTCGGCTATAGTGTTAGATGTGTAAGAGATTAATGCGGTACTGATAAAAAATGTTGCTTATAAGTCAACCATTATTTACAAGTTGTATTAATTGTCCAATTTGAACAGAATTATTTGTAAATATTTAAAGTTTTAAACCTATTTTTGCTTTTATACTAAAAAAAACACTAATAAATTATGAAATTAAATAAAACTTTTATTTTATTATTAACAGCTTTTATGTTTCAAGCTGTAGCTTTCTCTCAAGTATCCATAAGTGATGATGGTAACCGTGATGCTCACCCTTCCGCTGTGTTAGAGTTAATTTCAGCTGATAAGGGATTACTTTTGCCACGATTAACAACGGAGGAAAGAAATAGTATTAACGATCCTGCGGAATCTTTGTTAATATTTAATACAGAAACTAATTGCATTAATGTTTGGCTAGATGAATGGTACAACTTTTGGTGCTATGAGCTACCGGAATGGAGTGAGTGTGGAGACAATATTGCCTTTATGTATAATGGTGAACAAGTAATATACGGCACATTTGAAAGCCCTGAAACCGGCAGATGTTGGTTAGACAGAAATCTTGGAGCTAAACGTGTTGCTCAAAGTGTTGACGATTATTTAGCTTATGGCGATTTATTTCAATGGGGAAGAGATGATGATGGGCATCAAGTTATAAATTGGATTTCTGATGATAGTTCTGATGATGAGGAAAGAGCCAGGGAAACAGAGGATATTGCTACAACTGACCAACCGGGACACGATAATTTTATAAAATCAGATAATTCTACTAATAGAGATTGGCGTAGTGACTATAATAATAACAGATGGAATGCTGATCCTATAGAAAACAACCCTTGTCCGGATGGCTGGAGAATACCATCTGATGATGAGTGGGAAGCCGAGTCAGGCGGATGGTCTAATATTTATGATGGATTTGATTCGGGGTTAAAACTAACAGTTGCCGGAAGACGCCATAATGAAGGGGGTTACCTTCTTGATAGTCCTGTTAGCGGCTTTTATTGGACAAGCTCTTTAAGTGATGATCCCTCATATCCGGAATTCTCCAGATACTTTAGAGTTAACACATTTAGCTTCCCCGGTAATATTAACACAGGACGTGCAACAGGTTGTTCTGTCAGATGCATTAAAGACTGATATTAGATTAAGTATTATAATCCTAAATAACAATTAAAACAAAAAACTATGAAACTAAAAAAAACTATTACACTTCTCATTACAGTTTTTATATTTCAAACTGTCGCACTTTCTCAAGTGTCTATAAGCAAAGACGACCGTACTGCTCACCCCGCTGCTTTGTTGGATTTGGTAGCAAACGAAAAAGGATTTCTTATGCCTAGATTAACTATGGAAGAAAGAAATGAAATAACTAATTTGGATGAAATTCACGAAGGCGTTGATGCCGAATTTTTAATGATTATTAATACTGATAGTAAATGTATAGAAATGTATGTTGAGAACTCTTGGAACCCCATTTGGTGTCACGATCACTGTGATGGCATTAAGGAAGTGACGTTTATATACAACGAAGAGGAGGTGACATACGGAACTGTCTCAAATGCAGGACAGTGCTGGCTTGATAGAGTTTTAGGAGCTTGCCCTGATACAAATCCGGAGGACTATACAGATGCCAATGATTTTAGAGGAAAAGGAGACCTTTTTCAGTGGGGAAGGCTAGATGATGGTCATCAGCTTATTGATAGAGAAGAAAATGAAGTGATTTCAAACACAACTACTGCGAAAAGCGGATCTGATATTCCGGGACATAACTTATTTATAAATGCAGGTTCCGGAGAAGATTGGTTAGTTACTAGAAATGATAATCTTTGGGATGATGCAAATGGTGCTAGTAATCCTTGCCCCAATGGATGGAGACCTCCAACAAAAGATGAAATGGAAATTGAAATGAATAGCTGGCATGGCGTGGGGCGTGATGTTGCATTTGCTTCTCCTCTTAGATTTACAACAGGAGGACGTAGAGAATCAACAACTGCTGTCGAATTAAACAGAACTTCCACTCAGGGAAATTATTGGACAAGCACAAATAGTACAGATGAACCCGGAGAGTCCGTATTCTTAATGATAACATCTACCGCTAATTATTTTAGTGAGTTTAATAGAGCTCGTGGTGCTAGTGTTAGATGTATTAAAGACTAATAAGGCAAATTAATATTTATTTTTTTTAACTAATTATTATATAAATGTATAAAACAACAAGAATTACTTCACTGTGTTTAATGTTGATGTTTTCGATAACAAGCATTTCTCAGGTTTCAATAAGTGAAAAAGATGGACAACAAGCTCATCCGTCTGCTATTTTAGATCTGATTTCTGAAGAAAAAGGTGTGCTTATTCCTAGATTAACACAAGAACAAATAAATGCTATTGTTGACCCTGCTGATCATTTGATGGTTATTAACCTAGATAGTGACTGTGTTGAAATGATGATTAATGGTTTTTGGTTTCAGCTTTGGTGCTATGAAAGCCCATGTAGTGGTTATGAAGGTAGCACTTATGAGTATGAAAAGGTAGTCGATGGTTATACTTATAGATTGGTTGATATCGGAAATCAATGCTGGTTTGCAGAAAATATACGATATAACTATGATAATTGTTATAATGAAACTTGGGTTAATTATCAAGATAGAGGTTGGTGTGGTTATTATTATGATGGTTCTGATGAATTAGAAGAGTATGGCAAATTATACCAGTGGTCAGCTGCTTTAAATGTTTGTCCTGCAGGATGGACTCTGCCTTCTAATAACGACTGGACGATGCTGGAAAGGGCTATTTGTGTGAGCGGAACATGTATTGAAGAGTTTCCTCTAGATAACACAACAATATCTTGGAGAGGGACAGATGAAGGAGATAGGATAAAGTGTAATGAATATGATGATGGAGCTTTCTGTAATGAAGAAGAATTTTGCGGTACAAGTTCTTTTACTGCTTTGCCCGGTGGGTTTCGTCGAGACTATGGTACGTATAGCCAAAATAACGCGTTTTGGTGGACATCCACTCAAGATGGTGGTGACGCTTGGAGACGTGTAATAAGTCCAAATCGTTCGGATATAGATCGTGCTACAAGAACTAAAGCAAATGCATACTCGGTTAGATGCGTTAGAGAGTAGTCCTACCCAAAATTATGTGTTTTGTGTCAATTGTTAGTTGATATAAAGGCGTTTTTATATTGTTTAATTTGTTGTAAAACAAAATAGTTATTTTAAATATTCAAATAAATGAAAAAGTTAGTATTAGCTCTATTAATATGTGTTTTCTCAATATCTGCTTTCTCACAGCAGAGAGTTTTAATAAGCGATGACAATAATATTTTAGAAGATAATCAATCAGCTATTCTTGAACTTTTTTCTAAGAATAAAGGTTTTTTATTACCCCGTGTTACTACAGATGAAAGGAATCAAATATCTAATCCGTCAAATTCTTTGTTGATTTTTAACAAAGAAACTCAATGTATAGAGTCCTATGTTGAAGATTGGCATAGTATATGGTGTCTTGAAGAATCACTGTTTCCCATCAATTATGTCCATTGCGAATCTCCAACAGAAGTAGTTGAAATAACCTCAGAAACAGGAAGAGTATGGATGGATAGAAATCTTGGAGCTACTAGAGCTTGTTTATCTTCAACAGATGTAGAGTGCTACGGTTATTGGTTCCAGTGGGGGCGTTTTGCCGAAGGGCATCAATGCAGAAGTTCAGATGATTATATTATAGGTCTTGCAGATACTTATTTACCTGATGATGGAAATGAATGGTATGGGAAGTTTATAACAAATGATAATGATCCCAAAAATTGGATTTCTACTCAAGAGGATGATTTATGGCAAGGAGAAGAGAATAGTACAAATAATCCCTGTCCTAAAGGATTTAGATTGCCTACTAATGCTGAATGGCAAGCTGAAATAGACCAAGGTAGCTGGACAAATGCTGCAGATGCTTTTAACTCAAATCTAAAATTGCCCTTGGCAGGGGGACGTTCTAATAGCGTTGCGCTGCCTTTCAGTGTTGGGTTGTCCGGATTCTATTGGGCAAGCTCGGTAGATAATAATCGCTCACAAAATATTAGCTTTAGTACTAATATTATAGACTTGTATAGTGATGTTAGAGCTTATGGCTTTTCTGTACGCTGTATAAAAGATTAAGCGTGTAGCTGAAAATTTGTTTATATAATTTTTTTTAATCAAATACTTTTAAAAAATGAGGATATTAAAAAAAACTACGGTATTATTATTACTTGTATATTCATTATCATCTTATTCGCAAGTTTCAATAAGTGATAAAGAAAATCAACAGCCTCATCCATCTGCAGTATTAGATTTAATATCAAATGATAAGGGCTTTCTAATGACTCGGCTAACTGAATCTCAAAGAGATGCAGTAGCTAATCCTTCAGAGGCATTAATGATTTTTAATAAAACGAAAAAATGTATTGAGATTTGGGTAGATGGTTCTTGGCATGAGATTTATTGCTTAGAGAGTGAAGATCCTATTGAAGAGTATTGTGATGGATTAGAGGAGGTTACATTTATGTATAACGGGCAGGAAGTTACATATAGGACAGTAGGAAGCACTAAAACCGGGTATTGTTGGTTAGACAGAAATTTAGGAGCTGTTTCTTATGATGAAGGTGATCCGGATACACATGGTCCATCATCGAAAACTGATATTAATTTTTACGGAGATATTTTTCAGTGGGGTAGAGCAGATGATGGTCATCAGGTTATAAATTGGATAGATTCAGAGAATTCCGACGGAGATGAGCAAAACAGAGAAACTTCTATTTTAGCAACCAACGATCAGCCCGGGCATGCTAATTTTATTAAATCAACACATGATGATGAGTTTGATTGGCGGACTGATAATAACACTAATAGGTGGAATGCTGACCCAATTGTTAACAATCCTTGTCCGGATGGTTGGCGTGTTCCAACTGAGCAAGAGTGGGCAAATGAAGCAGGGTTTGATGATAATGGTTGGAGTAATTCCGATGATGCTTTCGCTTCAGACCTTAAGTTGACTGTTGCCGGCTTTCGTGACTTTGAATTTGGTGCGCTAAGACGTACGGGTGACCGCGGTCTATACTGGTCAAGTACAGTTAGCGACGGAGCCACTTGCTCTATGCTTATATTATTTGATGATGATCTTGCTATGATGGATATCAGTGGTGGAAGAGCCGGCGGAGACTCAGTTAGGTGCATCAAGGATAATTAGACACTTTTTTTAACTCCGTAATTCATTGATACTGCACAGAATAACCAATGCAAATTGTCCTAATATTATATGTTAGAAGACAGATTGTTATTTTTAACCGCATTTTCATATTTAATGGGTGTATGTCCTGTCTTTTTCTTAAACCAAGAGTAAAAAGTAGCCCTAGACTTAAAACCAACATCTTTTGAAATATACTCAATTGAGTGTTTTGTCAAATAATCATTTTTGATCATTTCTTTTGCCTCTTCTATTCTCATATTATTAATCAAAGAGTAAAAATTGTCCCCTGTCTCTTCTTTTATTGATAAAGATATATATGTTCTGTTTATGCCGATTTTTTTTGCTATGCTGAATAATGATAAATTTGGGTTTTTAAATAACTTCTCGTTTTTTATGTACTTCAATATCTTATTGTAAATACTCTTTGTATCTATATTTTGCTTTTGTTCCGGTTTTATATTAGATGTTTTAGTACTAGTAACTTCTTTATTTAATAGCTCATGTTGGTCAGCATGGCTTTTATATATAGCTTTTTGCTTGACACCGAAATAACTGATGATGAAAATTTTAATAGCAGTTAAAAAAGAAAAAACTATATCGGCCTGAATGCCAAATATAAATTTCTTATAAAACTGTTGGTCAATAATTGTTAATGAAAGTTCAAAAAATATAATAAAAAAATAAAAAATTAATAAAAGTTTAAGCCATAATAAATTGTTTTTGTGATGGTAGGTTGAAAAATACTCTTTAATATTTGATTTGTGAAATCTAAATAATTTTATAATTAAAAAACAATAAAGCAAAACTTGCAGTGTATAAATAGATACAGCTATGTAATAGTAATAGTGATTAATAACAACAAGGTTAATGACATAAATGCGATCTATGAAATAAATTGTAATGAAAAAAAATAAGGCTAAAAAACTTGGAGAAAAGTGAATTAAATATTTTTTTTGCCAAATAAAGGGAAATAATATTAGAGATTTTGTATATAAAAACCAAAATGGTATTATTGCGAAAAACCAGAAGGAATGAAATATAACCCCGAGAATAGAGAAATTGTTTAATAGATATATAAAAATAGAGTAGTATAAAGCTATATTTAGTAATTGAAGCCCTAATATTTTTTTTGATATATGCTTCTCAGTTATTACAATTGAAGCAAATATTAGTGGAATAATAACTAACAAAAAGCGTAGTATATCTATAATGTTAACCTCCATGATAGTATTTATATATATAATTATTTGTATTGTTTAATGGAATATAGTGATTTGATTTTTATAAAATATCCCTGAAATAAATAAAATCATATTAAAAAATATAAAATACAAAGTTAATAAATTTAACTCTATTATTCTTTTAATATCATCTCAATCTTTTCAAAATATCAATTTTCCGTTTTCCCTTATTTCCCTGTGAATAAGCGACAATACAAAATTTTATTTAGAAAATAATTTGTATGGATTGTCCAAATTGAACAAGTTGGTTTTGTCAGAAATAATATAAATATGTACGTTTGTTTTTAAATTCAACAAAAAAATTGGATTAAACATCAAAGTTCATAATCTATATATTAATTTTTTTAATAGTATTAACATTGAAAGAGATATTTCATTTGGACAATATGGTTTGTATAAAATTATATTTTTAAAACCATGACAATTAGATACATCAAAATCAAAAATATAACTACTTGCTTCAAAGAATTGAAGCTATAGAAAATAAATAAAAAGAAAAACGCCTTTATGGGTTATTTGGTATTACTAGTTAGTATGTTTTGTTTGCATAATTTTTAATCGTTCTTTATAATTAATGACTACCATCTAATACTATAAAGGCTTTTTCTTTTTATTTGTATTATTAAATTGTTTTAAATGGTTATCGCAATGAATATTTTTAAAAAATTATTAGTTTCAGCTTTATTTTTAACTTTTGTACACATATCTTTTTCGCAAACATCCATTAGTAATAAAGAAACTCATCATCCTCACCCTTCAGCAGTGCTTGATTTAATATCTGACGATAAAGGGTTTCTTCTTACTCGCATGTCAACTGATAATAGAAATGATATTGATGATCCTGCTGAGTCATTGTTGATTTTTAACTCGGAAACTAAATGTATTGAAATTTATCTTGGTGGAGAATGGCATGATGTATGGTGTTCTGAGGTAGAACCTTTTGCTGAATGTGGTGATAACTTATCTTTTACATACAGAGGATCTACAGTGGTATATGGAACAATAGAAAGTCCTACTACCGGCGAATGCTGGCTTGACAGAAATCTTGGCGCCTCAAAAGTTGCACAATCATACGATGATGAAGATGCTTTTGGAGATTTATTCCAGTGGGGAAGATTAGATGACGGGCATCAAGATAGGGAAAGCAACACAACTACAACGACATCCGCTGACAATAGCCCCGGTCATAACGAATTTATAATAAATACCAATAATCCATACTCGTGGCAAGTACCGCAAACATGCGACTTATGGCAAAGCGCTTCTTGCGAAAATAACCCATGCCCACCCGGTTGGAAAGTCCCTGATAGGGATGAATGGACCGCTGAAACGGGTGCATGGGAATCTGATGACTATAGAGAAGATGCCTTTAATACTTTAAAATTAACAGCCGCAGGTAATAGAAGTCATTTTAGTGGAGATCTTGATAACGCCGGAAGTAGAGGATACTACTGGACAACTGAATGTACTCCAAACTATTACTCCGGAGATCCTAATTACCACGGAGCTTTTAGACAAATTATTAGTGAAGAAAGTAAATGGAGGTTAAGGCATAGACTAGGAGAAGGTCAAGCAATAAGGTGTATTAAAAAATAAATTGTTTAACAAAAAAGTAATATTTGATATTTAAATATATAAAAATTTAAATTATGAACAGAAAAAAAATCAAAACAATCTTAGCGTTAATCGTATTTTTAGTTAGTTTTAATAAAAGCTACTCTCAAGTTTCTATTTATGATGGAGCTGGCAGTTCTCCAGAAGCTCACCCTGCTGCAGTACTGGATTTAAAATCTGAAGATAAGGGTTTGTTAATTCCTAGGATGGATACTGATTCAAGAGATAATATCAATAATCCTGCGGAATCATTAATAATATTTAATGAAGAGAAAAACTGTGTTGAAGTTCACTTGAATGGTGAATGGAATGAATTATGGTGCAAACCGGAACCGGAAATAGATGCATGTGAGGGTGTTTCTCAACCAACATTGGATGGCTATAATTATGAGATTATCGGCTTAGGCGACCAATGCTGGTTTGCTGAAAATTTGAGGTATTTGCCTGATGTTCACCAGGTTGATGATGCATCAGACTCAGAACCACGTTATTATGTACATGGTTATAACGGAACAGTCGTTGCTGATGCAATACTTCATGAAGAGGAGTTACACGGAAGTGATATTAATGTTTATGAAACTTTTGGTGTGCTTTATAACTGGACTGCTGCAATAAATTCATGTCCTGATGGCTGGAGCTTACCCGATGATGATGATTGGAAAGAATTGGAATTGTATCTTGGCATGGAGCAATCTGAGGTTGATGCTTATGATCTTGATAGAGGAACAAATGAAGGTGCAAAGATTGCCGGTAATGAAGCTTTATGGCAGTCAGGGGAATTAACTGATGATCCTGAATTTGGATTGACAGGATTTGACGCTTTGCCGGCAGGACACAGAAGAACGCATGAAGACTTTACGCACTTGGGTGATATAACTAATTTTTGGGTAGCAACTGAAGAATGTGATCACTGGGATGATGAAACATACTGCTATAGAGGTCTATCCTCTTCTATTTTTATAGGAATAGACAGAATGGGGCATTATGGAGAAGCAGGGTATTCAGTTAGATGCATTAAAGATTAAAAAGATTATTTAATATAAATGGTTTTTTTAAATCTTTATTGGCTAATATCATGACTAAAAAAATCTTAACTAAAAACTTTAAAAAATAACATTATGAAAAAAACTATCTTTTTATCAATTTTTTTAATTGGATATCTGATATCCTCTTATTCACAAGTATCAATCAGTCCCGATGGTCGCGACCCTCATCCGGCTGCTATTATGGATTTGATATCAGATGACAAAGGGTTTCTCATACCTAGAGTAGAGCTTACAGGCACAAATGATGTCTCTACTGTTGATGTTAATGCAGCACACGTCCATGATGCTGTTGGGTTACTGGTTTATAACATCAATACGGAAAATGATGTAACTCCGGGTTTCTACTACTGGAATGATACCGAATGGGTTAGAATTGCCGTAGGAGATGATATTGTTACCTATACTGCCGGAGATGGCTTGTTATTAGTAGGCACAGAGTTTTCTGCTGACTTTGGTACAGGTCCTGGAAAAGTTGCAGAAGGAAATGATTCTAGAATTAACAACGGACAAACTGCCTATGACTGGGGTAACCATGCTGATGCAGGTTATTTAGACTCTTTTGATGAGTTGGATCCAACTTGGAGTGGGGATGCAAATATTACAGGAGATATAGGAAGAACAGGGAATGTTGGAATCGGCACAACAACACCTGAACATGATTTGAATGTACACGCAGAAGATCACGCTACAATAAGCATAACCTCAGACGATTCTCAATATAGAACGACATTAAATAATTACAGACAATGGGAGGCAGGAGAACCAATGATGACTTTAACCGGTAGGGATGACGATGTAGTAATTGGTCAATATATGTATGGTACTGGTCATAAGGGAACGGCATTAATGTCCGGTAATGTAGGTATCGGGACAATAAGTCCCC
>SL_3KL_010_SEDDRAFT_10006922_pt1 | contig 10094 bp, 6 predicted proteins | sample SodLakKL_010_SED_2_FD_10381 | JGI IMG/M metagenome (IMG submission 10381)
GTGAGGGACTGGAGGTAGTGGGTCTCGATCTCGTAGTAGTCGTCCCCGTCTTCCACCACCCAGTCCAGGAGCGCGGCGGTGGCGGCCTCCAGATTCAACATCCCGTAGCGGGCGGCGTGCACCGGGTCATCGGAGATCCCCTCGGTCATGCGGTACGGGTCCCACTCCACATCCATGCCGAAGAGGGGGGCGCCGAAGCGGAACCAGGGGTCATCGGCCCGCTCCACGATCCAGCGGTTGAGCTCCCCAGCCTCTTCCTCCGGTGTGCCGGCCTCCAGGATGGGCCGGTAGCCCCACATGATGGCGAAGCGGTCCCAGGCGCCGATCCGGCGGCGCGGATCCACCCCGTCGCCGGGCTGGGCCACGTAGTTGAAGCGGGTGCGCCCCACCGACGAACCCGAGTGACCCATGCGGGCGGTGAACTCGGCGCTCCGGAGCGAATCCACCGGGAAGACGAAGTTGGCCCGCTGATTGTGGGGGAAGCCCACGGCGTGCCCCTTCTCGTGGGAGACCACGTAGCGGAGCGCCTCTCCCATCTCCTCTTCCGAGAGGCGGTTCGTCTGGAACTGGGGGTTCGCCGCGCCCACCTGGCTGATGAGCTGCCAGCGCATCCGCTCCATGATCCCGTGGTACATGTTCATGTGGGCCCGGATCACCTCGCCGGAGCGGGGGTCCACCACGTCGCCCCCGGCGTTGGCCGAGCGGATGGGGGTGGCGCCGTAGCGGATCACCGAGAAGCGGGCGTCCAGGAGGCTGAACTCCGGGTCCTCCTCCTCGGTGGGGGCCACCCGGACCTGCACGGCGTTCTTGAACCCCGCCTCCTCGAAGCCCTCGTTCCACTCCAGGATCCCTTCCTTGAACCAGGGGATCCACTCCTCGGGGGTGGCCGGGTCGATGTACCAGACCCAGGGCTCCACCGGCTCCACCAGCTCGCCCCGGGCGAAGGCCTCCGGGTCCGAGGGCTCCAGGCGGTAGCGGCGGATGTACCGGCTCTCCCGGACCCCCTGGAAATCCCGGGAGTAGTCGGTCTGGGCGATGGAGATGTAGCCCACCCGCTCGTCGTAGAGGCGGGGCATCATGGGCTCCTCCGGGAGGAGGATCATGGAGTGGTTCACCTCGAACGACACCGTGCCGCCCCGGCCGTCGGAGGGGGGTGAGTCGGCGGCGTAGCTCCGGACCACCCGCACCTCCACATTGATGGGGAAGCTCCGGGACCACTCGAGCCAGCTCCGGGCCCGGTCCGGCCCCCGCACCGCCATCCGGGTCCGCTGGGCCCGGGGGAGGGAGAAGGCCGGATGATCGCCCAGGTAGAGGTCGGTGACGTCCACCACCCGGGTGTTGCCATCGGGTCCCCGGGCCTGCACCGGGAGGGCCGCCAGCACCGGGGCGAAGTTCGAGTTCTGCACCGCGATGTGGACGTTGTCCTCAGGGTCGGCGCTGTTGCTGTGGGACTGGGCCCGGAGCAGGACGCGACCATTCCGCTCTTCCCAATGAACCACCATGTTGGGGGCCATGTTGGCGCCGCCCAGCGCCAGGCCGTCCTGGGCCCGGGCGTACCGGCTCATGATGATCATGTCCCGCCCCAGGATGGAGTCGGGGATCTCGAAGAGGAGCCGGTCGTCGACCTGGTGGACGTGGAAGAGCCCCTCCCGGCTCTCCGCCGAGGCCGGTACCACCTCGGCGTAGCTCCGCTCCTGGGCGTGGAGGGCGGGGGGAAGGAGGAGGGCGGGGGTGAGGGCGGCGGCGGTCACTGCCATGGCCGCGCTCGGTCTCAAGAACGATCGGGCGCGAGCACCTGGGGCGTGCGCCGGCGAGGGCGCAGGGCGAAGCAGACGGAACATGGGACCGGGGAAGGCGGGGATCGGGACGAACGTAAGGAGGGCCAATGGGGTCAGCTTGGGCCCCGGCAGCCCCTCATGCAAGATCAAGGGCAAGATCAAGGGCAAGAATTCATGGAGAACATCGAGATCGCTCGACGGCTGGAAGAGCTGGCGGACCTCCTGGAGATCCAGGGCGCCAACCCCTTCCGGATCCGCGCCTACCGCAATGCCATCCGCACCATCGGGGGGCTCACCCGGCCCCTCCAGGAGGTGGCGGACGAGGACGGCCTCACCGACCTCCCCGGGATCGGAAAGGACATTGCCGCCTCCATCCGCGAACTCCTGGACACGGGCCGCCTCTCGGTCCTGGATGAGATCACCGCCGAGGTCCCGCGGGAGCTGGCCACCCTGACCCGCCTGGACGGGGTGGGTCCCAAGAAGGCCCGGAAGCTCTGGAAGGAGCTGGACGTCACCACCCCCGATGAGCTGGAGGCCGCCGCGAAGGAGGGGCGGGTCGCCGCCCTCGCCGGCTTCGGAAAGAAGAGTGTGGAGAAGATCCTCCGCTCCATCGAGGACTTCCGGAAGCACCAGGGCCGCTTCCTCCGGGCCGAGGCCGCCCAGTACCTCCGGCCCCTCCTGGCCCACCTGGAGGGGGTCGAGGCCATCCGCCGCTTGGAGGTGGCCGGGAGCTACCGGCGGGGGCGGGAGACGGTGGGTGATATTGACCTTCTGGTGCTGGTGGAAGACGAGGACGCCCGGGCCGGGGTCATGGAGGCCTTTACCGGCTTCCCTGGGGTGGATCGGGTTGCCATGTCCGGGGAGACCCGGGGGAGCGTGGTCCTCACCTCCGGGCTCCCGGTGGATCTCCGGATCCTGGGACCCGAGAGCTACGGCGCCGCCCTCCACTACTTCACCGGCTCCAAGGAGCACAATGTGGAGATCCGGAAGCGGGCCCAGAAGCGGGGGCTCCGGGTCTCGGAGTATGGGGTGTTCCAGGTGGAGGAGGGGGAAGCGGGCGATACCGACCCCTCGTCTGACGCTTCCTCCGACAGCTCCTCCGGCGACGCCTCCTCCGGCGCAGGCCCCCAGGCCGGCCGGCGCATCGCCGGCGCTACCGAGGAGGAGGTCTTCGGCTCCCTGGAGCTACCATGGATCGCTCCGGAACTCCGGGAGAACCGGGGCGAGATCCAGGCCGCCGAGGAGGGCCGCCTTCCCGCTCTGGTGGAGGCGGGCCAGCTCCGGGGCGATCTCCATATGCACACCACCTGGAGCGACGGCCGCGACTCGGTCCGGGAGATGGCCGAGGCGTGTCGCGACCGGGGGTACGCGTACATGGCCATCACCGACCACTCCCAGGCCGTCACCGTGGCCCGGGGCCTCACCCCGGAGCGCCTCCGGGAGCAGTGGGGCGAGATCGACCAGGCCCGGGAGGAGGTCGAGGGGATCCGGATCCTGAAGGGGTGCGAGGTGGACATCCTGAAGGACGGCTCCCTGGACCTCCCCGATGAGATCCTGGAGGAGCTGGACATCGTCCTGGTGGCCGTCCACTCCCACTTCGACCTGGATCAGGCCACCCAGACGGAGCGCATCCTCTCGGCCCTCCGCCACCCCCTGGTGGACATCCTGGTCCACCCCACCGGCCGTCTCATCAACCGGCGTGAGCCCTACCCGGTGGACATGGAGGCCGTCCTGCAGGGGGCGCTGGAGCACGGGGTGGCGGTGGAGCTGAACACGAACCCCCGCCGCCTGGACCTCCACGACCGCCACCTCTTCCGGGCCCGGGAGCTGGGCGTCCCGGTGGTCATCTCCACCGACGCCCACCGCACCGCCCAACTCGCCTACGTGGAAGAGGGGATCCGGCAGGCGCGCCGCGGCTGGCTCGAGGCCGACCACGTCCTGAACACCGGGAGTTGGGACGAACTGGATCGCTGGCTCCATCGGAGCAAGGGCTGAGGCCCCGTGCTCACCTCCATCCTCCTCCTGGCCGCCGGAATCGGCGTCCTCTACCTGGGCGCCGAGGGGCTCATCCGGGGCGCGGCGCGGATGGGGGTGGCCTGGGGGATCGCCCCCATCCTGGTGGGGCTCACCGTGGTCTCCATCGGCACCTCGGCGCCGGAGCTGGTGGTCTCGCTTCTGGCTGCCAGCCGGGGGAGCCCCGATCTGGCGCTGGGGAACATCCTGGGGTCGAATCTGGCCAATGTGGGCCTGATCCTGGGGCTCGCGGCGCTGGCCCGCCCGCTGGAGGTGGTCCCCTCGGTGGTGCGCCGGGACCTTCCGTGGATGGTGGTGGTGACCCTTCTGACCTTCCCTTTGATCCTGAACCTCCGGGTGGGACGGGTGGAAGGCACGGTCCTGGCCCTCCTCCTCTTCGTCTATCTGGCCATCCTCTACCGGAGCTGGCAGAGCGAGGTGTCCGCCGCGCCCCCTCCGCCCCCGGATCCATCGTTTCGCCCGGCGTTGGAGGCGGCGAAGGTGGTGCTGGGCGCTCTGGGGCTGGTGGCGGGAGGGCATCTCATCGTGGTGGGCGCCACCGACCTGGCGGCCCGGGTGGGGGTGCCGGAGCTCCTGGTGGGGCTCTCGGTGGTGGCGGTGGGGACGTCGCTGCCCGAACTGGCCACCACCGTGGTGGCGGCGGTGCGGCGGGAGACGGATCTGGCGGTGGGAAACATCGTGGGCTCAAACATCTTCAACCTCACCTTCGTCCTGGGCGGCGCCGCCCTCGTCCACCCCATGGCGGTGGCGGAGCGGGTCCTGAGCTTCGAGTACCCGGCGGTGGTGCTGGTCTCGCTCCTCCTCGTCCCCATCGTGCTCATCGGTCCCCGCCGCCCCCGACGCCAACCGGGACCGGGGCGGGTGAAGGTGAACGGGGCTCGGCGGATCCGCTCCATCGGTCGGGTGGAGGGCGTCCTTCTGCTGGCGGCCTACCTGGGGGTGTGGCTCTGGCTGGTGTGAGGGGGGATTTCCACTGGTGGCCGAGCCCGCCTCAAGGGGCCGGCCACCGCGCCGGGTCAGGGTAAGGTCGTTGGTTCAAGTCCGCCCAAGCCCATGGTTGAAACGCCTAGTTGGGTAGAATCTTTCGGGGTATTGGTGCGCAACTTGAACCCCGTGATCCGTGTCACCCCTCGACCGAAATCCAAGTCGTAGTCGAAGACTCGGAGGCAGCTAGAAGGGGAGGTCCTCAAGGATCACGTGACCTCGGAAGGCTAGACAGCCCTCCACGCTCAGCTTCAGTAATCCGGCGGACTCCGGTCGGGGTAAACGATAGAGCTTCCGGTCGGTCCGCGCCGGTAGCGGAGCATCAGATCTATACCGCCTGCCATCCTCGGACACGAACTCAAACTCAACCTCTAGCTCCTGTAGGCTCGACCGGCCGAACTCAGCCGCGACGGTGTGTCTATCGGTGCCGCTGACCGACAAGACGTAGGGGTGGAACCTGAAGAAGAGGCCATCCACCCCAGTCCGGATCCGCTTTCTCCACTTCTGCCGAGCCTCCCTGCTTAGCCCGTTGAGAAGCGTGACGCGCTCCGCTTGGCTCCGACAGCAAATGGCCTTCAACTCAGAGCCGAGTGGTAATCGCCGCGGTACCAGAACCTCGGCCTGACGCGCCTGGATGATGTCGCGCTTGCGGACGGTTTCGATGATCCCTAACCCCTCGTCGTGGTACACGTCCGCGAAGGGGATCGACCGAAAATACTCTCGTCGGTCCGAGTATCCGTGGCGAACCGAGGCCATGGTACCTCGGGAGAAGCACACGTCGTCCCGGCAGATCAAGTCGACAAGGTCGAACAAGAAGAATACGGGCATGGGACAATGGCCGGTGCCCCGACGTCCCCGGCGCTTAATGCCTTCGACGTGGTATTGTGTGGGAGTGCGCGGCCGAAAAAAAAGCCGAACAAAGCGGAGGTGGTCGGGGTCAGTCTGACCGATAACCCTTGGGTCGGCGTTATCATTGACCATCTGACCCGCTGCGATGGCCTCGGCTCGGCTGAGCAGCACGCCGGAGTTGAGTATTCTCCATGCATTCTGGACGTCTGTGAAGTGGTAGGCGAACCGTGGCCACCATCCCCGACCCGTTTTCTTCAGCCGCACCGTCCATGTGGCGACGTGGGCGCGAACATCCGCCGCCCAACTCTTCAAGCGAACTCAACCTCGACTGGGCTGGCTTCCGGGCCGCCGCAGTACTGCAGTTGAAGGCCGTAGGATGGCCGATCCAACAGCGCTTCATAAGCATCGCTTATTTGGACCGGGCGGATATATGGGAGGAGCGACAGGAATGCAAAGACCAACCCGTACTCGCGACCAATTCTACCGGGAGCCTCCGCCGGCGTGATCGATCCCGTAATTTTTAGCGTGACCCACAGGTCGTAGAAGTCCGCCTTCGGGACGTGAACTCTGCCTCCGCTTGAACCTCTGATGAAAACCACGTTGTCATCGGTGACATAGGCCAGCCGGAAATCGGAGGCGGATGCGAGCGTTTGGAGACATACTTCTGGATAACGCTCCGAGACTTGCCGAACATCTCTCCAGAAGTCGTGGAACGACCGTGGTGGAATGCCGGCAGGTTGGAAGAGGTCCGGTTCCTCGTGTTCGGCAACGAATGTGCTCGGTTCCGTGCGTGTGTGCACGTACACGGGGATGGTAAGGCGCCTGAGATACTTCTCCATGAGCGGTCTGACCTGCGTCCCGAAGTCCAGCTGGCCGTTCCCACAGCCCAGAAGGGGAAAGGAAATGCTGTCTATCCCGCGAGCCTGGTACCCTCGAACGAAAGTACGCAACCCAGCCTCGATATACTCCTGCTTTGACGGGTTCCTCCAGTGTTTTTTCGTCGGGAAGTTCAAAACCCAGCGCTCAGGCCCCTGCCAAAGCCACAGCTGGCCCACGTTTAACTTCCCGCCCAAACATAAGTCCCGATATTCTTCGTACATAACGGGATACCGCTTTTTGAACTCAAGAGCGACCCCCTTCCCCATGACCCCGACGACATTGACGGTGTTCACGAGGACCTTGGCAGGAGAGGTGAAGAGATCGCTGTTCACGTAGCGGAGCACGGCTCCTCCCTCGATAGAGCTAAGACGACCCAGAAAGCAGTACGATGCTGCCTCGATCACTCAGCGGTCAACCCGCTCGTTATCTGAGGTATACCGAAGATATCCCGAAGTTCCTCTTGGCTGCTAGGTTGCTCGGACACGCGATCAGGTGAGATTGCCGGACCACGCCGAGGAACCGGAGGTCGCACTCGATCTGGTGATCGCCCACCGACGGTAGAGGGCTTCCCCCCTTTTCCGCTTCCCGCGATGTCCGGAGGATGGCTGGCGGCCCAACCTGCTAATCCCTCCGGCCGCGGATAAAGCCGTTCCAATCTCGGGACTTCAGCGAGCTCGCCTTCGGCGTCCGAGAGAAGAACCTCCCGAACACGCCCGCAGTTCGCCGATCATGGCTCAAATCGCCAACTGGGCCTTCCCCGACCCCGAAGCCGTTTGGCGGGACCGGGTAGGGTGGTACGTCATTCGAACCGAGAGGCGTCGGGCCATCGAAGCGGAGTAGAATCCCCTCTTAAACCCCGGGTCCACCCCGCTCGAACTCATCGCCTGGGAGGATCGCCACCTCCACCAGCAGGCCCCTTACAAAGCGGTCTCCGACTAGGTGCGTGAGGGATAAAACCGGGTCATCCAGGACCAGCGGCAATGCGTGGGCTCACTCCTGCTTCTCATGCGTCGACTGGTCACCTTCCCCACCCGCGCGATTCGGGTCACTCTCGATCGCCGTCTGGAGACGCTGGAGGTTCCTGAGGAGTAGCTTGGCCTCGTCCCGGGAGTTTCGAAGGCGGCGTGGGACGGTATGGAGAGGGACGAGCAAATGCAGGCCATCCTCACCGCGCGTCTGAAGGACCTCCGTGATGAGCGAGCCGAGGTCCAGGGGCTTCTCGACACCGCCCGTGCAGCGGATGCCAAGGGCACAGATCCAAAGCGGATGCCCTCATCGCCCTGGACTATCGTCCGCAGCGGGAGGAAGGAGACGCAAACCTCAAGGTCCTTGTCCTCATCAAATTCGTTCCGACCGAGGAGATGCTCCGAGACTTCCTGACCGAGCGGGGATTCTTCGTCGTTCTCTCGAACGGATCCAAGGGGATTGAGGAACAGCGGATCAGCCGAGCGGACCGGGTCGGACAGGAGAACCCGGGGTTTGCCCTCAACCTGACGCAACAGGAAACGATGGAGCACCGGGACCGGAAGGTGCTCAAGAAGAAGCTCGCCGGGATCCTCGAGGAGTTCGGCGTGGACAACACCGAGTCCATGCTGGACCCGGCCGAGGCGAGCGACCTCCTTGACAGGGTGTAGGCAGAGGCCGTCCTCCGGCCCGAGGAGGTAGACGAATCGGTGGAACTCGCCGTCGCGTGCCTGCGCCGCCGAGTCTCATCATACGCTGCTGGGGAGAGTCGCGCGGGAGCGCTCTTCTCGCAGTGCGTGGAAAACTCTCCAAGCAGGAGGGGTCGTGAGGAGGTCTCTGCTGACCCCGGCACCCCCCTCACCCTGGCAGCCCCGCCAGCGCCTGATCCAGATCCGCCAGCAGATCCTGGGGATCTTCCACCCCCACCGAGAGCCGGATCATGGACTCGGTGATCCCCATGGCGCGCTGCTCGGCGGGGGGGATGTCCGAATGGGTCATGGTGGCGGGGTGCTGGGCCAGCGACTCGGTACCCCCCAGGCTCACCGCCAGCTTGATGAGCTGGAGCCGGTTCAGGACCTGGAAGGCCCCGGCCTCGCCGCCGTCCACGTCGAAAGAGACCATCCCCCCGGCGGAGCGGCACTGGCGTCGGAAGGTGTCATAGTCCGGATCGCCGGGCTTCAGGTGGCCGGGATAGTAGACGCGGCTCACCCGGGGGTGGTCCAGGAGCCAGTCGGCGATGATCCGGGCGCCCCGGGCCTGCGCCTCCATGCGGAGCTTCAGCGTCTCCAGGCTCCGCATGAGGAGCCACCCGGTCCACGGCCCCGCCATGCTCCCCAGGAAGGTCCGCATCCCCTTGATGCGCTTGATGTCGTCCGCCGAGCCCAGGCAGGCGCCGGCGATGACGTCCGAGTGCCCGCCCACGTACTTGGTCAGGGAGTAGATGACCAGGTCGGCGCCCAGCTTCAGGGGGTTCTGGAAGACGGGACCCAGAAAGGTGTTGTCCACCGCCACCAGGATCCGGTTCTCCGGCGTCGAGAGCTCCCTCGCCACCCGGCAGACCCGCTCGATGTCCACCAGGAAGTTGGTGGGGTTCGCCGGCGTCTCCAGCATGATCATGCGGAGGTTGCCCTTCGCCGCCGCCGCCCGCACCGCCTCCTCTTCCACCTCGGGCCCTACCGCCGCCCGGAACGACTCGGTCTCGATCCCGAACTCCGGGAGAATGTGGCTGAAGAGGTACTGGGTGCCCCCGTAGATGGGTTCGCTGTAGAGGAGCCGGTCGCCGGGGCGGAGGAAGGTGAGGGCTGTGGTGGAGATGGCCCCCATCCCGCTGTCGAAGACCGCCGCCGCCTCGGCGTCGTCCCAGAGGGTGAGGCGGTCTTCTAGGACTTCCAGATCCGGATTGTTCAGCCGGGAGTAGATGAGCCCCATGCTCTCGTCCGCCTCCTGCTCCCGGAGCCCGTACGCCAGCTCGAAGAAGGCCTTCCCGTGCTCCGCCGACTGGAAGACGAAGGTGGAGGTCTGGAAGATGGGGCACTTCACCGAACCCTCCGACAGCGACGGGTCGTACCCGTAGCTCATCATGAGGCTCTCAGGGGCGAGGCGGCGCTCGCCGATGTGGCGAGAGCGGTGCTTGGCCGGCGGGCGGGGGGTGGCGTGTGGCGGCTCCGCAGTGGAGGCTTCGTGGCTTGCGGGCGAGGGGCTCGGCCCAGGGGAATCGGGGGTGTCGGGGGAGGGCGGCGTCTCGGGCGAGGGGGCCTTGTCGGACAAGGGAGCCTCCGAATCCAGGGGAAGGGGTAGTCGGAAGAGGAGACGCCGGTCCAAACTCCGGCTCCGGACCCATTTTCCGGCTCCAGCTCCGGCTCTGGGTCCCCGGCCTCACCCTCCCGCGAGGAAGAAGAAGCGAGCCGGCGATGCTACCTTCGTCCTGGGGCTGCGGCGCCTCGTCTCCGCACCCTGAAAGCTAGGGGAGAATCCCACCCCCACAAACTACTCACCCTTGCCGACGCCCGAATCCAGGCATGGACGACCCGACCCTTCCCCGTATTCTCACCCCTCCACCCGGCCCGGCCACCGCCGAGCTGGCTCGGCGGCTCCGCCGGGTCGAGA
>SL_3KL_010_SEDDRAFT_10006924_pt1 | contig 10093 bp, 11 predicted proteins | sample SodLakKL_010_SED_2_FD_10381 | JGI IMG/M metagenome (IMG submission 10381)
TGCATCGACCGGGTTTGGAAGGTGCTTAACGACGATATCTAGGATCACTTCATGAAGCGGGCTTGACTTGGCAAGACCCTTCATATCCCCGGCATTACACTTGTCGATGACCTCTTTGAAGGAGATTCCACTCTTCTGCATGTAAGGAATTGAGACCGCCCAGTTGTAGAGCGCTGACCCGAAGGCGACGGTGCCGTTTGCGGCATCCAGTTTCCAGCCGCCTTCGCCGTACATCTTCTCGCTCATCCCTTTGATGAGCTTGTTCACCTTATCGATGACTTTTCCGAGGCGAATCATCATCTCCTGCGGATCGACCTTCAGCTCATTGATGAGTCGATCAACTTTGTTGATGAAGAGGATCGGGCGGACACCCTCCTTGAGTGCCTGGCGGAGAACGGTCTCCGTCTGTGGCATCGGCCCTTCGACTGCATCGACGAGGACGATAGCACCATCGACTGCGCGCATTGCACGGGTGACATCGCCACCAAAGTCGACGTGCCCAGGTGTATCGATCATGTTGATCAGATACTCTTTTCCGCCATACCCGTGGACCATCGATACATTTGAAGCATCGATGGTGATACCACGTGCCTGCTCCTCTGCATCAGAGTCCATAAAGAGCTGTTTTCCGGATAACTCCTCTGAAATCATCCCCGCACCTGAGAGAAGGTTGTCGGAGAAGGTTGTCTTTCCGTGATCAATATGTGCAACAATACCGATGTTTCGGATGAACTCTGGCTTGTCCATCAGTTCCGAAACTCTCTCTACCATCTTTTTACCGCGTGACATAGCTCACCAAAAAAAGTTTGGATTAGCGGGCGGACTTCGCGATCCGCTCAACCTCTTCTTTCTTCCCGACAGAGAAGCACTTTGAGTCGCCTTTTGCCCCTGCGATGAGCTCGTCGGCAAGGACCTGTGATGCTGATCGCTTCGTCTTGTGCGAGCCTCTCCATACTCCGGTTGCGATGTATTTGAGGGCGGTGTTGACCCTGCGGATTGGGGCAGTATCGACCGACTTAGGCACATTGATACCACCATACTTCAGCCGGACCGTCTCCTCACGGGGACCGGTGTTGCCGACTGCATCGACGAGAACCTGAATCGGGTTCTGCTTCGTCTTCTGGTTGATGATATCAAAAGCCTCCATCACGGTCCGTGTGCAAAGCTGCTTCTTACCGGAGTTGTGCTCCACCTGCATCAACCTGTTAATAAGCCGCTCGACGATTGCCATCGATGACTTGGTGAACTGCTGCTGGGTGAGCCTGCCACAGCTATGAGGCACGGCTGTGGAGGTGATGGTGACATACCTCTCAAGGCCCGGGTCCTTAATGACGACTTCTGATGGATCCCACTTGTTGAAGAGGAGGATGGTGTTCTTTGCAACCTGCTGCTCTTCTTCCTGTATCACGACTTCTTCTGTCATCATGATCACCTGCGCGCCTTCTCCTTACGTCCCATAACAAGTTCATGGAGTGAGACGTTGTTCACTGCGGTAACGACGAACCGAACACCAGGGATATCTCCCATGGAACGACCCATACGACCGCCTATTCCCTCAACCGTGACCTCATCGTGTTCATCGATGAAGTTGATCGCACCGTCGCCGACTGCAAATGCAGTCACCTGACGGCCGTTCTTGATGAGCTGAACACGCACACACTTCCGGATGGCGGAGTTTGGCTGTTTTGCCTCGACACCGACCTTTTCAAGGACGATGCCCCGGCCCTGTGGCGCTCCCTTCAGCGGATCGGCCTTCAGTTTCAGTTCAAGTGCACGGCGTGCATACTTTGGATCACTCCAGCGGAACTTCTTTGAGTCGCGCTGAAGCTTTCTCGCTGCAAATTTTCCCTGTCCCATGTATATACCTCTATATCCTGGTTTTTGATCCGGTGGATACTCCAGAATCTGGAATACTTATTGCGCGGAGGAGTTTTATATACTATCCGCAGACCACACGTTCCTACATTCATGAGTGGTCTTCAATAATAACCTTATACGTCCTCTCCTCCAACTGATAATCACATGTCCACTCGCATCTACAAGGAGGTTTACTTCGATGCAAGCCACCGTCTGCTTCATTACGATGGGAAATGCGCCCGACTGCACGGACACCGATGGCGCACCGAGGTCTGGCTCGAGGGGACTGTGGATCCACGGACGCAGATCCTCATTGATTACAATTGCATAAAAAAACTTGTTGAGATCTATGATCATCAGGTGATCCTCAATGCAGAGGACCCGATGGTCGCGTGCCTCTCAGAGTTCCAGGATGTCGTGGTAACAGACGGCGATCCGACGAGCGAGCTCCTCTGCCTCCTGATCGCCGATCAGATCGATGAGGCATGCCGGATGATGGACCTTGACTGCAGGGTTACCACGGTCCGTGTATGGGAAGGGGCAACCTGCTACTCCGAGGTCTCCCGGTGAGAGTCTCTGAGATCTTCGTCAGTTTCCAGGGAGAAGGGAGGGAGCAGGGGAAGCGCTGCACCTTCCTCCGGCTTGCGGGATGCAACCTCGCCTGCCGGTGGTGCGACACCCCGGCGACGCAGGACCCCGCAGGTGGGGAGGAGCGCTCAGCAGATGCGATCCTCGATGAGATACGGTCACCGGGAGTCCGGCGGATCTGCATCACCGGCGGCGAGCCGCTCCTCCAGGCAGATGAACTCCTCCCCCTTCTCATGGACCTGGCAGGCGAGGGGTACAAAATCGATATCGAGACGAACGGCACGGTGCCGTTTGGTCCGGTGCTCCCCTGGGCGACGATCTGTATGGATATCAAGTGTCCGTCATCAGGAGAGGAGAGCGATCTCTCCCTCCTCCCCCTCATCCGGCCGGCTGATACCGTCAAGTTCGTCGTCGCTGATCAGGGAGATCTCGATTATGCCGCCGGGATACTCAGGGAGCATCCGATCGCCGGAGAGGTGATCATCTCCCCGGTTCATGGCGCAGACTACCATGCCGTCGCACAGGAGATCATCGGATGGACCCATGATATCCGGCTTCAGCTCCAGCTTCATAAACAGATAGGGATGCGATAAGATGAAAGCAGTATGTCTCCTCTCAGGAGGGATGGACTCGGCCACCCTCGCGTATTATGCCCGGGATATGGGATATGCACTCCTCCCCCTCCACATCAGGTACGGCCAGAGGACAGAGTCAAAAGAGCTTGGATGCGCCCGGAGGCTCGCTGCACGCCTGGATGCGGAGCCCCCGGTCGTCATCTCCCTCGACTACTTCAGGGTATTTGGCGCAAGCAGCCTCACCGATCCGGAGATGGCCGTCGAGCGCCATGATGATGCATCTCCGGAACATCCAAACACCTATGTGCCCTTCCGGAATGCGAACCTCCTCGCCATCGCCACAAGCTTTGCCGAGGCACGCGGTGCNGAGGCGATCTTCATCGGTGTCCAGGCAGGCGACTATGCAGGATANCCGGACTGCCGGCCGGAGTTCATCGAGGCATTCCNGAAGGTCATCGATCTCGGGACGATGACGGNNACCCCGATACGCCTCTTCGCCCCCTTCGTCGGGATGAANAAGACNGAGATNCTCAGGACCGGTTTTGCCCTTGNTGTCCCCTATGAAGAGACCTGGTCCTGTTACGGGGAGGAGGAGCTCGCCTGTGGAACCTGCTCCTCCTGCCACTACCGGCTGGAGGCATTTGCAGAAACCGGCCGGCCGGATCCCATACAGTACCAGGAGCGGCAATGACGACGATCTACCAGGGGAAGAGGCTCTCGGTCGAGCTGCGGAGGGTGGACCTTCCAAACGGGACCAGCAGGGAGACGATCATCATCCACCCCGGCGGCGCCGTGGTGATGCTCCCCCGTGACGGCGATGACTGCTATCTCATCAGGCAGTATCGCCCGGCACTCGGGGATTATATCTACGAGGCACCCGCCGGGACGATGGAGGATGGGGAACGCCCCGAGGAGACGGCAGACCGGGAGATGGTCGAGGAGACACGGCTCCGGGCAGGCACCCTCATCCCCCGGGGTGTCATCAACACGACCCCCGGATACACCGATGAGGTCCTTCACCTCTATGAGGCACGCGATCTCACACCGGCTGATCATCACCATCCCGACGAGGATGAGGTGATCGAGGTCATCCGCCTCCCATTTGCCGAGGCTGAGGAGATGGCTCGGGACGGGCGGATCACTGACGCAAAGACGATCTGCCTCCTCTTCCGCTGCCGCGACTGAGGAATACTCACCTTTATTGGATGAGAAAGAAAAATTATGAACAGTTTTTAATGGTGACTGACCCCCATGGCTGAGACAGAACAGACAGGAAAGGATGAGGCACGGCGCCGGTATGAGTTCAGGAAGATGCTTGAACGACTCCAGGAGAAGGAGGGGAGCGGAACTGAACTCATATCACTGTACATCCCCCCGGATAAACAGATATACGATGTGACGGCACAGCTCCGCGACGAGTTTGGCCAGTGTGCGAACATCAAGAGCAAACAGACGAAGACGAATGTCCAGAGCGCCCTCTCCTCTATCCTCGCACGGTTAAAGAATGTCAAAAGCCCTCCACCACACGGGATGGCGGTATTCTCGGGTGCTGTCAATACCGGAGGGGACAAGAGCACGTTTGAGACGATCATCGTCGACCCCCCCGAGCCGCTTGGTACCTATCTGTACCGGTGCAGCTCAAGCTTCGAGCTTGAGCCTCTCAGGCAGATGCTGGAGGAGAAGTTCGTCTATGGCCTCCTCGTCCTGGATCGGCGGGAGTCGTACTGGGGGTTCCTCCGTGGAAACAGGATCGAGCCGATCAGCGGAACGACCTCCACGGTTCCGGGGAAACAGCGGAAAGGTGGTCAGTCGGCGGCCCGTTTCGAGCGGCTCCGTCTCATCGCCATCAATGAATACTATAAGAAGGTCGGAGAGCGTGCAAGCGAGACCTTCCTTGCGGAGAAGGACTTCTTTGAACGGTTCAAAGGAGTGCTCATCGGGGGGCCGACACCGACGAAGGAGGAGTTTGCCGCCGGCGACTATCTCCATCATGAGGTGAAGAAGAAGATGCTCGGCCTCTTCGATGTGGCATATACCAATGAGAGCGGCCTTGCCGAACTCGTCGATGCCGCCGGGGAGGCCCTCAAGGGTGTCGACCTGATGCGGGAGAAGGCGATCATGTCGAAGTTCTTCAAGGAGCTGACGAAGGACAATGGTGTCGCCGCATATGGTGAGGAGAGCATCAGGAAGAACCTGGAAGCGGGAGCGGTCGATATCCTCCTCCTCTCGACAAAGCTCCGTGAGTCACGCCTTGAGATACGGTGCGGAGCCTGTGGATATACGGAAGAGCGGACCATCCGGATGGAGCCGGGGAAGAAGGTCTCTGATATCGACTTTGGGAACTGCCCGAAATGCACATCGCCGCTCATCCTTGATGCCGAGACCGATATTATCGAGGAGCTGACGAACCTTGCCGATCAGAGCAGCACCACCGTTGAGATCATCTCCGACGACTTTGAGGAGGGGGCGATGCTCGTCAACGCATTCGGTGGAATCGCCGCGATACTACGATACAGGACGGGATTATAGATGTACTTTGAGACAGTTGAACGGATCAGCCGGATACTGAAGGCATGCACCGGTGAGGACGAGCCGCTCCTCGTCGATGGAGGGGACCATGCGGATATCGCATCGACGATCGCCTTCTCCCTTGCAAAGAAGCAGAAGAGGGCACCTGCACAGATAGCAGCCGACCTTGCAGAGAAGATACAGGCGATGCCCGAGGCGGAGGGGATGGGGGTCCTCGCCGTCGGGCCGTACCTGAACTTCACCTTCGGGACGGACTATATCGCCGGATCGGTCGCCGCCGCCCAGATTCCGGGGTATGGCAACCTCCAGAAGAAGCATGAGCGGGTGCTGATCGAGCATACAAGTGCCAATCCCAACGGCCCCCTGCATGTCGGCCATATCAGAAACACCATCATCGGCGACTCGCTCGCCCGGGCGTTCCGCAAAGCCGGCTATCCGTCCGAGGTGCAGTACTATCTCAATGATATGGGCCGCCAGATCGCCATCGTCGTCTGGGGGCTGGAGAACCTTGGGATCGTTCGGAACGAAGGGGAGAAGCCGGATCATTACATCGCCCGCGTCTATATCCAGGCAAATCGTGCCATCGAGGCAGATCCATCGATCGGATCTGAGATTGAGCGATTGATGCGCGAGATCGAGCGGGGGGAGAAGAAGGCGGAGGAGAGCTTCCGCACGGCGGTCGATACCTGTATGGAGGGGATCAGGGAGACGCTCCTTGCCCTCAATACCGTCCATGACCGGACCGTCAGGGAGAGTACATTTGTCAGGATCGGCGATATGGAACGGGCACTCGTCACCCTCTCCCGGCTGGATGAGGCCGAGAATGACGGTGAGCTCTTCTCCCTCAACCTGGCGGCATTCGGGTTTGAGAAGAAGTATGTCCTCCGGCGTGCGGATGGAACAAGCGTCTATGCAGCCCGTGATATCGCCTACCATATCTGGAAGGACAGAAACTATGACCGCGTCATCGATGTCCTCGGAGCCGACCACAAACTGATCGGAGCACAGCTCTGCGCAGCCATGAAGCTGATGGGGGAGCGGCCACCCGAGATCCTCCACTTCGAGTTCGTCTCGCTCCCGGAGGGGTCGATGAGCACCCGTGCAGGGAAGTTCATCACCGCCGATGAGCTGATCGGTGAGGTGACCATCCGCGCCCTTGAAGAGGTGACGAAGCGGCGGCCGGAGCTATCAGAGGAGGAGCGTGCCGCGATTGCCCGGTCGGTCGCCATCGGTGCGATCCGGTATGATATCGTCCGGGTCTCGCCGGAGAAGAGCACCGTCTTTGACTGGAAGGCTGCACTCGACTTCGAACGGCAGAGCGCCCCGTATATCCAGTATGCCCATGCACGGGCATCGTCCATCCTTGCAAAAGCCGGGGAGTTTGAGGAGGTGTACGAGTATGAGGAGCCGCATGAGATCGCCCTTGCAAAGGCGATTGCACGGTTCCCGGCGGTCCTCGATGCCGTCGTCACCGATCTCCGGCCCCACCTTCTTGCAACCTATATCCGGGATCTCGCCGACCTCTTCAACACCTTCTACCGGTTTGTCCCTGTGCTGAAGGCAGAGGGCCGGAGCCGGGATGCACGGCTCTGCCTGGTGCGGGCGACGAAGAACACGCTGAAAGAGTCGCTTCTGACCCTCGGTATCGATGCACTCGAAAGCATGTGATGCCCTGCGCAGGCAGGGATACAACTTCATCTCCCCCCTCTCTTCTGCCGCGGTCAAACCGTGTCTCTGGAGCAAGCGTGCCCTGGCCGGGGGAGATATGTGTTATAAACACCAGTTTTACGGTATCGAGAGCCACCGGTGCATCCAGATGACACCGACACTCCGGTGCAACCAGCGCTGCCTCTTCTGCTGGCGATCCCATGAGCTGCCGGCAGAGGAGGAGAAGGAGCTCCTGCCGGAGGAGATCGTCGCCAGTGTCAGAAAACTCCATAAAAAAGGGCTCTCAGGATACAAAACCCATGCCGGCACGACAGAGGAACGATGGCAGGAGGCGACGGAGAGGCCAAACCAGGTCGCCATCTCGCTCTCGGGTGAGCCGACCTGCTACTCCCACCTCCCCCAGCTTGTTGATCAGTTCATGGAGACGGGCCATACCGTCTTTGTCGTCTCAAACGGAACCCGTCCGTGGGTCATCCGGGATCTCCATCCCACCCAGCTCTATATCTCGCTCGATGCGCCGGACGAGGAGACCTACCGGCTGGTATGCCGGCCGATGGGCGATTATTGGGGGCGGATCCAGGAGAGCCTCTCGTATCTGGCTACCCGGCGATCCGCTCTCCGGGTGACGGTTGTCAAAGGGATCAACGATCACTCGCCGGAGAAGTACGGGCGGATCATCCGTGATGCCGCCCCGACGTTTGTCGAGATCAAAGGATATATGTATCTCGGATACAGTCGAAGCAGATTAGCAGCAGAGCAGATGCCCGACCATGCATATCTCCGATCCTTCGCCGAGGAGGTCGGCCGCCATGCCGGATACAGGATACGGGATGAGAGTCCCGTCTCCCGGGTCGTCTGCCTTGAGGAGGAACCATGAGATTTGATCCGGAAGAGTTCAGGAGACGCGGGAAAGAGGATTTTGAAGGGGCATGGCATGCCGGGACGACGGTGCTCTCAAAGCCGCCGTCCGGCCGGAAGTACCCCCGGTACACCTATACCCGTGCAGAACCGCACCCGGTCTTTGATACCATCCAGAGACTGCGGCAGGCATATCTTTCGATGGGTTTTTCCGAGGCGATGAACCCGGTCATCGTGGAGGAGCAGGAGGTATACCGGCAGTTCGGACCCGAGGCGATGGCTGTTCTTGATCGCGTCTTCTATCTCGGCGGCCTGCCACGGCCGAATGTCGGGATAGCGCGGAAACAGATCGAGGAGATCGAGGCGATTGCCGGGATAGCCATCACTTCTGAGAAGGAAGAGGCGCTCCGGACAACCCTTCATGCCTACAAGAAGGGCGACTTCGATGGCGATGATCTCGCCCATGAGATGGCGGCGGTCCTTGCTATCGATGATGCGGTCGTCGTCCATATCCTCGATGCGGTCTTCCCCGAGTTCCGTGAGCTCGCCCCCGAGTCATCCCGGTCCACCCTCCGGTCGCATATGACGAGCGGCTGGTTCATGTCCCTTGAAGAGTGCTGGAACCGGATGCCCCATCCGATCCGCCTCTTCTCGATCGACCGGTGCTTCCGGCGGGAGCAGGAGGAGGGGGCGACCCGCCTGATGAGCTACCACTCCGCATCCTGTATCGTCGCAGATCCGGATGTCACCATCGATGAGGGGATGGCGGTTGCCGAAGGGCTGTTATCCGCATTCGGGTTCACCGACTTTGAGTTCCGGCCCGATGAGAAGCGGTCGAAGTACTATATGCCGGGAACGCAGACCGAGGTCTATGCCCGCCACCCGGTCCATGACTGGGTGGAGGTGGCGACTTTTGGGATCTACTCCCCGTCCGCCCTCGGCGGATATGGTGTCGGCATCCCGGTGATGAACCTCGGCCTTGGTGTCGAGCGGCTTGCGATGATCATCCATAACGCCGATGATGTCCGCAAGCTCAGCTACGCCCAGTTCTATCCGCCGGTGCTCAGTGACCGGGATCTCGTCCGTGCCATCTCCGTCCGTGAGGAGCCGGCGACGGAGACGGGCCGGGTGCTTGCAGAGGCGATTGCGGCGGTTGCCACCGAGCATGCGGCCGACCCGTCCCCCTGCTCATTCCCGGCGTGGTCGGGTGAGATCGCCGGAACCACCGTCGATGTCACGGTCACTGAGCCGGAGGAGAACTCAAAGCTCCTTGGGCCGGCCTGCGGAAATGAGATCTTCATCCACGAGGGGGCGATCCTCGGGGTGCCGGATACCGAGAAATTTGCAAAGATCAGGGCGGACGGCACCCCGACGGGCATCCGGTTCATCGATACAGTCGCACTCCTCGCCGCCGCCAGGATCGAAGAGGCGGCACGGTGCGGGGAAGGGACGACGGTGCAGGTGAAGATGGCAAAGCTCCCCTCGGATGTGAATATCCGGATCGCCGATCATGCGATGCGGTTTGCCACCGATAATCACAAGAAGATCGATCTCCGGGGTCCTATCTTTATGACGGTGGAGAGCCGGGTGCAGGGAGAATAGGCAATATTTTTTATTTAAATAAAGATCTACGCATAGATAACATCCCTCAGAATCGGCTCGCGGATGAGGGGCTTCAGTGCCGCTTCCGTTACGAGATCGACCTTCCGACCGAAGAGATCTTCAAGATAGAACTTGACACCCATGAAGTTGTCAAAGGTCTTCTTCCCCTCTTCAAATGAGACGAGTATGTCAATATCGCTCAGAGGCCGCTCCTCTCCGCGTGCAAAAGATCCAAAGATGCCGATCCTGGCAATACCAAAGCGCTCTTTCAGGAGAGGTTCGTGCCTGCGCAGGAGATCAAGGGCATTCATTTTCTTCACGATCTAACAGGCAGGAAGCCCACGACTTCAGTCGTGGGGGGAATGCCGTTAAATCTAAATATTCAATAGTCGATGCTAATGTGTGCAAGGCACTTC
>SL_3KL_010_SEDDRAFT_10006925_pt1 | contig 10093 bp, 10 predicted proteins | sample SodLakKL_010_SED_2_FD_10381 | JGI IMG/M metagenome (IMG submission 10381)
CCCGGGCCGGGGGTGAGGGCCTGGGCCGCCGCCGCACCCCCACCCCAACCCTCCCCCGCAAGCGGGGGAGGGAGATTTTTATCGTTGGGGGTGGCTGGGTGCCATGAGAGTTAGCGGCGAGCATGTTGCCGGGTCTGCGCTCGGGACCGGCGAGGACGACATTTCCGAACCCGGGCTGGAGCCGTTCTACTGATAGTTTTCCGCCGCGCGCAACAGCATCCCCGAGAGATCCGGAAGCCCGAGATCGGGCATCCAGCCGCCGGCCTCGGCCCAGGTCCACAGGCCGATCAGCAGAAACAGCCCGGAGGCCACGTAGCGCATGGGGGTAGTCGGAATGCTGGCCGCAAAGCGCTTGCCGAGGATCAGCGCCGGAGTGGTGATCAGAAGGATACCCACCGTGGCCCCCAACACCACCGGGAGCAGGGCACCGGACGCTCCGGCAAGGGTGATGACCGCGAGCTGGGTCTTGTCGAACATCTCGAAGAGGAAGAAGGCGATGGCGGCCGCGAAAAAGGCGCTGCGGGCGCGCGTGTCCTTCTCCAGTTCCTCGTCCTCTGGGATCAGCACCCAGACGGCCATCGCCAGGAAGGCGGTTCCGACCACCCACAAGTGCCAGTCGGTGGCGATCACCGCGAACAGCCAGATGCCGGCGACCGCAGACAGCAGTTGGTTCAGGAACAGCCCGGCGGCCATGCCCCAGAAGACGGCCCAGGCACTGCGACAGCGCATCCCGAACAACGCGGCCAGAAACATCGAACGGTCGCCGATCTCCGCGACCGCAACAGCCAGTATTGAAAGCAGGAAGAGTTCCACGCGGGCAATCCGGGGCGAGCGGCACAGCAAAACCGGTGGCTCCGCCATCGCCGCCCGCCCATGGGCCGGGCTCGCCAGAACGCGAGCCGGATGCCGGTGCCACAGGTCTCGTCAGGCCGTTGGCCGGAGATGCGCCGAAGCGTCTTCGACCGGCTGTGCGCGCCACGGCCAGTTGGCCAAGTCTGTTGACGCGCACCTCCGGCCGGGGCGGCCGGAGCGACTACTCCCCTGAGGGTGCGCGAACTATAGCCAAGACCCGACCGTCCTGTCCAACGGTCCAGCAGATGGGGCAGGGCCGCCGCCGTACCCCCAACCCAACCCTCCCCCCACAGGTGGGGGAGGGGGCTTTCTTCGTTGGGGGTGGCGGAACGCCGTGGGAGTTAGCCCGGAAAAAAGCCGCCTTGCGGCGGCTTTCCTGGATCCCTGAGTCTATTGGCGCGCCCGGAAGGATTCGAACCTCCGACCACCTGGTTCGTAGCCAGGTACTCTATCCAGCTGAGCTACGGGCGCCCTGTTTGAGCCGTGCATTATCTCGGTCTGCGAAGACGGATGCAAGCCCCGTCGGTCGCCGGTGCCAGCCGCAGCCGGCGCCTCAGTGCGTGTCGTGCGGCGGTAACGGGCCGTAGGGCGAACTCCGGACCCGGTCGTGCTCGTGCATGCGGTAGTGCACGAAACGCCCGAGGTCACGGAAGTGCATAAAGGGATTGCCCTGCACCTCCTCCTCGAGGGTGGAATTAGGCTTCTCGGCGTAGTTGTGTCCCGGGTGGATACGGGTCTCACGCGGCAGGCCGGTGCGCAGATCCCGGAGGGTGTGGAACATCTGCTCGGGGTCGCCGCCGGCCAGATCGCAGCGGCCGCAGCCGAACACGAACAGGGTGTCGCCGGTGATCAGGTCGTCGCCAGCGGGCAGGTGAAAGCACGCGGAGCCCGGCGTGTGGCCCGGCGTGTGCAGAAAGCGGATTTCGGTTTTGCCCAGCAGCATGTGATCGCCGCCGTGGTGCAGTTGCGGCCGGGTCAGTGAGCGGCCCCAGAAGTCGGCCTCGGGCTTGAGCAGGTGTACCCGGGCGTTCGCGGCATCCTCCAGCACAGCTTCGATGCTGTTGATGTGGTCGTGATGGCTGTGCGTCACGAGCAGGTCGGTGATGTCCAGGCCGCGTTCTGCGGCGAGGCGGACGATCTTTTCCGGTTCCCAGGCCGGGTCCACCACGGCGGCCCGGCCACTGGACACGTCCTCGATCACGTAGATGAAGTTCTCCATTGGCCCGAGTTCCAGGGCGTGGACGCGATAGGGTAGCGAACGATCGGATTCAGCCATATGCACTGGGACACCGGGTCCGTGTGGTGGGTTCGGACTCGAGGTTCGCCGAATGGTGCCAGTGGCGCAAGAGTCTGCAACGGTCGGGCGCGCGTTTCCCCAAACGCGAAGGGCCCGCCGGACGTGTGCCCGGCGGGCCCTTCGCAGCGGGCCTGATCAGGAACTTCAGCTGAAGGCCTGGCCCGGGTTGACGCCCACCTTCTTCAGGATGATCGCCAGCGGGCAAAAGCCGGTAAAGGCCGACTGCACGAGGTTGATGCCCACGAAAGCGGTGAGCAGGAGCCACGCCGGGCTGACGAGCCACGCGAGCAGGGCGCTGAGCAATACGACGATGCCGGCGCCGGCAAGTACCATTTGATCGATGCTCATCTTCGGTTCTCCGTTGAATATTAGGTTGCCCTAATCTACGCTGGTCCCGCACTGCAGTGCAAGGGAAACCGGACGCCTTGCGTGGATGCCTCAGCGGTCCTCGATCCGGATGTAATCGCGGGCCTGGTGCCCGGTGTAGAGCTGTCGCGGCCGCCCGATGCGCGACTCGGGATCCTGCATCATCTCGTTCCAGTGCGAGATCCACCCGACCGTGCGGGCCAGCGCGAAGATGACGGTGAACATGTTCAGCGGAATTCCCATCGCGCGCAGGATGATCCCGGAGTAAAAGTCGACATTCGGATAGAGCTTGCGCTCGACGAAGTAGTCGTCGTTCATCGCGATCTCCTCGAGCTTCATCGCGACGTCGAAAAGCGGCTGGTTGGCGCCGCCGCCGATCTCCGAAAGCAGCTTGTGCGCGGTCTCGCGGATGATCGTCGCGCGCGGGTCGTAGTTCTTGTACACACGGTGGCCGAAGCCCATCAGCCGGAACGGGTCGTCCTTGTCCTTGGCCCGGGCAACGAAGTCCTCGACCTTCTTGCCGCTGTGCACGATGTCCTCGAGCATCATCACGACCTTCTCGTTCGCGCCGCCGTGCAGCGGGCCCCAGAGCGAGGCAATACCGGCGGAAATCGCCGCGAAGGGGTTGGCCTCCGAACTGCCGGACAGGCGCACCGTTGAGGTGGAGGCGTTCTGTTCGTGGTCGGCGTGCAGGACCAGGATCAGGTCCAGTGCCCGCACGAAGATGGGATCGGGCTCATAGGTGGCGGTGGGGACACCGAACATCATCGCGAGGAAGTTACCGGTGTAGGACAGCCGGTTCTTCGGATACATGAACGGCTGGCCGTTCGCGTACTTGTAGGACCAGGCGGCGATCGTGGGCATCTTCGAGATCAGCCGGTGCGCCGCGATCTTGCGGTGCTCCGGGTTATGCACGTCGCTGGAGTCGTGATAGAACGCGGACAGCGCGCCGACGACGCCGACCATGATGGCCATCGGGTGGGCATCGTGGCGGAACCCGTCGTAGAAGCCCCGAACTGCCTCGTGCAGCATCGAGTGTTCCTTCATGATCTGCGAGAAGCCGTGCAGCTCGTCCGACGACGGCAGTTCGCCGTTCAGCAGGAGGTAACACACCTCGAGGTAGGTACTGTGTTCCGCGAGCTGCTCGATCGGGTAGCCGCGGTAGAGCAGGGTGCCCTTGTCCCCGTCGATGAAGGTCAGGGCACTGCTACAGCTGGCGGTGGACAGGAATCCCGGATCGTAGGTGAAGTAGCCGAGTTCCTTGTACAGCGATCGGATGTCAATGCAGTCGGGCCCATGGCTGCCCACGTTCACGGGGAGCTCGATGGACTTGCCTGTGCTGTTGTCGGTAAGCGTTACGGTCTTGGAAGTCATAGGGCTCCTCGCGCCTCGTGCGTTCTGAAGTCCAGCAGGGGTGTACCCAGGGTGGGAGTGTAATCCAGTTTTTCGTGCACTGCACAAGAGTGCGTCAGAGCGCCAGGTCGAGAAACCCGGCCAGTTCTTGGCTCGACATCACGTGACAGTAGATCATGTTGATGACCTCGAGCTCGTGCCGGTGCAGTTCCATGGTGCCGGCAGCACAGCAGTCCTCGATCACGAGCACGTTGAAGCTCTCGTCCGCGAGGCTGCGGACGGTGGAGGAAATACACTGGTCGGTGTAGATGCCTGCGACCACGACGTTGCGGATGCCCATGTTGTGCAGGGTCAGTCGAAGGCTGGTCCCGGTGAGCGCGCTGTCGGTGGTCTTCGTGACCACGATTTCGTCCTCCGCCGGTGCGACCTCAGGCGCGATCTGCGAGGCCTGCGAATCGAGCGGCATCAGCAGGTTGTTCCATCCCGGCTTCTTCTGGCTTAGCGAGCGGTCGCGTCCGTCTTCCAGCAGGCAGGCGATGCGTGCGTGCAGTACGTCCATGCCCTTGCCCCTGAACGCATCCTGCAGGGCGCGCAGATTCGGCAGAACCGTCTGCCGCATCCGCAGCTGGAAGGGTTCCCAAAGCGCCCGCTGATCGGGATCCTCGGGCAGGTCCAGACCGTAGTCCTGAACGTCAATGCACAACAGGGCGGTCCGGGCCGGGTCGAGNTCGGGGTCTTCCGGTTCCGGCGCGCTTGCGTAGTAGAACGAGCGGTAATCCGTCTTCCAGTTCATGGCGTCTCCCGCGTGGTCTTGCGCCCCGCATCCCGCACGGGACCTTCACGTAAATTGCACGCGTTGAATCAGGGCGGGAAGATGATAAGCGGTGACGCGCTGCCCGGTACAGCAGCGCCGCGGGCTTGCGCCAGGCAGCGGTCGGCTGCGTTGGTGGAGACCGCCAGCGTGCGCGACCGTGCGCAAAGAGGGAAACGTGAGTTACGTGGTCCGACACTGGCGCGGCGAGCTGAGCCTGCCGATTGCATTCTGGGTCAACTTTGTCGCCTTGAACCTGTTGCTGCTCGCGCTGCGTCCGGGCGTGGAGCACGTGCTGTTGTCGATGTCGCTGGATGACGATCCGCGCTTCATGGCGCGCATGGCGCTGCTGCACGTCGGTTTTGTGTACGGTGTGATCTACCCCTGGCAGATCGTCGGAGTCTGGCGCTCCGCGGGCCGCTGGCTTGCGGGACGCAACCGGCGTGTCTGGCCGCTCGCCAGCCGAGCCGTGCTCGTGCTCAGTCTGGTCGGCACCACACTCACCGCCGTGGGCGCCTCCGCGGTCTATCGGGATATCGGCACCATTGCGTTCGGACCGGACCGGTACGCTGACTACTCGCTGCAGCGTGTCGGCGATGGGTCACTGCTTCATCTCGAGGGGTACCTCGGCTATCGCGTGGCGCGGGATGTTCGCAGGGCGCTTGCCTCGGGACCCGAGGTACAGGCGATCATCCTCGACAGTCCCGGCGGCTGGATCGCCTCGGGGCGCGCGCTGGCCAGGGTCATCGGGGAACACCGGCTGGACACCTACTCCTTCGAGGGGTGCCATTCCGCCTGCGCGACCGCCTTCATCTCCGGGCGCAACCGCTTTCTTGCGGACGAGGCGCGGCTCGGGTTCCATCAGTACGCGGTCCCGTTCGGGGGACTGGAGCCCTATTCCGACATGTGGCTGGAGCAGCAGCGGGATCTGCAGCACTTCCGCAGCCAGGGCGTCAATCCGGCGTTTCTGGGCCGCCTCTTCCAGGCGGAGCACGGTGACGCGTGGTATCCATCTCAGCGGGAGCTGCTCGCGGCGCGGGTGATATCGGGCGTGGTCCGCTCCGAGAAAGTCCTGTTCGGGGTCGACCCGGTCAAGGGCCAGCCTTGACCGCCAATGGGGCGCATCCCGGCCGTTTCCGGTGGAAAGCGACAGGGATGCAGGCCGGCAGCCGGCCTGCCATTCAGCGCATCGCTTCCTGCGCGGGTGCAAGCTCCACCCGCAACGGATCGGTCTCTCTCTCCCACACCCCTGCATCCTCGGTGCGTCCATCGGCGTCCTGAACCAGGTAGCTTCGGTGACCGTGATGGCGCAGTGCCCCGGCGATATTGCTCAGGCCGGTCGCATCATCCGTACTGACAACCGCCGTGCGGGTGCCCGGCAGCGTCCACATCCGGGCATGCCCGCGCTGTTCGAGATCATCGGGTGGTCGGGGCGCTCCGGCCCGATCCAGCCAGCGGATGACATCCGAGGTGCTGCCCATCACCAGCAGGGGAGCATCCGGATCGAAGTCTTCGGCCCGCTCGGGCGCAAACCCCAGTATTGCGCGGGCGAAGGGTTCCAGCCCATCCTGCGTTGTGATGAGCCGGGTGTCGGGATCCAGACTCACTGCGCGCAGGATCGGGGGCGGGTCCGGCAGGCGCCGCAACACCTCGTGATTCGGATCGGCGGCGAGCGCGACGGGTCTTTCCCGAAGCCCGACCTCGAAGTCGGTGCGCCGATCGTTCAGCGCGACCACGTGTCGCTCGACGCTCGATTCGGTCTCGATCTTCAATGGCACGCGCAGCGGCCACGGGGCCTCGTCCTGGGCCTGTTCGAGGCTTCCGCTGACCACCCAGCGGTCCTGTTCCTCGCGTGCCGCGACGGAATCAAGCGCCAGCTCGGGCAAACGGGGACGCTCGAGCCACGGTTCGAAGAAGCCTCCCAGCTCCTCGTCGGCCGCATCGCTGAAGGCGCGGATGACGTCGTCCCAGCTAGCCACCGTAAACATATGGCGTTCATTCAGCAGGTGTGCGCCCGTCTCGAAGGCCTCGGTCCCGATGCGCTCCTCGAGCATGCGGAACAGCATCGCCCCGCGGTTGTAGCCGACGATGCGGTTGGCGCCCTGGTTGCCGCTCCTGAAGGTGACCAGCGGGCGGTCGAGTTCTCCGGGCAGCCAGGCCAGGTCCAGCAGCCAGCGATGACGTGTATTGGCCGCTTCGCCCCGCTGCTCGTCCAGATAGTAATCGGCCATGTAGGTGGTCAGTCCCTCGGACCAATTGCCGCTGTCGTAGTCGATGCGCACGCCCGTCCCCCACCAGTTGTGCATCAGTTCGTGCGCCAGTGACGTCCGCGGGATGAATGGCAGAGGGATCACGCGTTCGCCGAGCAGGGTGAAACCGGGAAACGCAAAGCCCACCGGCATCGGCGAGGCCGCAATGGTGAAGCTCTGATAGGGATAGGGACCGGCACGATCCGCGAATAGCGGCAGATAGTCGGCGGTGTGGTCGAGGTAGGTTTCGGCGTGTGCCTGGTCCAGCTCCGGCGGGAACAGTGTGCGCACCTGGATACCGTTCACGAGCCGTTCGCGCATCGCCCACGGACCCGTGGCCACGACAATCGCATCAGTGCCGGGGTGCTCGTACACGGCGGTGTAGCCATGGTTGTCGTTGACCGGCGAACCAGAAAGTGAGCCGGTGGCAACGAAACGCTGACCCTCAGGCGTACGGCCCTTGAGATGCAACGCGAAAGCCTCCTGTTCGAAGCGTGGGTACCACCCGGCGCCTTCGGGCAGGAAACCGCCTTCTGCTGTGAGAAAGAGTCGACTGCGCATTGGGTCTGCCGCAGGCAATTCGCCGCTCCAGTGCAGCCGGATTTCGCCGGACGCCTCTGCCGGCACATCGACGCGGTATTGACCCGGCTCAACCGGAACGGCCTCGAGGGTGCCATGAGCAGCTTCGATCGCAGTGACCTCGAGATCCTCCAGGAGCGTGAAAGAATGGGACCCCGCCGTCAGCGGCAGCTGCAGCTCGCCCGTCAGTGTGCCGGCGGCCGGGTCCAGCTCGAGACTCATCTTCCAGAGCGGATCGGCCGCCACTCCAAGGGGAAGGAGCAGCAGTATCCCGAATGCGATCCGTCGGAGCAGTGTCTCGGAATGCGGGTCTTTGAACACGGATTCAGTCCTCGATCGCGGGGAAACGGGCGAGCAGCTCGATCTCGTCATCGTCTCGCAGGATCGTTAGAGGCATCACGTTGCCCGGCTGCTGGCGGCGGACCACGGCCTGAAGATCACCCGGCACCTGAGTTTCGACCCCGGATGCGCTAGTGATCACGTCGTCGGCCTTCAGACCGGTCGAGGCAGCCACAGAGTCCTGCATCACGGACTGAACCCGCACTCCCGCCGGGTCGTCCGCGATCCGCACGCCAAGCAGCAGGGGACGGGGCAACTCGTAGCGGTCGCCGCCCGCGAGCGCGAAGACGGCATCGGCCACGCCCGGTTCGGGTCCCTTGCAGGCCGGGTCGATCTCCCAGGGAAGCAGGACGCGCGCGTCGGTGATTCCGAGATCACGCAGTTGATGCGGCACTCCGTACCCGTATTCGAGATGGCCCTGGCCCATCAGACCCACGACAAGGCGACCGGGGGCTGTGGCTTCCGCGAGACCCGCGGCCATCGCCCGATCCCAGATCAACTGCCCGGATACGAAGCGGTCGAGTCCACTGTCGTGATCGGCCCCGGTTGGGTGATCCTCGAACACGTCCCCAAGATAGTCTCGGTAGCCCTCACTCGCCGGTGCTGGCGGGGAGATGTGGTAGCGCTCCTCCGGCGGGACGGCCTCCCAGCCTTCGCTCATGATCCGCCCGATCAGCGGCCGTTCGAGATTGATTGCCCGCAGCGGAATGCGGTGCATGCGCGCGAAGTGCAGGATCGGCAGATAGAGTCGGGCATCGAAGCCCCAGACCCGCTCCCAGTCGCTTTGTTCGAGGAAGGCGCTCTCCTCGACCTCGCCGGCAACCCACGAATCAAGTGCTGGCTGCGCCTCGCGCGGCAGCATTTCGAGCCCGATGACCATGTCGGGGCGGTGGGCGTGCAACGCGGCCAGCGTGTGGACCTGCCAGCGATGGTGTTCCATGCGGTCGTGGCGCTCGCCGAGCAGTACCACATCGGCCTGGGCAAAATTCTCGAAGAGGTGATCGGCGGTCAGGCGCTGACCGGAGGTGTCGCGCCATTCACCGGGTGTGATGCAGTCAGCGCCGGCGGTTGCCGACAGCAGGGTGGCCAGAAGCAGGGTTGCGCAGAGGACGGCGGGCCGTCGGCAACTGAGACCTTTCATCGTTGGCTCCGGGAGGCAGGCAATGGGCTTGGGATTCCCGTGGGCCAGAGAAAGTTCATCGGGAGCCGGCGGGTGCCCCGGAATACGCGATGCGCGCCCGACCCGTTCGGTACGGACCCGCCCCGGGGCTGTTCACCGGGACTGTTCAGGTGCCGGTCCTGCCGCCGAGGTCCCGTGGTGACGGCCAGCGCAGGCGGGTGGCGTCTGCGGGTCAGGTGGGGGGCTTCTGCATGGCCTTGAAGACCAGAAAGACAAGGAGTCCGATAATAACCAGCACGGAGGCCCCAAGTGCGGCGCCGGTCAGCCAGACGATCACGTCCCCGTATTCCATAAAAAACCCCTCCCCGAATCGGCGTTTTCGCCAACTGAAGCATAGGTCGGAGCGCAGCGTGAGTGCAAGGAATATGGAGTGCTGCCGCCTTCAGGCCGGTCAGCACTCCGGGTCGACTGACAGTTTTCGCGACCGCCCGACCGTGAGGCTGGTGACGGCCAGAAAGACCTCGCGCAGGAAGGCGACCAGAGTCCCGATCAGTGAGAGCATCGCAGTGACGAACAGGCCGCCAACCAGAAGGGCGTGATTGGCTCCCAGAAACGCCTCCACGAACATGGTCACGATCAGTATGCAGACCAGCAGCGCGGTGGCGATGCCCAGCGTGATACCGACGTAGACGAGCCGAGCGCGCCGATCGAGTATGCAGAGCTCCCGGAGGGCGTCCTCCCGGGCTTCGCCGTCGGCCTCCTGGAGCAGGCCCTCGAGATGCCGGCTTCGATCCACCACCCGTGACAGTCGCGAAACGAAGGCATTGATGAATCCCGCGATGCCGACCAGAAGAAATACCGGTGCGACGGATAGCTGGATGGCCTGGGAGATNTCCACGATCGAAGGNAGGTTCTGCATNTGCGACGGCCCGTTACTGGCAAGAGGCAGGGATTTCCTGCTCTGCCTAGCATCCGGGGCGATGCTCTGAATTTCAATGGCTTGAAATCTTTTTGACAGTCCTGGACAAGGCTGTACAATACGCGCTTCGAACGCGACAGGCGCGTAGCTCAGCTGGTTAGAGCACCACCTTGACATGGTGGGGGTCGTTGGTTCGAGTCCAATCGCG
>SL_3KL_010_SEDDRAFT_10006926_pt1 | contig 10091 bp, 9 predicted proteins | sample SodLakKL_010_SED_2_FD_10381 | JGI IMG/M metagenome (IMG submission 10381)
GAATCTGTGGTGAACGATCTGGACCTGCTTGTCAAAATCGATAAAAAGATGAGCTTGCTGGAATTCATCGGGATTCAACAGGAACTGGAAGACGAATTAGGTATGAAAGTTGATCTTGTGGAATATGAAGCCATTAAGCCAGCATTGAAGGAAGATATCCTAAGGGATGAAGAACCTGTGTTATGAGCAAAAGAAAGCCAGATGTCTATCTTCAGGATATTTTAGAGAGCATTGAACATATCCAAAGATTTCTTGATGGTGTTTCCGAAGATGAATTTTATAATAATGTAGAGAAACAGGATGCTGTACTTCGGAGATTGGAAATCATCGGGGAAGCCGTAAAGCACTTGCCTGAAAAAATTCGAGAAGATCATCCTGATATCCCCTGGCGCCAGATTGCCGGTATGAGAGACATCATCATACATGAATATTTTGGTATCACCCTCGAGATGATTTGGATTGTAGCAACTGATGATATTTTGGATCTCAAAGCTAAAGTCGAAGAGATTATCGATTCAATCTAAATAGGAATTCGGCCATTAAGCGGTTCATGCGGAAGTGTTTTGTCTTACGGGCCTTGGAAATTTGGTTATCTCGCCGCACAACTGCCAAATCGTTATGTTGCTCACTTTAAATAAACCCTGTTTTAGACCAAGATCTGTTGATTATTGTTAAACAGAAAAATTAATTTCTTTTCAAGCATGAAGACGTTAACGATAAACTTGCCAAATACCGCAGATGTTGATGACAAAGAGGTAAGAATGTCATTAGCATCTAAATTGAATGAAAGAGGGAAGCTTACTCCGGGGCAAGCGGCTGAACTGGCCGGCTATTCTAAGGAAACATTTATGGAGCTGCTTGCTGAGTACAATGTTGCTCTGATCAATTATCCTGCAGACGAACTTGACGAAGATATTAAAAAAGCCCAACGTCACAGTACCTGACACAAGCTGCTTTATTCTATTCTACAAAAACAGAGAGCTTTATCTTCTCAAAAAGCTTTTCGGCAGGTTAACTATCACAGATATCGTTTTGAAAGAGTTTAATTAACCGATTCCGAAGTGGAATGAAGTTTTTGAGGTGTCAAAATAGTATGCGAATTTTTTCTGTGATTCCTTAGATTTGAGGTATTGATTAATATTTGAGTATTCAAACCAAATCAGCGCCGGCATTGTGCATCAGGTTTGCCGGCCTCTCAAATCACGATTCGAAATATGCAAAAGAACGACACCACCACCATCACGCGGGTAAAAAGCCCCTGGCAGGAGATTGAGATTCGCCATCATCCCAAATTCGGAAATCAGTTAATTATTGACGGAGACCTGCAGATTTCCGAGTCAGACCCTTCCTACAATGTGGCGATGGTCAGCCCGCTGATTATGCTGGGATCTTTCGGGCGGATTGCAATCCTCGGCGGCGGCGACGGGGGCGTGCTCCATGAGCTGCTGGAGATAGACAGCCGGCAGGGTCGCGGCCTGGTTTCGGCCGTTATGATTGATATCGACGAAGAAGTGATGCGGCTTTCGCGTGAGTATCTACCCGGCATTTGCGGAGACGCTTTCGATCATCCCAAAGCTGAAGTGATTATTGGTGATGTGTTCGAATACATCGAAAATCTTGAAAACCTGGACGGAGTGATTTACGACCTGACTATAGATCCGATTCGTGAGGGGCAAACCCGTCGGCAGTTTCTGCAGGAACTGATGCAAAAAGTTGCCAAAAGCCTAAAGCCGGGAGGCATGCTAAACATGCAGTGCTGCGGCACCATACCCTTCGATCCCGCTACCGGAGTTTCCCGGCACGATATTATGGGCGACATCGATTTTGCCCTGAGCAACCACTTCCACGATTTCACGGAGCAGCGTGTGTTTATTCCCTCATTCGGTGAATCATGGACGTTTCTGGCGGCAAGGCGGAAATAAGGGATTAATAGCTTAACGTGAGTTCGATATAAAATTTTAAGACTCGTCAGTTTGAGCGCAGTTTCGACCGCTTTTTGGTCAGAGCGAAGTCGAAAACTCCATATTTCGATTTCATCCCGCCTGTACCGATTGTTTTGCATCGGGGAACTGAACTGCGTCGGGATTGTACTCAATAAGACGTATTCAAACAATTATCAACATAATTATCCCAAACTCAAGTTAACTTATGTTCGACTCATCTGTGATTTCATGGAGTAATAATTGCCCTTAGTTTTTTAACCATGGGGGCGCGTTGAAACGCAGAGAAGTATGAATAAAAAAAAGCCATCCGGTACATGAACGGACGGCTTTTACGGAGATGATAAAACTTGAATCAACAGAATATTTTACAGAGAAAGTCTCCTGCATCATCGAAGAAATCTCCGATTGCATCGCTGATTTCACTTGCGGCAAATCCGGCAAACTCAAGTGCAGATTCAATGGCACTTTCTCCCAAATCAAGTACACTGCCCAAGAAATCTGTGATTTTGTCAGCACTCCAGTTAAATACGTTTTTGAGGACATCAGCAATTTGATCTGCTGTATAGCCCAAATTATTCAGAATTTCAGCAACTTCCTCTCCATCGAGATTAAGAGTGTTTCTCAGGGCATTTGCAATGGTGTTGACGCCATAGCCCGCATACCTCAGGGCGCCAGCAATAGCCTCATCACTAATGGTAAGCGCAGTGCTTAACCCTCCCGTAATCTGATTGGCTGTAAATCCGGCAACTCGTAAAGCCTCGGCAATAGCACCTTGACCGATATTAATTCCAAATCGCAGGCCTGTAACAATCTCATCTACAGGGAAACCGGCATCGCGAAGGGCTTCGGCTACATCGCTGTTCGAGAGATTATCGAGTGCTTCATGCAAGCCTTTGGCAATTTCATCAACTGCAAAACCTGCTGTTTTCAGTAATTTTGCAATTTTTCTTTCTGACAAATCCAGCACATCATGAAGCGCCTTGCTGATTTGTTTAGTGGTGAACTCCGCAAATTTTAACGCATTTGTGATATCCTGTTCAACCAGATCCAATACATTGTGAAGTACTTCAGCGATGTCTTCGACTGAAAAATCTGCAAATTTCAAAGCTGCAGCAATATAACCTTCTCCCAGTTTCAGAACCTCGTCAAGAGCACTTGTTATTTGATCTATGGTGAAGTCAGCAAATTTTAATGCTTTGGCGATATGCTTTTCGTGAAGATCAAGGATTTTATCGAATGCCCCGGTTATATCATAAACGGTATATTTCGCAAACTTCAGAGCCTTTGCTATGGGCCCTTCTGCCAGTTTTAAAACTTTGTCGAACGCACTGACAACCTGATTAGCGGTAAAATCAGCGAATTTCAAAGCTGCGGCGATTGTATCTTCAGCAAGTTCAAGTACCTTATCCAGGGCACTTGTAATTTCATAAACTGTGAAGCCTGCAAAATCCAATGCTGCAGCAATGGGGCCTTCCGCAATCTTATAAATCAGATCGAGTGCTTCAGTGATTTGATATACATCGAAATCAATTCGCTTCAGAATATATGCTGTCTCATCAGCAGTTTGCTCGTATACATCTTTTAAAGCTTTTGCAATCTGATTCGCGTTAAACGGATCAAGATCGTTCGCCAATAATTTTGCTGTTTCATACGGTTCGAGATTAAATTCTGCCAGTAAAACTTCAGCAATTTCAGAAGACGAATACCCACGTTCTGTTAATGCTCTTACCCTGATTTTAGGATCATTTTCGATGAGAAAACGTACAGGCCAGGCGCGGTTTGCCTGTCCGCGATTATTTGTTTCTTTCAGGTGGTCTGCTATAATCAGGCCGGCAATATCAACCTTTAGCCTGAATTCTGAGGATTGATTGCCCCTTCTGTTTTGATTGCCTGAAGGCTGCCAGACAGTCATATAGACACCATCATTATTCAATTTTAGCCGTTCCCTCCCGTTTGACTCTGAAGTCATTTGATCGGAAGAGTCACAGGACTCTAAACCTTCGTAACAAACAGTCACAGTCAACAAGTCGAGAAGAGATTTGTCCGGCTGTACTGTGGACTCTTTTCCTTTTGATACAGGCTCCAGAAAGTGAAAAGCATCGGTGAGATGAACATTGTCGGGATTCTCTTCGGTTTTAGCTGAAGGTGTTGTAGTTGTACTGATGTCATCATTTTGAATGTCATATAAAGATTGATCATCAGCGTCGAGTGAGCTTAATGAATTATCACAGGATGAGAGAAATAAAACACTTAAAAATACAGTGATAATCCATGCATACATCTGGATAGTTTGATTATTTGGTATGATTGTTTTACACATGCTTGCCTCTGTTTTTAAAGTTGAAGTTTTTGGAATTTCGAACTGCTTGTGATTATGCTTGCTTTTTCTTATTGCTTGTGCTTAATGCATTTGTAATCTACTGCTAAGGATGTGAAATACTTTATGTCCGTGTTGCAAATCGTTGTTCTTAGGTTACATATGCTGGCGAAATCTCAGTTGATTCTCTCTCTGGATTGAATTTTCTGAAAATTGGATTACTTTTTATTTGCAGGAAATGACCGGTTGAAGAGGTGAGACGGAACGAATGGATTACGATATTAGTTTAATATTAAACTAATTAAAGCAGGTAAACGTATGAATAATCAAAACAAAGGAATTCACCACATTTCAATTATCTCCGGAGATCCGCAGGTAAATGTAGATTTTTATTTTAAAACACTCGGGCTTCGGATGGTGCTGAAAACCGTTAACCAGGATGATCCTTCTACTTACCATCTTTTTTATGCAAACGGGGAGGGACAGCCGGGGTCGAGCATTACTTTTTTTCCCTGGCCGATGGCGATTCAGTCTAAACCCGGTACGGGGCAGGTGAGCACAATTTCGTTTTTAGTTCCGAAGGGAACTCAGGATTTTTGGATTGACCGTTTTGCTTCAAGAGATGTACCGTTTGGCACTCCGATCGAACGATTTGGAAAAAAGGTACTGCCTTTCCGTGATCCCGACGGGCTGAATCTCGAACTCGTGGAAGAGAGCCGGATTGACGGAATTCCGGCATGGAAAGATGGACCCATTTCAGAAGAAAATGCAATCCGCGGGTTCTGGGGGTCGGTTTTATGGCTCACTCAAACCGAAAGCACTCAAACCATTTTGCAGGAGGTGATGGGATACGAACTCTCGGCCAAAGATGATGATCTCACAATGCTCAAAACCACAGCACCGCTGGGGCACTCAATTATTTTGAAAAAAGAAAGTGAGGCTGTACAAGGAAAAACCGGGCGGGGGACAGTTCATCACATTGCCTTTCGGGCAAAAGATGAAAAAGAGCTTGCTATGATGAGAAATCAGGTTTTGGAAATGGGATTATCACCCACTGAAATTATTGATCGCCATGTCTTCAAATCGGTCTATTTTCACACTCCGGATGGAGTTCTGTTTGAAATGGCCACCGACGGCCCCGGTTACGATTCTATTGTGGAGAACAAATCCGACATGGGTAAATTACTATTTTTACCGCCCTGGCTTGAGAAAAAACGGGAAATGATCGAAAAGAGGTTGCAGCCTATTGAGGCAGATTAGGAAAATATCTCTGCCATCAGCAAGTTGGATCAGCAGGAATTAGTCAGTGGTATTTTCTGAACTGCCGGGTTTCCAGAAAAGAAAACCGGTCATCAGTACAAATATGGAGTTTCTGATGACCATCTGCATGCTGATTTCACTGCCGAGCAAGGCGCCAATCAAAGAAGTGTCATCCAAATCACCAAAGCAGCCGCAATCCACTTCAAGGCCGCTGCCGAGACCCCAGATGGCAAAAATCAGAAAACTGAGATAAATCAGCCCGGTTAAAGGAATCATCACTTTATCCAGCACATGCAGCACAAGAAGACCTCCAACTGCAATTTCCACCCAGGGTAGAAAATCGATAATCAACGATTTAATGCCGATCGGCAGCCAGGTGATATAGGCCACAGACTCGAAAAGTGCAGTGTTGTCCTGAATTTTTAATATCCCGGCAAAGATTAGCAATCCGCCCAGGATGATTCGAAAAATAAACTGTACAGATGATATAATTTTTTCTTTACGCATGTAAAAAAGATACGAATTCAAACAGTAATTATTTTTGTAATCAGCATATTTCAGCTAACAACAATTCGTGCAAAGAATTAGAATTTCAGTGATGCGGGGTCAAATTCAGAAGAGTGTATTTTCAAAATCTTTCCCGGAAAGCTCTCTGCTATTTAAAACACTTTTGCCTATCTTTATGCTTACAAAAATTTTATCGAATTGCCGTTCAATTACATGATTGACAAACCACATGATTACTGCGGAATTTTCGGCATCTATGATCATCCCGAAGCCGCACTTCTCACCTACTACGGTTTACACGCCTTGCAACATCGCGGACAGGAATCAGCCGGTATTGTAACCACCGGATTTGATGAAGACAAAGAGCGGGCTATTATGCCCATGAAAAAAGGATTCGGGCTTGTTCTTTCCGTTTTTGATGATCCGAAAATATTTAAGAATGTGTTAAAAGGCCGCATGGCAATAGGCCATAACCGCTATTCAACCTCAGGATCTTCCAAAAATCCTGCGAATATCCAGCCCTTCAGGGTTCATTATCGAAACGGAAACCTTGCCATCGGCCACAATGGGAATATTACCAACTCCAGGGCAATTCGTGAACGTTTCCGGGATGAAGGTGTACTGTTTCAAAGTACATCGGACACTGAGTTAATCCTGCACCTGATTTCTCACAGCAGAAAATCAAACCAGATTGACCAGGTTCTGGATGCGCTGAACCAAATTGAGGGTGCCTATTGCCTGGTGATTTTGACCGATGACAAACTGATTGCCGTGCGCGACCCGAATGGGTTCAGGCCGCTGGCACTTGGTGTGAAAGACGGCGCTTACGCGGTAGCCAGCGAAACGTGCGCTTTTGATATTATTGGTGCGGAATTTATCCGGGATGTGGAGCCGGGCGAGGTACTGGTGATAGATCGAAATACGTCCAGCATGGAAGGGCTGCAATCCTGGAATCTTGAGCCAAAAGAAGGCACGGAAACCAGTCAATGTATTTTTGAATATGTTTATTTTTCGAGGCCTGACAGCAAAATTTTCGGGGAAAATGTAGATAAAATCCGCAGGAATCTTGGCAAACAGCTCGCAAAAGAGCATCCGCTTGACCAGGTAATTCAATACCCATCGAATGATAAGCGGCCCATTGTTATTTCAGTTCCCGATTCGAGCAACACTGCCGCCGTGGGCTATGCACACGAAAGCAACAAAGCCGGGTTTGATTGCAAGTACGACATCGGGCTGATCAGAAATCATTACGTAGGGCGTACATTCATTTCTCCGGGGCAAAAATCACGCGAGCAAAAAGTACGCACCAAGTTCAACACGGTTCGCGGGGTTCTGGAAGGCCGTTCGGTGATTATTGTGGACGATTCAATAGTTCGCGGTACAACATCTCGGCACCTTGTTGATATGATACGTGAGGCAAATCCGCTTGAAGTCCATTTCCTGGTAAGCTCGCCCCCGATTACACATCCATGTTTTTACGGGATGGATTTTCCAAGCACCGAAGAACTGATAGCTAATAAATTTGATAGTGATACTGATGTAATTGCCCGGGAAATTGGGGTAGACAGTGTCCGGTATCTTTCATCCGAGGGCCTGGTTGATGCCGTGAAAGAAGCCAACAAATCAGGCCATTCTTACTGTACAGCCTGTTTTACCGGAGAGTACCCGGTGCCGGTTGATTTTGGCATAGAAAAGGAAGAAAACGAAGTTATTTGATGGATTTTCAGAACGCAAGGTTTGTTACTTCTGCGCCATCAATTAAAGAGTGCCCGGATGAAAGTTTGCCGGAATTCTGTTTTGCGGGCCGCTCCAATGTTGGTAAATCTTCGCTGATCAATAAGCTGACTAATAAAAAACGGCTGGCCAGAACCAGCAACACTCCGGGTAAAACCCGGCAGATGAACTACTACAGAATTAATGATGCCATTTTTTTGGTTGATCTGCCCGGCTTCGGATTCGCAAAAGCCCCAAAACAAGAACGCGACCGCTGGGGACGCGACATTCAGTCTTACCTGATGAATCGGGACACATTGCGTTTGATTTTACACCTGGTGGATGCACGCCACAAGCCAACCAAACTCGATGAAGATTTTTTTTACTGGATGGCTGTAAACAGGCAGCCGTTCTCGGTATTGCTGACCAAAAGTGACAAACTTTCAAAAAACAAGCTGAATTCATCCCGCAGAACTGTAGAAAAAATTCTCGCGGAAATGAATATCGAAGTTCCTGTGCTTGCATGTTCGGCTCATACCGGAGAAGGAATTCCGGAGATTCAATCACTCATAGAAGAATTCTCCGGTGATTGACAAATGTCTTTCATCCAAAAGTTTTTTTCCAGGAAAAACAAAAGTTATCAGTTAATCGAATAGTATTTCATAACTTCATATAAACGATACAATTCATTTATAATCACCAATAAAACTATGCCATTCAAAGTTTTACTTTTAGATAACGTCGATCCAATTTGTGCGGATATTTTCAAGCAGAGGGGAATCCAGGCCGATCAGCCAGAAAAAATCAGCCGCGAAGAGCTTAAAAAAACTATTGGCAGTTATGATGCCATTGTGGTAAGAAGTGCCACGAATGTTGATGAAGATCTCCTCGAGTTTTCCAATGGCCTCCGGATCATCGGGCGTGCCGGTGTTGGGGTGGATAATATCGACATAAATGCGGCCACAACGAAAGGCGTACTGGTGATGAACACCCCCGACGGGAATACGATTTCGACTGCAGAACACACATGCGGAATGATTATTGCGCTTGCACGAAATATCCCGCAGTCTGTGGAGCGTGTGAAAGGCGGAGGTTGGGACCGTAAAAAATTTATGGGAACCGAAGTACACGGCAAAATCCTGGGAATTGTAGGGCTTGGTAAGATCGGCAAGGAGGTAGCCCTTCGCATGAAGGAATTTGGCATGGAGATTATGGCTTATGATCCCTTCACAACACAGGAGCAGGCTGGGAACATCGGTGTGAAACTTGTTGAACTGGATGAGCTTCTTGCTTCGTCCGATTTTCTGACCGTCCACACCCCGCTCACCGAGAGAACAAAAGACATGGTTTCACTGAAAAACGCTGAAAAGCTGAAACCGGGAGTGAGGCTTGTAAACTGCGCTCGCGGTGGAATTTACAATGAAGAAGACCTGGTTCCGCTCATCGAAAATGGAGTTGTTGCAGGCGCCGCACTCGATGTGTATACAAACGAACCACCCAACCCCGAGCTCTATGAAATACTGAATCATCCGTCCATAATTTGTACTCCGCATCTTGGGGCATCAACAGAAGAAGCACAGGAAAAAGTGGCTGTGCAGATTGCCCAGCAAATCAGTGACGCGCTCGAAAATAAAAATTATAAAGGCAGCCTGAACAGCAAATCCATTTCGCTGCTTACCAACGAAGAGGTGCAGCCATATATCGCGCTGGCTGAGAAATTGGGCAGGGTATCCGGCCAGATTATGCCGAGCAACGCAAGCAATTTTGCATTTGAGTATACCGGGCTCTGTATCAAATATTCCGATGTTTTGACAGATGCCGTTTTAAAAGGAATGCTCTCTCAATACGTAGACGAATCGGTAAACCTGATTAATGCCCGCCATTATGCACTTGAACGGGGTTACAAACTGAGCGAAACCAGCAAAAGTGATGACAAAAATTACAACGATTTGATTACGATACGCCTGGGAGACAGCTCAGATTATAAACAGATATCTGCGGCAGTGTTTGGCCCGGGCGATTACCGGATTGTGGAGATTGACGGATTTGGAATCGAACTGCGGCTTGAAGGCGACATCCTGATGTATCAGAATATTGACAGGCCGGGTATGCTGGCTTCGGTTGCAGGCACACTTGCCAGCCAGAATATAAATATAGGTGCATTGAGCCTGGGCCGCGAGGGGAAAGGCACAAACGCCATAACTGCCGTAATTGTGGATAAAAAGCTGAACCAGGATGAATTGCAAAGCATCCACAACCTGGACGGCGTGCAAAATGTGAAGTATATCTCGCTGAGTTGATGTGAAGTCGTGGCACCACTCCAAGTGGTGCCACGACTCTTCAATGTATCA
>SL_3KL_010_SEDDRAFT_10006927_pt1 | contig 10090 bp, 8 predicted proteins | sample SodLakKL_010_SED_2_FD_10381 | JGI IMG/M metagenome (IMG submission 10381)
GAGTGCTTCGACCCGGCGGACACCGGCCGCCACCGCCGCTTCGCCGACCAGCTTGACCAGTGCGATATCGCCGGTCCGGGCGGCATGGGTGCCGCCGCAGAGCTCCATCGAGTAGATCTCGCCGTCCGGCTCCTCGCCCATGGTCACGACCCTGACCTCGTCGCCGTACTTCTCGCCGAAGAGCGCCATGGCCCCGCCGGCGATGGCCTCCTCGCGGGCCATGACCCGGACCTCGACCGGGCTGTTCTGCTGGACGTAGCGGTTGACCTCGCGCTCGACCGTCAGGACGTCGTCCAGGGTCATCGACTTGGGCTGGCTGAAGTCGAAGCGCAGCCGGTCGGGGGCGACGAGCGAGCCTTTCTGCGCCACGTGGTCGCCGAGGCGGTGGCGCAGGGCGGCGTGCAGCAGGTGGGTCGCCGAGTGCGCCCGGCGCAACCGGTCGCGGCGTTCGGCGTCGACCTGCAGGTGGACCGTGTCGCCGACCGCGAGGCGGCCTTTTTCCACCCGCGCGTGATGAACCCAGAGCTCGCCCAGCCGTTTGGTCGTGTCGGTGACCGTGGCCTCCAGCTCTTCGCCGAGCAGCCAGCCGGTATCGCCGAGCTGGCCGCCGGATTCGGCGTAGAACGGGGTCTGGTTGGTGACGATCTCGACCTCGGGGCCGATCTCCAGGTCGGGCCCGGCCTCGACCGCCTCGACGGGCTCGCCGTCGACGACGAGGGCCAGGACCCGGGCATCGGCGACCGTCGTCGCATAGCCCAGGAACTCGGTTGGCCCGTGGGCTTCGAGCAGCTCGAACCACAAGGGTGCGGTGGCCTCCGCACCCGAGCCCTTCCAGTGGCGGCGGGCTTCCTCGCGCTGCCGCTCCATGGCGGCGTCGAAACCCGGCTTGTCGACGGCGCGGCCGCTGGCCCGGAGCGCGTCCTCGGTGAGATCGAGCGGAAAGCCATAAGTATCGTAGAGCTTGAAGGCGGTCTCGCCGGGCAGAGCCGCATCGGACGGCAGGTCGGCCACCGCCTCGTCCAGGAGCTTGAGCCCGCGCTCGAGGGTGCGGCGGAAATTGATCTCCTCCAGTTTCAGCCACTCGATGATCGAGGCCTCGGCCCGACGCAGTTCGGGGAAGGCCCGGCCCATCTCCTCGATCAGCACAGGGGCGAGGCGATGCAGCAGCGGTTCGCCGGCGCCCAGGAGATGGGCGTGGCGCATGCCGCGGCGCATGATGCGGCGGAGCACGTAGCCGCGGCCGTCGTTCTGCGGCGTGACCCCGTCGGCGACGAGGAAGGCCGATGCCCTGAGATGATCGGCGATCACCTTGTGCGAGGCCCGGGTGGGTCCTGCCGCGGGGGTGCCGGTGAGCTCGACCGAATGGGCGATGATCTTCTGGAAGAGGTCGATGTCGTAATTGTCGTGGTGGCCCTGCAACACGGCGGCGATCCGCTCGAGGCCCATGCCGGTGTCGATCGAGGGCTTGGGCAGCTCGACCCGGGTCGCCGGATCGATCTGCTCGTACTGCATGAAGACGAGGTTCCATATTTCGATGAACCGGTCGCCGTCCTCGTCGGGGCTGCCGGGCGGCCCGCCCGCCACCTCGGGTCCGTGGTCGAAGAAGATCTCGGAGCAGGGGCCGCAGGGGCCGGTATCGCCCATCGCCCAGAAATTGTCGGAGGTGGCGATGCGGATGATCCGGCTCTCGGGCAGGCCCGCGATTTTTTTCCAGAGATCGAAGGCCTCGTCGTCCTCGGCATAGACCGTGGCCAAGAGGCGGTCGGCGGGCAGTCCGTATTCCTTGGTGATCAGGTTCCAGGCGAGCTCGATCGCCACGTCCTTGAAATAGTCACCGAACGAGAAATTGCCGAGCATCTCGAAAAAGGTGTGGTGCCGGGCGGTGTAGCCGACATTGTCGAGGTCGTTGTGCTTGCCGCCGGCGCGCACGCATTTCTGCGAGGTGACCGCACGATTGTAGTCGCGGTGCTCCACACCGGTGAAGACGTTCTTGAACTGGACCATCCCGGCATTGGTGAAGAGCAGGGTGGGGTCGTTGTGCGGGACGAGCGGGCTCGACGGCACGATCGTGTGGCCGTGTTTNTCGAAATAATCGAGAAAGGTGGTCCGGATGTCGTTGACGGTTTGCATTGCCCAGGCGTTCTCCACGGTACCGTGGCGTTGTCATAGCGGTTGCGATCGCCCGCGCAAAGCGGTGTCGACGCCACGCCGCAGGCGCCTCCATCCTCGCCGCCGGGCCGGCGTTCGATCCGCCGGCGCGCGCGACCGGCTTCGGCGAGCCGCCGGCTTCTGGTGCTAATCCTCGACGCTGTGGTCCTCGTCGAGCAGATCGATACCGCCNCCNTCGCCGCTGCCGCCCACGCCGGCCGCGGCCCGGATCGCCGCCTCGATCTCGTCGGCCATCGCCGGGTTGGCCCTGAGNAAGGCCTTGGCGTTCTCGCGGCCCTGGCCGATGCGCTGGCTGCCGTAGGAGAACCAGGAGCCGGATTTCTCGACCAGCCCNGCCTTGACCCCGAGATCGATCAGCTCGCCGGTCTTCGAGATGCCCTCGCCGTACATGATGTCGAACTCGACCACGCGGAAGGGCGGGGCCACCTTGTTCTTGACCACCTTGACCCGGGTCTGGTTGCCGACCGTCTCGTCCTTCTCCTTGACCTGGCCGATGCGGCGGATGTCGAGCCTGACGCTGGCGTAGAACTTGAGTGCGTTGCCGCCGGTGGTGGTCTCGGGGCTGCCGAACATGACGCCGATCTTCGAGCGGATCTGGTTGGTGAAGATCACCATGGTCTTCGAGCGGCTGATCGAGGAGGTGAGCTTCCTCAGCGCCTGGCTCATCAACCGCGCCTGCAGGCCGACATGGCTGTCGCCCATCTCGCCCTCGAGTTCGGCCTTGGGCACCAGGGCCGCCACCGAGTCGACGACGATGACGTCGATCGCACCCGAGCGGACCAGGGTGTCGGCGATCTCGAGGGCCTGCTCGCCGGTATCCGGCTGGCTGATCAGGAGGTCGTCGAGATTGACCCCGAGCTTGCGCGCGTAGCCCGGATCGAGGGCGTGCTCGGCGTCGATGAAGGCGCAGGTCCCGCCGGCCTTCTGCGCCTCGGCGATGACATGCAGCGTCAGTCGTCTTGCCCGAGCTCTCGGGGCCGTAGATCTCGACCACCCGGCCGCGTGGCAGACCGCCGACACCGAGGCCGATGTCGAGGCCCAATGAGCCGGTCGAGACCGTTTCGATATCGGCCAGCTGCTCGGCCTTGCCGAGCCGCATCACCGAGCCCTTGCCGAACGAGCGCTCGATCTGGGCGATCGCGGCGTCGAGAGCGCGCTGGCGATCGTCCGTCCGCCGCGTCGTCACGGTCTCTGCCATGGGATGTCCTGTCTGTTGATGCCGGTCCTGTCGCGTCTGGCGGCCCTTATACTGCCTCTCTCTCGGTGAAGAAAGCGCTGCACTCTTCAACCGTTTGTGGGTCGCCGCAACAGCACCAAAGCGAGGGCCGATAGCACCAGGACCAGGGCCAGGACATCGGCGATCCCCACCGCTTCACCGAGCAGGAGGGCCGAGCTCCAGAGCCCGACCACCGGGATCGCGAGTGTGCTGATCGCCGCGATGTTGGCGGGCAGGATCGAGACCAGCCGCACGTAGGAGGAAAAGCAGAAGACCAGCGCCACGAAGACGACATAGGCCAATGCTGCGAGGCCGAGCGGCGTGACCCGGGAGAAGTCCGGCTCGGGCTCCAGGATCAGCCAGGCGACGACGATCGGCACCCCGCCGATGACCAACTGCCAGCCGCTGAGTGCGAGAATGCCGATCTGCCATTGGCGCAGCTTCTGGCCGACCGTGCCGATGCCCCACGCGACGGCGGCCGCGATCATCAAGAGATAGCCTGCCGGGACGACGCCGGTGCGGCCGAGTTCGGGCAGCAGCAGGAGGGCGATGCCGGCGAGGCCGAGGCCGAGGGCGGTCACCTGCCGCCAGCGCAGCTGTTCCTTCAGCACGAGCACGCCGAGCAGGGTGGCCCAGAGCGGCATGGTGAAGGCGAGGATGGCCGCCCTGCCGCCGCCGATGGTGGTGAGCGCGAAGGCGGTCAGCATGTGCCAGTTGCTGACATGCACGACCGAGAGGAGGGTCAGCGGCAGCCAGAGATGCCGGGGCGGCACGACCCGCTCGCCGGTCAGCCGGGCGAGCACGAGGAGGCTCACCCCGGCGACGGCGACGCAGACGACGCGGAAGGTCCAGGGCGAGAGCTCGCCGACGACCAGCTTCATCGCCGGCCAGTTGAGGCCCCAGAGCAGCGAGATCGCGATGATCAAGAGGATAGCGGTGGCGGGGACGCGGTCGGATCGGCGGTCAGAAGTCGAAGCAGCGACCACCTTTTTCCCAGTCACCATAGCGGGTGGGTTCGGGGCCCTTGGGGCCGCCCGTTTCCCCCGCCGGCTGTTGCGGACCCGAAGCCGACTCGGCACTCGCCGCAGCCGGTGCCGCCGGCTGATCCTTCACGGCAAGCTGTTCGGCCCGGCCGGTGGCCGCCGCTTGCTCGCCACCAAGGGCCGGCTTGCTCGGCGCGCGGTTCGTGCGGTCGGCCGCGTCGTCGCGCGGTGTCGCGTTGCCGTCGACGCTCACTCCGTCATCACCTGCTGCTTGGCGACCGCCTCGCACTCGCCGAGATGCTTGCTCAGGAGATAGTCGCTGAGTTCCACGCGAGCGCCGGCCAGATCCTCGCGCGCCTTGTCGAGCACCCCGTTGTCGCCCGGCCGCTCGAACGCCGCCATCACCATCTCCTTGGCATAGGCGAAGGCATCGTCGCCGGTCTTGCCGAGATGGGTTTCGGCGAGCCACAGCCCGAACAGCTTGTTGCGGCGGTTGCGGATCTTGAACGCCAACTCTTGGTCGTGCTTATAGCGGGCTTCTTCGCCCTTCTTGCGATCTTCGAACGACATTCGCCACTCTCCGGCTAGGTGATCCGCATGCCATCCTTATATAGGGCTCGGGTCGCAGCGTGCCATCGCCGGCGGTTGCGACCAAAGGAGGCCCGGCCACAGATGTGCTCCGTCATCATTCTCAGACGCCCCGAGCACGAGCGCTGGCCGCTGCTGCTCGCAGCCAACCGCGACGAGCTCGGCACCCGCGCCACCGCCCCGCCCGACCGGCATTGGGACGATCGCCCCGATGTCGTAGCCGGGCTCGATCTGGGCGCCGGCGGCAGCTGGCTCGGCCTCAATGATTTCGGCGTGGTCGCAGCCGTGCTCAACCGCCAGGGCACGCTCGGCCCCGAGGCCGGCAAACGCAGCCGCGGCGAACTCGTGCTCGAGGCCCTGGATCACGCGGACGCCGAGGCCGCCGCAGCGGCACTCGCCCATCTCGATCCCGGGGCCTATCGGCCGTTCAATCTCATCGTCGCCGATGCCGCCGAAGCCTTCTGGGTCCGCCACGCCGGCGACGGCATGGTCCGCTCGGTGGCCCTGGAGCCCGGCGTCGCGATGCTGACCGCGCGCGAACTCAACGATGCACAGTCACCCCGGGTCCGCCGCTACCTGCCGTTGTTTCGGACGGCCGAGCCCCCGGACCCCGACCGGGGCGACTGGTCGAGCTGGCAGCTCCTGCTCGCGGCCACCGCGAGTGAGACCGGCGATCCCAGGGATGCGATGTGCATCCGGACGGACGGCGCCTACGGCACGGTGAGTTCCAGCCTGCTCGCCCTGCCGCCATTGCCGACGGGTGCCCCGGTCTGGCTCTATGCCGGAGGTCCGCCGGACGACACCGCGTTCGCGCCCATCCCGGTTCGGCGGCGCCCGCCGGCGCTCAGGTGAAGGAGCCGGCGCGGCCGAGGCTTTCCGTGAGCGGGGTGACCCGCTTCTCCATGAAGACACTGCGCGGATCGGGTCCATAGGGTGGAAAGGGATCGATGCGCACGAAACCGGCGCTTTCGTAAAGTGCGATCGATTCGGGCTGGGCGACACTTGTCTCGAGTCGCAACAGCTGCCGCCCGGAGCTCGCGGCTGCAGCCTCGAGGTGGGTCAGGAGTTCCTGTCCGATGCCCGATTGCCGATGCTCGGGAACCACGTACATCCGCTTGATCTCGGCATAGTTCTCGTCCAGTCGCAGCGCACCGCAAGCGACCACTTCGCCGTCGCGCTCGACGAAGACGAAGCGCACATTGGGCGTCTGCAGCTCTTCGACGGCCAGCCCGTAGCCGCTTTCCGGCGGATAGAGGTCGGCGAGATAGCGATCGAAATCTGCCAAGAGCTTCTGGATGTGCTCTGCCGACGGCGCGGCTGTGGTGATCTTCAAGCCTTCCATGGGTCTCCTCTTTCCTGATGGCGGCGTCATGGTCGTGCTGCGACGTCATCCGACCGATGCCCGGCAGCGATACGACGAGCCGGTCGCTGCGGGAGGGCATCCCGCAACCAGTGGTCGGTATCGTCCGGCAGCGACCGAGCGATGGCCTTCGGGTGATGCGGCCGGATCGAGAGGTCCCACGCCACTCCGGCTGCCGGCTCATGCTGCAGTGCGAAACATAGACCTCGAAACCCGAAATGACCAGCCCGGCCCGCGATACCGCCCTCGGCAAATCGCTCCGGCGCGCCGACCGCCGACGATCGCGGTACCCCCGGGATCGCGCTCGGCGGCCGAGGCCGTGCAACGCCGGCGTGCGCTACCCGAGGCCGCGCCACATGATGCTGTTCGACGCAGGGGGTGTCGGTTGCCGCTCGTGGTGCTTCCAGCACCGATCGGCGATCGACTAACTGCACGGCCGAAAACCTTGCAGATGTCACAATTGCGCGACGGCTACCGCCGCCGGGCGCGAAATGCCGGGGGTCGACCGCGACCCGAGCTACACCGAACCGCGCACCGGCCTCAGCCGCCGCTTCCGCTCAGTTGACGGTTTCAGGCGCTCAGCCGACGGTTTCGGGCACCTCGGCGTCGGGGGCGTCCTCGTCCGGCGCTTCGCTGTCGCTCGTTTTTTCTGGCGGCGGCAGGAAGGGCAGGGTCTGCCCCGTCGGCACTATGACGAAGACCGGTTTGTCGCCCTCGATGGTGACCGTGACCTTGCCGCCCTTGGCGAGCCGGCCGAACAGGAGCTCGTCGGCGAGCGGCTTTTTCAGGTGCTCTTCGATCACCCGAGCGAGCGGCCGGGCCCCGTAGAGCGGGTCGTAGCCGCGCTCGGCGAGCCACGCCTTGGCCGACCCGTCGAGGTCGATCGAGACCCGCTTGTCGGCGAGTTGGGCCGCGAGCTGGCCCACGAACTTGTCGACGACCGAACGGATGATCTTCGGGGTCAGGCCACCGAACGCGATCACGGAGTCGAGCCGGTTGCGGAATTCGGGCGTGAACAGGCGCTTGATCGCCTCGGTGTCCTCGCCCTCGCGCGCCGCCCCGCCGAAGCCCATCACCGGCTTGCTCATGTCGGCCGCCCCGGCATTGGTCGTCATGATCAAGATGACGTTGCGGAAATCGACCGTCTTGCCGTTGTTGTCGGTGAGCTTGCCGTAATCCATCACCTGCAGCAGGATGTTGAAGACGTCCGGGTGGGCCTTCTCGATCTCGTCGAGCAGCAGCACGGCGTGCGGATGCTGGTCGATGGAGTCGGTCAACAGGCCGCCCTGGTCGAAGCCGACATAGCCCGGAGGGGCGCCGATCAGGCGCGACACTGCGTGCCGCTCCATGTATTCGGACATGTCGAAACGGACGATCTCGATCCCCATGATGGCGGCGAGCTGGCGCGCCACCTCGGTCTTGCCGACCCCGGTGGGCCCCGAGAACAGATAGCAGCCGATCGGCTTTTGCGGGTCGCGCAACCCGGCGCGGCTGAGCTTGATCGCCGAGGCCAGGGCCGCGATCGCCTGATCCTGACCGAAGACGACGCTCTTGAGGTCGTCGTCGAGCGTCTTCAGCGCGGTCTTGTCACGGGCGTTCACCGCCTTGATCGGCACACGCGCGATCTTGGCGACGATCTCCTCGATGTCCTTGGCCCCCACGGTCTTGCGCCGCTGCCCTTCGGGCTTGAGCATCTGTGCGGCACCGACCTCGTCGATCACGTCGATCGCCTTGTCCGGCAGCTTGCGGTCGTGGATGTAGCGGTTGGACAACTTGACCGCCGCCTTCAAGGCGCCGGGCGAGTACTTGATCCGGTGGTGTTCCTCGAAGCTCGGGCGCAGGCCCTCGAGGATCTTGATCGCCTCGTCCTCGGAAGGTTCCGGCACGTCTATCTTCTGAAAGCGGCGGACCAGGGCCCGGTCCTTCTCGAAGTAGTTGCGGAATTCCTTGTAGGTGGTCGAGCCGATGCAGCGCAGCGAGCCGCCGGCGAGCGCCGGCTTCAGGATGTTGGAGGCATCGAGCGATCCACCGCTCGTGGCTCCGGCGCCGATCACGGTGTGGATTTCGTCGATGAAGAGGACGGCGCGGTCGTTCGCCTCGAGTTCGCCGATGACGGCTTTCAGCCGCTCCTCGAAATCGCCGCGATAGCGGGTGCCGGCCAAGAGCGCCCCCATGTCGAGGGCGAAGATGATGGCGTGCTTGAGGACCTCGGGGACCTCGCCGCGGACGATCCTGAGCGCCAGGCCCTCGGCGATCGCGGTCTTGCCCACACCGGGATCGCCGACGAAGAGCGGGTTGTTCTTGGACCGCCGGCAAAGGATCTGGATGGTCCGCTCGATCTCGTGCTGGCGGCCGACCAGGATGTCGATCTTGCCCGCCGCCGCCTTGTCGTTGAGGTTCACACAATAGGTCGAGAGCGCTTCGCTGCCGGGCTCGCGCTTCTCTTCGCTCTGGCTCGCTTCCTCCGCACCCTTCACGCGACGCTCCTCGCTGAGGCTTGGCTTCTTGGCGATTCCGTGCGCGATGTAGTTGACCGCATCGAGCCTGGACATGTTCTGCTCCTGCAGAAACCAGACGGCGTGCGACTCGCGCTCGGAAAAGAGGGCGACCAGGACGTTGGCACCGGTGACTTCACTGCGGCCCGACGACTGGACGTGAATGGCGGCGCGTTGAATGACGCGCTGGAAGCCGGCGGTCGCCTTGGCGTCGACGACGCCGTCGACGACCAGGCCGGAGAGCTCATGATCGAGAAAATCGGTCAGCGCCAAGCGCAGCTTGTCGATCTCGACGGCACAGGCCTTCATTACGGCCACCGCGTCCTGGTCCTCGCTCAAGGCCATCAACAGGTGCTCGAGCGTGGCGTATTCGTGCTGTCGCGCATTGGCGAGGGCGAGTGCCCGACGAAGGGTTTTTTCCAGTGTGCGCGAGAGCATCCTACCTCCTTGCCGAACCAGCCGCGGCCATGCCCGGCGCCATCGCCGCCATCAACGCCGTCATTCTAGCCGAACTGGTGGGCGGCCGGCCAGTGTCGAGCGTGTCGATCGAGACCTGCGGCACCATGCCGTGGGCGGTGGTGCCGCACCGCGGCGGACGCCCACCGCGTCGCCCGGTCGCTCGTTGCTCGACGTTCACTCTTTCTCCATCGTGCATTGCAACGGGTGCTGGTTCTGACGGGAGAACTCGGTGACCTGGGTGACCTTGGTCTCGGCGATCTCGAACGTGTAGACGCCGCAGACCCCGACCCCTTTCTGGTGCACGTGCCACATGATGCGGGTCGCGTCCTCGCGGCTCTTGTTGAAGAACCGCTCGAGGACGTGCACCACGAACTCCATGGGCGTGTAGTCGTCGTTCAACAGCAGGACCTTGTAGAGCGATGGCCGCTGGGTGCGCGTTCGCGGCTTGGTCGCGACATCGCCCTTCACGCCTCGGTCCTCGTCCCACCCGTCCTTCATCGTACTCGTAGCTTCCGTCGCTCACTGCAATGGCTGAACTCGACAGCCCCGAACATAGTTCAATCGGCGAGGCGAACAAATCCCTTTCGACGCCGTACCGGCGACAATGGCCGCATCGGGCCCGTCGCTGATGGGGATTATCGCGCGAGGATCGGAAGATTCCGTTAATGCCGCTCGATATCGCCCGCACGTTGCGCCGAACGCGACCCGGGCACGCACCAGGCTCGGCAGATTGTCGCGTGCCGCACAGCCAGCGGCATCGACCGCCGTTCGGCGTCAGCGCACCGCTTCGGGGTGGCGGGTGGTGGCCTCGTCGGGATCG
>SL_3KL_010_SEDDRAFT_10006928_pt1 | contig 10089 bp, 8 predicted proteins | sample SodLakKL_010_SED_2_FD_10381 | JGI IMG/M metagenome (IMG submission 10381)
AATCTCTTCTACAATCTCTTTTGCAGTTGTCAACTTTGACATATCGGTATATACTTTTCCAGTCTGTCCACCCGGACTACTATGTCCGATCAGTTCTAATCTATACTTCTGCTGATCATCTGTTAAATTAATTTTTTTGGCATAGATTATTGCAGGCTGGCCGCTTCCCCACCTTCCTCCTCCATAATGTTCACTATCTGGTTCGAGGTCTTTATGATAAAAATCATTAAAATGTGTGGAGTGATTAATTTCTGCTTTAATAATAAACTCTTCAAGATCGGCTTCGATTTCACTAAATAAATTAAAGCTGCTTTCCGGGGTAGGTAATGTTATTGCATCTGCTAATGGTTTATCTCTGGTAGGTTTATAAAGTCCATCTTCATATTGTACACCTCGCTGATATGCCCAATGGGGTAAAGATTCCGGCCGCCTGATCTCTTCTCTGGAGTGGGATCACTCGGAGCTTTTCTCCAATCCTGTTTTGCAACTCCTTGCGTGACATACAAAGTTTTTAAATATTCACCATCTGAATCCTCAATCCAAAATGCCATTTGAGGTTGATTGGTGACTCTAATAAAGGGCAGCCATCTAATAACTCTCAGTTTATGATCCCATTCTTCTCCCTCTGTTACTCTTATTTCAATTTCCTGGCCTGCAATATTAAACCCGGTTATAATTGTTGAATCGACTGCTATTGCGGAAGCCAGAATAGTTGAAAAAACAACTATCAAAATTGAGGCTTTTACAAGTTTCATGTTTTTCACTTCATTCTGAATAATGAACTTCCTCGGGGCAAAGCCAGCGAGGTATCTAACTGATTTCAATTTATTTCTTTTTCCGACCCAGAGGGTCGGGGAATTTAACCACTTATGAATTAAAATCTTACATTAATCATAATTACATACGCAATAAAATTCCAGCATAAATGCCAGAGATATGCAATAAGCCTGAACCATTCAACTGAGAACAGTTATGCAATTTCTTCTGTATTCCGCCACTCATAAACTCCTGCAATTGCAATGCCGGTTATCAAAAGTACACATAGCCAAAGCACCATTTCTAAAATCACCAGCATAAAGGGTTCGTGCATCACGTTCCAGGGGAGATAAAATTCGAACCAGGGTACCATCAGCGCCCAGGCCACCAACCCGAACCGAACTCCTTTTTTTCGCCAGTGCATTCCTGCAAAGGCTTTTATTACAAAATGATACACAATGCCATAGATAACTCCGATTATGATCAGGCCTAAAGGAAGAATCCACCATGCTTCGAAAGCACGCGGTAAAGGTTCAAGCTCTCCAACTACGTACAGAAATTTCTGACTTTGATAGTCGGGATTAGCAAGAATAGCCTGGGCAGGCCCAAAAAAGAGCATCATTGCACCGATCCAGGCAAGCCCGCCTGCAAATCCTGCAAAAGTTGCTCTGACAAGAGATCGTGATTTGATATTCAGATTCATTTTTTTATCAGATTTATTATTGACGTTATGAAGAAAACTTAATTCAATTACACATAATGCAATCAGATCAGTATGTTCTAACCCTTAAAAACTGGTTGTGCGCTGACAATACATTTTTTTGGAAATGTTTATTGTCCCATTTTCTCTTCAAGAATTTTTTCAATTCTCGCTGCTAATACCAATGGTTCTCCAACCGTGATTATCACCGGTGATTTTCGGTTAGTAAGAGTCAGTTCTACAATTCCAGATTCGGGATCTGCTGTAAAATCGGCCACCCGGTTGAGCCGGTATTGCCGGGCCTGACTTGAACGCCTTTTAAGTATAGAATGCCATTTTTTGATGATCTTATCTACTATTTCATTTTACCAGCCCTGTTTACTTTTCTCTGTTTTTCACTTATCCGGCTTTGAATGATCCTGCAAAAATTTTTGGATTTACTCCACACGAACCGCCACAATCGTCAAATCGTCATATTGCGGATGTTCTTTTCTGAATGCCTTCGTCTCCTGAATAATTNCATCAATAANGGTTGAGGCGCCGGTTTCTTTATCCAGTTTTGCCAACANTTTTTTGATCCTTTCGATACCAAACATTTCGTTGCGTGAGTTGATTGTTTCATTAACACCATCAGTATAGAACAGAAGCAGATCTCCGCTTTTCAGAGGCACGTTTCGTTCATCGTACTGAACATTGCCTTTAATGCCCAGCGGCAGCCTGACTCCATCGACGGCAAGTTCTTCAACTTTTCCGTTTCTCAATAACAGAGGCGGCATCTGTCCGGCGTTGGCAAATTTAAGTAATTTTTTGCGGGTATCTATTGCGGCAAACAGCATAGCCGCAAAGGTGGTTTTCTCGGTTTTGCGAACCATCGGATGGTTGGTATTCCGCAGAATTTGAGCCGGTGAATGATGGCTTCCGCTCTCACGATGGATCAGCCCGCTGGCCATTACCGATGTCATGGCAGCCTTCAGCCCTTTCCCGCTTACATCTATAACAGCAATTCCAAACAGAGAGCGGTCATCATCAAGCCAAAGGTAATCAAAACAATCACCGCCGGTTTCAGTAGCGGGCAGGCAAACCCCGGACATGCTAAAACCTTTAACCTCAGGAGCTTTGTCGGGCATAAGGCCCATTTGCATCTCCCGGGCAGTTTCCATCTCGTTTTTCAGCCGTTCCTGCTCATACAGGATGCGATAACTCTCGCTGATGTTCAGCCTCATGGTGAAATAGGACAAAATAAAAGTCCCGATCAAACCAACAACAAAAAACAGTATGACAGAATAGGTAAGCCATTCACCGGAAAGGGCAAAATCAGCTTCAGGGAATAATATGCCAACCACCCAGGCTCCGAACCAGTTCAGGTTTATCATTCCGAGGAAAAAACCGGCCAAAGCTACAAGCCATGAAACAGCTTCATCCCAGATCCGCTTGAGTTTTGACAGGGAATTGCCAAACACATTGTGCAGTATAAACTGCAAACCAAAAATGTGAGCAAAAACAAAGTATGAGAATACAAGGTAGATGGTCAGTTCCTTTAATAAATCGGCAGAAGTCAAATCATCATATACTCCATAAATAAGCCACATTGTTACACCGATTGCCGTTGCAATAAGAAACCAAACCAGGACTTCTTTTAAGGGTGATAACCTTTTAAATGGAGTTGAAGAATTCATAAAAAGTTGGTGCGTTCATCTGCAAACTCATTCGATAGTATTAACTCCAAAAACGTAAAAATTAGGTCCGAATCCAACTGATAAATTTGGGAGTAATTATGGTAACCACGACAGCCAACACAACACCCCAGCTTAAATCAGCCCACCAGGTTATGTTCACCTCGAAAATAAAAACAGTGAAAATGCGAGCGAGTAAGATTGCAAAAGCAGCCCACGTAAATAACAACAACCACACTACTAATCCTTTACCAGTTGAAACTTCTTGTTCTTTTGTTTCCATGAATGATTCCTCCTCTTATTTGATTTCCTGGTAAATCCTTTAACCAGCAAATATTTTGATAATTCTGAGAATATTACTGGTTTACCTCCTTGATTGAATAATTTGTGCATAAAGGCATGCGCGTATGCACTTTAGCCATTTAAAAAATAAAGTGATAAAAGGCAAGTCTTTGTAGAAATCGATATATGTCCAAATCCGGTAGAAGATAGGTCTTGATTGGAGAATTATCTTTTTATGGCGTATAAAATTTTTTGAAAAAACAGCTATTGGTTAGCTGGATTCAATATTCAGGTGGATGTGTCAATTGGGAGTCCGACCTGACACTCAGTACTGAGACTGTTACCAAAATCAATCCCATTCCCAGGATTTGCAGGCCGCTCAGGGTTTCACTCAAAACCAAAACACCGAAAAGCGATGCTGTTACCGGCTCGGCCATTGCCACAATTGATGCCACAACCGGTGTGGTATTTCTCAGCCCGATGATGTAGATGATGAAGGACAATCCTGCACCGAGTATTCCCAATACTGCAAATAAGAGCCATTCATCCGCACTGAGTACTGCTGCGATTTCACTGCCGTCACCCGGCCAGATAAGGATGGCGACAAGCACTGCAAAGGCTATTGAGAGTATAGCCTGCGGGCTGCCGTGTGATGCGGCATTCTTGAATCCAAAAATGAAAATGGTGTAGGATATGCCTGCCAGTAATCCGGCACCGACACCTATAAATGTCACTCCGCTTGAGCCGATGTCGTATATCCCTGTCAGCAGGCCGATGCCAAGTATTACGATGGCAATTGCCGCCCACTTAAACGGTGTGGATTTTTCCAGTTTTAGTATGAGGGAGATGAGATATACGAATACAGGCGCACTGTACATCAGCGTAACTGCTACTGCAACACTTCCCTCCGCAATACTCAGAAAATAAAACCCGAAGTTTCCGGCCACCCCGATTCCGGCAATCACTGACCAGAACCATAACCGGGTACTTGTCAGGCCGCTGCCGCCCGGGCGCATTAGCAGCCAAATGAGAACAAATATCAAACCGATGGCACCCCGATACCATGACACCACGAATGGATTCCAGCCGTCGGCCATCAAAATCCCGCCAATTCCTCCCGACAGCCCCCAGAAAACGGCCGCCAATACTACAAACGCAGTACTCAAATTCTTCATTTGTCTCCGCATTGTTTGATGAGATCATTTACTCCCAACGATGGCGAGTTTATATCAATAATAAAAGTCCCGTCCGTAAAGAAAATGAAAAAAACGGTGGNAACTCCACTTTCTCTAATTTTTTATTTTAAGATGATGAAATCAAAAAAANTCCATTCTAACACCGTAAATGTCAACTTCTCAAGACTCAAGAATATCAATATCAAAAAGGAAGAACCGCTCTAACCCGGTAATAAAGATCATAATCCGCATCGGTAAAAAGATCCTGTGCAGGTTGAGCAATTCCAACAGAATGAGTGATGCCCAACCCAAAAATCTGCAGCTCATTTTTAATCTCGGCGCCGGCACCCCAGCGTTTTATGGTTTCAGTAGTTCCGCCCTCAAGCGGTGAACTCCAAACCACACCCGCATCGGTAAATAATGCAAGTGAGGTTGAGCCCAGTCCGAGAATTCCCAGGATTCTGGTTCTGAGCGACGGGATAAATGGCATCCGGTACTCGGCGCTGCCAAACAAAACCCGGTCGCCGGGAACAAATTCTCTGTATCCTCTCACGCGGTTGGCATCCTGGAAAAATTGCAGAAAAAGCTGATCGGGCAGGTCAATCGTAATATTATCATATCGCGAAAACCCGATGTAGTCCTGGGGCAGGGGTGTGCCCCACTGCTGCTGCCAGCGTGCCTGAAGAAAAAGCCTCTGCAAACCGATTGACGGCAAAACAGTGTATGCATTCAGATCGGCACGTAAAAACCGGACGTCCGATCCCAGAACTTTATCCGCACCGAGCAGGCTCATCCTTAGTCCGCTTCCATCCAGCGGATGCACATTATTATCCCGCCAGGGCCGCTGTTTCTTGATCGTCCAGTTCAGCTTGAGGTCAGTCTGCCGGCCGCTAACCGGGAGGGGAGTTCGCACAGATTCCTCAAAACGTGAACGGCTCATCGGGCTGATATGAACGTGGCGCAGCCGCACCCCGAATGCGGACTGTTGATAAGGCACTTCAAACCAGTCGAGCGGCCAGATGGCTGTGATCTCGCCACCGGTCAGTTCTTCTACCAGGAAACGGTTCCCGTAGAAACGGCTGTTGCCCGGTATGCTGTAAACTGAAAAAATCAGGCTGGGATAGAACTGGTTGTTCATATAATTCACAGCGCCGAAGGTGTTCTCTTTAGGATCGGCGATCGACAGCCAGCCCAAAGCCGAAACCAAATGTTTTCCGAGTGGTTCCGTCCAGTTTGTAGTGGCAAACAGGCCCCAGTCATTACGGCCGGCGTAGTACGGGAGCCCAAAACTGGCCACGTGTGATATGTTTCGGGTTGAGGAGTACCGGTATCGATCAGTTATAAGCGATTCATCGGCATCGATTTTGAAAGGAATCCAAACCGGGGGTGATTTTTCCCGCCAGCTTGCATAAACGTTCGGCACCTCCCCCTCATTAAAACTCCACTCTCTGTCTGCATCCACCCAAAACAAGTGGTCTCTGCGCTTGGTTTCACTGGCCTTGATAAGCAGCGATTCATGTTCAAGAGTGTCCGTCTCAGCTATCCAGCCAAAGAGTTCGCCTCCCGTAAAAAGATTAGTCACACGTTTGGATTCACCGCTCTGGAAATCGTACATAAACACATTCGGCACTTCATCGCGGAGTGATGTGAAGGCCACTTTTGTCTGATCGGGATTGAGGACTAGCTTTTTGTTGTCGATGTGCCCCTCATCAAGCAGAGTGCTGAAGCCGGTCTCCGGGTCAAACAGTACCAGGTTTCGGTTGCCGAGTTCATCAAACCGGTAGTAGAGCCACTTTTTTTGCCGATCAATCCAGAGAGGCCAGTGGAGCTGCACATCTCCCCGGTAGTTTGTGATCCGTGTTTCCTCTCCCGTTTCCGGATCAAGCGTAAAGAGGTTGCCGGTGCCTCCTTCATTCACGATGTAGGCAATCTGTCCGTCCGCAGGTGCGGGAACTGGGAACCGGGCTCTCCGGCTGTGGGTCAGGCGGGTTTCCCGACCGGTCTCCACATCCAGTTTAAAAATATCATTCAGCAATGCAGAATTTTCACCCCGCACCATCCGGGAATAGTAGACGTTTTTGCCATCCCGGCTCCAGCTCAGATCAGTGTTGATGGCCCCTTCGGCCACTTTTCTTGCCTGGAGTGTGGAATCATTTTTTACGATGTAAAGGCTGCGCACCGGGCGCTGAAGCGACTGCAGAGATGTCAACGCGATGAGAGAATCTCCGGGGCTGACGGCCGCATCAAAGTAAAACTGCCCCGGCAATTTCAGCGGATCGGCATGAAGCGAATCGGTGCGCTCCATGGTGGAGGCAAGCGTGTTGTAATAGACGTTGGTGTGTTTTCTCCAGTCTTCGTAGAAAGCGTTATATCCGCCGTCAACAAACTCGTTAAATGCCTCGTAAAAGTCGTGATATTCGAACAGCCCCAGCTTTTTGTTCCGATAGCTGAGCATATCCACCAGTGTGCTGTCGCCATATTTTTCAGTGAAATACCGAAGCTGGGAATTTCCCACGGCATACATCAGGCGCGGGTTTTCCAGAGACTGGCCGTCGCGAAAATTGGGACGGCTGTCGAAAATGGCTTTGCGCAGCCAGCGGTCACCCCTCTGCGAGTTCCATTCTTCGGTTTGATATTGGGCAATGCCCTCGGCCCAGAAAATCGGCAGCGGCGTTGCAAAGGCATATTGCAGCAGCCCGGTGTTACTCCAGATTGCTTTGAAATGAAAGATGTGAGCCAGTTCATGGGCAATCACATGCCTCAGCCATTTCCCCTGGCCGGTACCGTGTTCGCTGAAGTCATTCAGATTTACCCAGATCATGGTGTAGCCTTTTCCGATGGGATTGGCAAACCCGTTTCTGATTTCATCAACATCGGCGAGGTAGATGCGGATTCTCCCCGAAAATGTAACCCCCATATTTTCTGACAGCGCTTTGTACGTCTCCTCGGCGATTGCTGCCGCTTTGGCTTCAATTCCCGCAATTCGGGCTGGGTACATAATTTCGAAATGCTCGGTCTGGGCAACCTGCCAGTTCAGGTGGGGGTGGTTGCGGTTGTTGAATACATTGAACCCCTGGGAAAACGAATCCTCAAACAAAAACAGGCAAAACAGCGAAATCAAGAAATATCTCATCATCAATGTATTAGTCCTGGATAAATTTTAAAAAAACGGTTTCTATTGGAAATTTTGTGGGTAAATGGTTTGTCAGCCCAAAAACATCCCCTCTTGAGAGGGGTAATGTGAAGATGAAAGTGCGTAGCACGGTTCATCGAACGAGGCCTGCCTGCACGTAGCCTCTTAATATTTGATGACTTGATTTATTAAAGTTTCGGCGAAGGCAGGGGTGTGTCCCTGAATAGGCTTCGTGCCCCAAAGAACACACCCCTTGCCAGTCAAGAAACCACTACAAGTCGTGTTTTTGACTAACATATCCCCTCTCAAGAGGGGATTCGATTCACTTCAAACAGATTACCCACAAAATTTAAAGTATAACCAAAAATACTTGGCATCATAGAAACAAAAGTATCTTCAACTTTTCCAATAATAAAAAATATTTGTTTATTAGGAATGGCTTAAATCCTGACCGGGTTTATCCAGCAAATATTCATAATTAACTAACCTTCTGATTCCAATGATTTTAGATCCAAAAGTACTATCTGAATACCGTGATTCCTTTGCTGATGCCATGGCCCATGAAAGAATTGATGAGGCCGTAAGTATTGCCCCAAACCTTTCGTCCGGAAGAATTGCACAAACTTTAGTTGAACTGGACAACGAAACGGTTGTACCATTGCTGGAAAAAGTTGATGAAAAACATGCTGCTGATATTATCATCAAACTGCCAAGAGAGATGGCCGCTGAACTGTTCCGGATGATGGATCCGAATATTTCAACCCGGTTGATTGACACCATTCCTGTTGACGATGCTGCCGATATTATCGCACTGCTCGATAAAGATGAAATAAGCGACATTTTCGAAAAAATAAATCCTGAGATTAAGGCCATTATAGAAGGCCTGATGAAGTATGAACACGGTTCGGTCGGGTCGGTAATGAATACATATTATATTGCCGTTCGTGAGGGAACAACAGTGGGGCAAACCCTTGAGGCGATCAAAGATGCACCGGCGCAAATTCAAAACCGGGCTTATGTTTATGTAGTGGATTCATTGGGCAAACCGATAGGTGTGGCATCTATGAAAGACCTGATTCGAAGCGATCCTTCAAAAAATGTTATGGATATCAGCAGCAGAGATGTTGTTGTCGTTCATACAACTGATGATGCCGAATATGCGGCAGAGCTGCTCAGAAACCGCCGATTTCAAATGCTTCCGGTGGTTAATGATGAAAACAGGTTATCCGGAGTGCTGCTGCTGGACGATGCCATTGACATTCTCTCCGAAAAGCTGGCCGATCAATTTGTGCAGTTAGGTGCTGCCTCCACCGAAGAATCGTTCTACACTCCGCCGGTGAGTACGGTAAAAAAACGGCTGCCGTGGATGGCCGGCAACATTTTTCTGAACCTGGGTGCCGTAGCAGTCATCGCTTCATATGAAGCAACCATTGAAGCTGTGGCAGCACTCGCAATTTTTCTGCCTATGATTACCGATATGGGCGGCAATGTGGGAATCCAGGCACTTTCTGTTTCGATCCGTAGCATTGCACTGGGAGAAGTTCAGCTCAGCCAGTACCTGCGAGCAGCAAAAAAAGAAATTATTGTTGGCTGTATAAATGGCCTTGCCCTGGGTTTACTGTTTACCATAGTGGCACTTTTTATCCAGGGGAACCCGACACTTGGTCTTGTGGCCGGTGTGGCGCTGGGCTGTAATGTTCTGCTTGCCGGAATTGTTGGAGGCACAATGCCCTTCATTATTAAACGGCTTGGCGGCGACCCGGCAATGATGACCGGCCCCGTACTTACTACCATCACCGATATTACCGGGGTGAGCATTTACCTGGGCCTCAGTACACTCTTTCTTGCAAGTTTACTGGGAGGATAAACATCGAAATGTTTTCAACCTGAATTATTTATTAATGAGAGGAGATTTTCTCTTATTTCAATAACCTGCCCACGTTTTTTTGTCATCAGATTTTGGAAATGTAAGCCGGAACACCATTCCATTTTCAGTTTTTGAATATTCATTTTCACCATCCAGTTGCTTTGTGAGCATATCAGTCAATTTCAACCCCATAAACTGAAGCTCATTTTTTTGAAATTTATCCAGCAGGCTGAAATCATCAGCAAAAATTTTCACATTTATGTTTCCATTGACTTCGCTAACAGAAGTTTTGATTTTTGCACGTCCATTATCTGCAAAACCTTGGTCAAGAATATTCATCACTACTTCGTTAACCAGAATGCAGCACGGTATTCCTTTGTAAATATTTATTAATACAGGCTCAAGTTCAAATTCAAGGTTAACCTTTGTATCTGTTTGAACGGATGCCAACAGATCTTGAACAAGATGTTTGATTGTTAAAGACAGGCGAATTTTTGAAAAAG
>SL_3KL_010_SEDDRAFT_10006929_pt1 | contig 10088 bp, 9 predicted proteins | sample SodLakKL_010_SED_2_FD_10381 | JGI IMG/M metagenome (IMG submission 10381)
TTAGCCAATTCTTCTGCTTGTTCTTCATCACTGTTAATAACTGACTCGGCAACTTTCGTTAAAAACTCCTTATCTTCCATATTAATCCCCCTATTCAACTTACTTATATTTTTAAAACCTCTATGAAAGCTGTTAATTATTAATCAACCGACCAGGTTCTGGGCCAGGTCTTTAGCTGATGCTGCGTCCGGGGCCCATCCGTCTGCGCCAATCTCATCGGCAAAGTCCTGGGTTACAGGCGCTCCGCCAACAATAATCTTAACCGAATCTCTTAAACCTTCTTCTTTCAATACTTCAATCGTATCTTTCATCGCCAGCATCGTGGTCGTTAACAGAGCGCTTAAGCCAACTACCTGCGGCTTATGCTCTTTAACTGCTTCGGCAATCTTCTCAGGTGACTGGTCTACTCCTAAATCTACCACTTCCATGCCACCCGATTCCATCATCATGCCAACTAAGTTCTTGCCAATGTCGTGAAGGTCGCCAGCTACTGTGCCGATGACAACCTTACCCGTTGAGGAAGATTCCCCTTCGGTCAGCAAAGGCTTGACTATGTTCATCCCCGCATGCATCGCTTTCGCGGCCATCATGACCTCGGGTACATACATGTCGCCCTTCTTGAAACGATCACCTACTACGTTCATTCCGCTGATTAACCCTTTGTTAATGATTTCCGAGGGCTTCGCCCCCTCATCTACCATTTTCTGGGTCATCTCGCCGGCTTTCGCCGCGTCACACTCAATAATGGTGTTTGCTAATGCTTCGAAATCTGCCATCCAAATCTACTCCTTTCTATAAACCCTATAAATTTAAGCTCCATATTTAACATGCCCCTGAAGGCTTAATCTAAAGCTATCACCACAACGATTAATATTTATTAAATCTGGTTTCGCCATTGCACCAGTAATTGATTTTTACCTAATTATTATTCGGCCATTTTTTGCAGACGTAAAATAAGCCTGACTTTATGTTTATAAATTTTTACTTAAATACTAATTTTTTTGCTTAATTCCCAACCTTTCCAGGGTTTCGGGCAGGGGAATTCCTTCCAGGCTCCAGCCTCTTAAGTTGTAATATTCATAGAGCATTTTCCCCAGGTGAGGCAGGCTGCCGGCTGAAGCGCCTTCTTTCCGGTCATGAACCAGCAGGCGCGGCGGCAGGGTATCGTCTTTCCGGCTGATGCCCAGTCCGGTATTAATTTTGCGCTTCAGGTTGAAAATGCGTTCTCCCGCTTCAAACATCTCTTCCTCGGTAAAGTCCCAGCCGGTCACTTTACTAACCCATTCTGCTATGGCAGCCGGAGGCAGATGCCCCCTGATTAAAAACTTGCATAACCCAAGGGCGTTAAAGATTACCATGTAGTCCTGCATGGTTTTGGCGAGCAGGGCCTTATCTTCACTGCCATGGGGATCGTATTCATCCTGCAAGCCGATAATTGATGCGGGAAAAGCCAGGTTTTCATTAAAATAGGTCAGACCCTCTAAGTGGCAACCGCCCCGGTTGCCGGTGGCATAGATAATGGCCATACTGGTAAAGGCCCGCGGGTCGTGATAGGCAATTTCCAGCCCCTTGTTGACAACTACGAACTCTTCAGCCAGCGGACCGAATTGTTCTGCCGCCTGCTTAACACCCCCGGCCAGGTATTCGCCAATCCCTTTGCGGTAAGCAATTTTCTCGACTAACTCCAGGATCGCTTCACCGTTGCCCCACCTGTACTCGGTCTCACCAAGCAGTTCTTCCGGGATTAGCCCGTGCTCATAAAGTTCCATGGCAAAGGCAACGGCAGAAGAACCGGACATGGTGTCTATTCCCAGGCGGTTACAGAGGTCATTAGCCGCTATTATATAGGCGGGGTCATCATTTAAACACATTGCCCCGAACCCGGCGATTGTCTCATACTCCGGGCCGTGCGAGACCGTTCCGGTATGTGGGCCAAGGGGTACTTTCATCTCTTTTCCGCAGCGGATGGGGCATGAGAAACAGGCATAATGTTTGACAAAAAAGTCTTTTTCCATGGCCTGGCCGGATACTTTGGCCGCGCTTTCAGTCCAGCTGCCGCCGGTCCAGTTACGAATCGGCAGGTCGCCCAGTTTTTCTACCACGGGCACCCCGCCTGCAGTACCATAATCGGTGAGACCCTTGGCCTTTTCACGCAGCTCCGGCAGGACCTTTTTGCGGGATTCTGTCAGGCCGGCCTTGTCGGCGATTTCAGGCAGCTGATCGCTTTTTTCCACGGCGATGGCTTTTAAGTTTTTTGAACCCATCAGGGCGCCCATCCCGCAGCGGCCGGCAGCCCTGGCGTCACGTCCGTCAATCATAATCGCCGCAACCAGGGCCTGGTTTTCGCCGGCCGGGCCAATGGCCGCTACCCTGGTTTTATCGCCATGTTCGGCCTGCAGCCGGTCCACTGTGCTAAATACGTCTTGGCCCCACAGGGATGCAGCATCTTTTACCTGGAAGCTGCTGCCGTCATAGTAAAGGTAGACTGGCTTATCTGCTTTGCCGGTAATAATCAGACCGTCATAACCACAGGTTTTCAGGGCAGCCGGCCAGTAACCGCCCACTATCGCCTCAGACCAGATCGAGGTGGCCGGCGACTTGCCGCAAAAGGCCGCCTTGCAGGCAGTAGGTATGTTGTAACCGCTTAAAATACCGGTCAATACCATAAGCGGCGCTTCTTCAGACAGGGGGGCCAGGTTAGCATACCCGCGCTGATCGTAGATATATGCAGCCAGACCGCTACCACCGAGAAAGTTACGGTAATGACGTGCCGGAATTTTGGTTTCCTTCATTTTTTTGCTGCTTAAATTAATTTCTAATAGCCTGCCATAAAAACCCTTCATCTGATTAACACCCCATTATAAAAACCATTATGACCCTTGCAAACAGATAGGCCAGTCCTTAAAGATCGTACATTTTCAATCTGGCAATCAATTATTTCTATTTTAAAATGCTAACTCCTAACAAACTTAGGACCACTTGGTTTTGTTCAAAAATCTTTGAACGCTATTAATTTCTAAGTCAAGCAGGCTGGCAATGCGAAACTTAGCTTCAATTCCCCTTGCCTGCTCACCCATACCAGCATAAACATCTCCGATATCCAAATCCTTACGAACTTCATTCATAATAACTTCATCGGCAAGTTCACTTACCGATACTTTTAGTTTATCTGCTACATATTCCTTTGCTTCTTTTAAGCGCATCTTTCGGGAAAGCTGCATCCGCGCTACCAGATCTCCGGCAGTGCGTATTCCACCCATTCCCGATGCATGCATATGTGTCAACGCCATTCCAGCAGGGTCACCGTAGCCTACCTATAATCCATCAAGCTTACCGACTTCTGCCATTGCTGCTGAAGCACGGGAAACACAATCAATTGGAGGCGTCATGACAAGAGGAACTCCTCCGACTCCCATACCAACATTGGCATGAACAGGTATATCTGCAGCCTCAACACAGGCTTTACAGAATGTAACTGCCCTGCCCAGGTTCCAGGGAAAAGTGCGGCTGCTGTTTGTATTAACCACCGCTCCAAAAATTGAAGCTCCAGCTTTTTCAGCCAGTTTTACCTGTTTATGGGGATAAAGACCGGCAAGGCGCACACCATCATATTCGAGTTCACCATGGAATCCAAGAACAAACTCTCCAGCCATACCGATTTCTATAGCCATTTCAGGATATTTTTCACGTAACTGTTCTGTTGCTTTTAAGGTGGCATAGAACTCAGCATCTCCTGCAGCAGCAGTAGTATCAAAGTCGATTCCATCTGCTCCTGCTTCATAAACGCCACTGGAAACAAACACCATGTCTTTTATAGCATACTCAGCAGCTTCTTCCTGAGCCTGCTTGGCTTCCTCAATTTTTCCCATTGGCAATAACTCAGCAGAATTTGGACATGGTCCATCTGGCTGAGTATATAAAGGCAGGTTAGGCATCGCACCATAAAGCAGCGGTGCCGCTGTAACCAGTGATGTTTCTGCAACGGCGTATTGCTCTTCAGGAACAATTGACTTAATTGGTTTAAAACTGTAATGCACATAGGCAAGCTCAAGAGTATCCGCTGCAAATACACGCTCATAAAGCTGCATGATCTGAGGCATACCGATTGGGATACCCAGGCGAGTTACCTTCAGGGTACCCGAGTCATATGTCAATACCAGTTCATTACCATGTTCAACACTAACAAATTTCTGTGGGCGGCAGCAAATATCAACTATGTGCTCGATCTCATCAGCACTTAGAGATTCTATCTTCCCACGCTTGACAGCATCGGCAACTCCTTCTTCAACATCACGAAGCACTTCATCTCTGCTCATTGTCACAAAGGAGCCATCACCCATTCTTGTAACAACCAATACTTTCACCTCACTTAGTAAGAATCACTAGATTAAAATAACAGTGGCGTGACAGGGCAAAATATCCCTGCACGCCCTGTTTCCCTTATCCTGTTGTATTATTCAGAGCTTTGTTCAACTGAATAATAATCCTCCGCTTCATTTACTATCGATCTCATTTTTGATACAACATCCGAGGGCAGTGGCTTAATCTTGAAGCTATCCAAGATCTCTATAGCTTCTTCATAGGCCCTCTCTGTAATATCTTTCGAACCTTGATTTTGCCAAGCATCACGAGTGCCCCGGAATATCAGCTTGTTATTTGAGGCAACTTCCTTAAAATGGCTGAAGGTATGTTCATGGCTTATGAATTCACCAGCGGCACCTACCGACTTGATTACTTCTAAAGCCAGAGCATCTCTATCAACCTTAATCCCACCGACAACTTCTTTAATCATTCGTGCAATTTCGTTGTCAATGACCAGCTGTGCATAATCAAAAGTTATCCCCTGTGCCAGCATGCCTAAACCGTAAATAATGTTGGTCCCTGCCAATGCTGCTGTCAGGCCAGTTAAAGTTGTTTCATGGGCTGCCTGACCATCAGGGATAAAGCTATCTGACTAACCGCCTGCGGCCCAGCTGGGCAACAGGTAGTACTGAGCCATCTTTGCTGTTGCAGCGCTAACTAATGCCAGTGATGGACTACCCACAGGAGAAGTGGTCGTTCCCAAATCCATAGCCAGTGAAGATGTCCCATAGATTACGGGATGTCCTTTACGTACTAACTGAGCCAAAACTATGCTGGCCAATAGCTCAGCGTTCTGCACAACCAGTGTGCCGGCCAGGGTTACCGGGGAAGTTGCCCCGGCTAGCCCCATATCAATGAATAAGCAAGGGGCACCTCCCCTGGAAGCCTCAATTATAACCTCGGTTATATCCGGATTAAGCCTTAAGGGGCTGTTTGGACAGATAGTTGCGCTATAAATAGGCTTTTCCATAAACCTTTCTTTGCCACCGGCAACCGCATAAGCCATTTCAAGCATTTTTCGGCAGTTGTAACCATTACCGGAACCGATGAAACTATGCATAGTTGTATTGTTAAAAATAGCTTCAGCGTTATGAATAGTTTGGACCTCGCCAGGAACATCATCTGCTCCTACAGGTCTTTCTAAAAAGTCTACCTGATCCATGGCAGTACACATCCTGGTTACTTCACCAACATCTTTTTTTGTAGTTCCATGTCGCTTCCTGGTTTTTGGATCTATCAGCTCAATGGCTTCGCCGAAGTTAGTAAAGGATATTGTGCTGCCTGCACGCAAGTAAAAGTCATCCTTGCTGTCAATACCCCCTAATAAAAAGCTGCTAGGTGCTGACTCTATTGCGTCTTCCACGACATATTCAGGAATTTTAACCATTTTGGTCTCACGATCTACAATACAGCCGCCACCGCCAAATATCTCCTGCGCTTCTTCATCTAAGACCCTGATTCCGGTATCCTTCAACACATTAAGGGTGGCACAATGAATTTCAAACAGCTCATCATCCGTAAACATATTAAGAGACATTCCTTCGATGGACCTGTATCCAGATCTTTTGCCTATTTTCATTTTTCCTTCCCTCCTTTCATTGATTTAAGCCTTACGCTTACCAGGTTAAAATGATAAGAAGCAATTAGTTTGCTCTAGCTGTAACCAGTTAGCTCACCGCTTGCTTTTATCTCCCCTGTAACCTGAGCTCTATCCAGCAAACACCTCCCGTTTTTTCATGATAGGTATTCCTTTAAGCTAGGTTCTAATTGATTTAATATAAGCCTTGAGATCGTTGTCAAGGCTTTCATTAATCATCATCTCTGGCGCTTCAGCCAGGCGTTTTTTCCATAACTTGTTAGCTCTTGTTAAAATGTCTTCACCAATTTCTTCCCACTCTGTATAAGAGTGCCAGTCAGATACAGTAGGCTCCCAAAGATCCCTGTAATGCTTAAATGTTTCATTGTGGGTAAAGTAAGAGCCTTCACTACCAATTTCTTTTATTAAGTCCATCGACATCGCTTCATCAGAAGTGTCAATTCCCTCAGCTACACGCAACACTCTGCTGATCAACTCTTCGTCAATGATGAATTTTTCATAAGAAATAGTCATAATTGACTCTAAAACTCCATGGCATTCATGTAAAATATTGGGCCTAGCTAAAATACCAAGGGTAAGGTTTTGCATAGTCTCATAACCTGCCTGCACGTCCACTTCCTTTGAATCGCACATACCGGTCATAAGGCGGGAGGGTAATTTATAAAATTCGTGGCTCATTTGCAGGCCGGCAATATCAATCAACATCATTTCAGGAGCACCGGTCACATAGTTGCCTCTCTTCATGTAAGCAGTCGATGAACAGGGACACATCACAAATGCATTGCCGGGATTTATAATCTGCGTTAAAACGAGAGCCGCCAATATTTCTGTGTTTTGAAGGACAATCGTACCAAAAAGGTTAATCGGACCGCTTACACCAGCCATAATGCAAGGCAAACTCATCACACCCTGACCCTTTTCTGCATATTGAACCATGCTATCTGCTGTTTCACTTCCATAAGCGAGCGGGCTAAGCGGGTTAACGCTAACTGCAATGCAGGTATTGTTGGCAAACACATCTTCGCCCATAGCAATTTCCATCATTTTAAGATTTTCACGAGCGTGCTGCTTGGTTTCACAGATCCCTATTACCGGCTTATCGGTATGCTTTATTGTTTCATAAATCATGTAAAGGTGTCTTTCCTCACCACTGACATCGCCAAGTTGAATGGGAGTTGCCCCAACAAGTGTAGGCAGTTTACTTGACTGGTGCAATTTTTGAATGTTAGCATAATCTTCCCTTGTTCCAGGCCATCTGCCCTTGTCAATACTTTGAGCGAAAACACAGCCAACGTTAGGCTCTACAACAAAACCGTCACCCAACATAACCGTTTGTTCATTATTCCTTGCTTTCCATTCAAATTTTGAAGGCGCTGTTTTCAGTGCTTCCTTTACCATTTCAGGAGTAATAAATACTTTACTATTTTCAACCCTGGCACCATGGTTTTTAAAATACTTGATTGCATCCTCACTATCAAACCTGACGCCCACTTCGGAAAGAATTTTAAGAGAAGCATCATGTATTCTTTGATAGTCCTTCTCTTCGATCACTTTCATTGTTGGCAGGTAACGCATCATATTAACCCTCCGTTTTTTATTGTTTTACAGTGCCATACAAAATTTAAGTTGCAGAAACAAGTCACTATGAAAGAAGCAAGTAAGCCTTTTAATACCTGGATTCAATTAAGCCTTAGCTAGCGAAAAATCAGTCTTAATATTTATACAGCTAAATGTACAAAGTAAATGGTTGTATGATTAATTATAAATTTTATACAATTAACTGCAATTGGCACGGTGTAACATGATACCACTATTTTACGAACACTTTGTAAGCCGTATAATATGCCATTTGTGAATCAAAAGAAGTGTCTAAAAAGAATAAGGCATATTCCGTTGGTCTGAAGCATCAGAGCTTTACTTTGTTATTTTTAAGATACTTGCCCGATCATCCCTGTCAACTGCGGGATAGTCTCGGCTGCGTCCCCCCAGAAAGTATGAACATGGTCTTGCTCGTAAAGCAGGTTATCTACTCCTGAGTAGCCCGGTTTTTCGTCTATATTACAGACGATCACATGCCTGGCTTTTTCTGCATTAAGGATGGGCATCCCTGATATTGGGGTTCCCTCTGCTGCATTGGCCGCCGGGTTAACTACATCACAGGCGCCGACAATAATGGCCAGGTCGGCATGATCGAACTGGGGGTTGATGGCATCTAAATCCATCAGCTTTTCATAATCAATACCGGCTTCAGCCAGTAAAACATTCATATGACCGGGCATACGTCCCGCTACAGGGTGGATGGCAAATTTCACTTCCTTGCCCTGGCCTTCTAAGGCATCTAAGAGCTGCTTCACGGCATTCTGGGCCTGGGCTACGGCCATACCGTAACCGGGAATAATAATCACCCGTTGAGCCTGGCTAATAATGTCCGGTAGATCAGCTTCTGAACCTTTGGCAACTGCCGGCTCCGCTTCAGTTTCTGCTTCAGGTTGCTTTTCTTCTACAGGGGTTGCTTCGGCAGCGCTTTGCGCTTCTTCTAAGGATGGAGCCTCGCTCTCCTTCGTCCCGGGGGTGAAGCCCGCCAGGACAGAAAATAGGGAGCGGTTCATAGCCCGGCACATAATCCGGGTCAGGATCATACCGGCCACACCAACTAAAGCGCCGGTTCCGGCTAATATAACATTTTCTACAGCCAGACCGGCGATTGAAGCAGCGATCCCGGAAAAAGAATTAAGCAGGGAAATAACAATCGGCATATCGGCTCCGCCAATGCGCAGGGTCATGAAAAAACCGGCCAGCAAGCCAAGCAGGGCAATTAGCGGTAGAAACTGATAATAGTACTGACCCGGCAGGCTCATGTTGATCAAAACGAGCAGGACTGCCAGAAGGATGGCAGCACGCAGGATATGACCGTGGCCTTTTAGCTGAACCGCCTGGCGAAAGGCCAGGCCCTGCAGCTTCAGGACAGCGATGATACTGCCGCTTAAGGTTAAAGCGCCTATACCTAAGGCCAGCCCGGAGGTGCCCCAGAAGAGCATTTCTGCTCCTTCACCATGGTAGCTAATTACAGCTGCCCAGACGACCAGGGCCGATGCCGCCCCGCCAAAGCCGTTTAATAAAGCTACAGTTTGCGGCATATGTATCATCTTTACTGATTGCCCCAGGATAAGGCCAATTAAACCACCGATTACGATATAGACTAAGGCAGTTGAAGGGGCTGCCTGCCCGGTAGCAACGAACGTCCAGGCAATAGCTACTAGCATGGAAAGAGCTCCCAGGCGATTGCCCCAGAGCGCGGTGCGGGGAGATTGCATTAATCTAATGCCAGCTAAGAAGCCTACTATAATGAGAACGGCTAAAACAATGGTTACTGCCACGGTATTTCCTGCACCTCACTTTCTTTTGCTTTGCCCTTGAACATGCGCAGCATTCTTTCTGTAACCCAGAACCCGCCGGCTACATTAATCATGGCCAGGATCAGGGCTGCTGCCGCCCAGCCTTCAGCTCCGGGGGGGGCGGTGAAAAATACGGCTATTGCCCCGATAACGGTGATGCCGGAAAGGGCATTCATACCGGACATAAGGGGAGTATGCAGCAAAGGTGGCACCGCGGATATAACTTTATAGCCCAAAAGTGCCGCTGCAACTAATATGATAAACATTGCTAAAATCATCTGCTATTCTCCTTTTTCTGTTTATTACTCTTTTATGCCCATAGCCATCAGGGTGCCATGGTGAACTATTTTTCCCTTATGAGTAACCAGGGTCGATTCTACTATTTCGTCCGCGGTATCGGTTTTAACGGTGCCATTTTCGATGATATAGGCAAAGAAGTTGTAGGTGCTCTGGGCAAACATGTTGGTTGCATCTACCGGCAGGGTAGCCGGTACATTCATAATACCGCTGATGGTGATTCCCTGGTGCAGGTAGTCTTCTCCGCAGCGGGTAAGGGTGCAGTTGCCGCCCTGGTCTACTGCTATATCAACGATAACGGAGCCTTTTTTCATTTTCGATACCATGGTTTCATCTACTATTTTCGGTGCTACTTCTCCGGGCACCAGGGCGGTCAAAATGACGGCATCGCTTTGCTCAATATAAGGGGCCAGCAGTGCTCTTTCTTTTTCATACCA
>SL_3KL_010_SEDDRAFT_10006930_pt1 | contig 10088 bp, 6 predicted proteins | sample SodLakKL_010_SED_2_FD_10381 | JGI IMG/M metagenome (IMG submission 10381)
GTACTCGAAACAATAAATTGCGGAGGCAGTAGGACTCGAACCCACAACGGTTATTAGCCGCTACGATTTTTCAAGAATCGCTCTTCATCCAGCCAGATTACCTCCAAATTAATTGTTGTAGGGAAGAAGGGAATTGAACCCTCATGTAACCAATTACCCTTTCAACTGCTTATCAGGCAGAGGGGATACGACCCTATGTTAGTTTTTATTTGCGATAAGTACCGGATTTCGATACTTTTCGCAAACAATTACTTTGCGCACCTGACTGGACTTGAACCAATAACCCCTTGCTTAACAGGCAAACGCTCTAACCAATTGAGCTACAGATGCTTGTAGAGTAGGCTGTGAGATTCGAACTCACGTGTGCATAAGCAATTGGTTTTGCAGACCAATCCATTCGACCACTCTGGCAAGCCTACTTGTACATATAAAATTCCCAAGATGTCAAAGAACATAAAAAAACCCGACCATTTTTTGTGGCCGGGTTTCAATTTAAAATATCTATTTTGAAAACATATTAACCCAACCACATAGTAATTCTACCAAAAATAATGCAGAATATACCATTCCCATTGCGACTTGATGTCGATACGGTATTCGTGATATTTGAGTTAAAGTTTTTCATTTTTCAATGTCTTCTCGGTTTATAAATACTAAATACTTTTGCAAATGTACACATTTTTTATAAAAAAACAAACATTTTTCAAAAAAATTTACTTTTTTTTATAAAAGTATTTATATAAAAAATTATAATGGAAGATAATTTAAAGTTAATATACATTTTAAAGGTTGGTTATGATTCAAGAAGAAATGGTATTTTTGAATTCATTTTTTCCAAAGACGAAACCAACATTGACATAAAAAATTGGGCTTGGGATATTTCTCCTGCAAGTAATAATGCCGAACCCCCAGACGAAGATTATGTTGATTTAGTGGTTACTTTAAAAACAAATAAATTTGATTTGTTTTGTTTACATGAGGCCGTTGATAGGGAATATTTGCACGGTTATCACACAATTCACGCATTAGCATATGAAATAGAAAGCGATAATGATGATTATGGTTTTGATGATGATGACGATGGATATGAAGAATTGTTTTCAAATGATGAAGATGATGAAGACCCATTGTTGGTATTTCATTACGGTATGACACTTAAACAAATCAAAGATTTATTATATGAAAGAAAGTTTGTTTTAAAAAACAATCAGTTTATTGAAGCATCTGCAATAGAAATTTAATATGTCGACAACGCCAAAAAACATAAAAGCCAAAAAAGAAGACAACAAACCCGAACACAATCCGGCAATTCCAATTGATAGAAAACGAGAAAAACAAAAAAAGGAATTAAGGGATAAGGCGAAACTAAAAAAAAAGAAGTATAAGGGTTATAATCCCATTATCACACTTGATGATAGAACAAAAAAGTATGTCAGCGAATTAACGGTTTATGAACAAGAAGAAGAATATTTGCGTTGTGCCACAGACCCCATTTATTTTATTCAAACATATTTAAGAATATTTGACCAAACCAAAGGTGAAGATGGTGAAATCGTACCATTTATTTTATTCGAAGACCAAAAAAGATTAATTGATATATATAGAGGCAATAGGTTTGTTGTTGCCAATAAATATCGACAAGCAGGTATTTCAACCACAACTTGTGCGTATATTGCTTGGTATGTTATGTTCAATAAAAACAGAAGTGTTGCGATTGTTGCTGATAAGTTGGATACTGCACGTGATGAATTGATGTCAGATGTTGTTGATTTTATTGAAAGTTGCCCTAATTGGATGAAGCCAAAAACAGGTAAACCAAAAGACGGCGGTAAATACAAAGACACTCAAAAATTAAAAAGATATGATAATGATTGCGAATTAGGTGCTTTTTCAAGCAGAGGTTTAAGGGGTTATACTCCAACACTATTATTTTGGGACGAAACTGCGTGGACAGAAAAAGCAGATGTGTTTTGGACATCAGCCAAACCAACACTTCAAACTGGTGGTCGTGCAATTATGGTTTCAACACCATCGGGATTAGACCCCGTATTTTACAAAACATTTGACGGCGCAAGAAAAAGAGAAAATGAGTTTATTGCTGTTGAATTATGGTGGTTTAATGACCCTCGTTATAATGAAGGATTGGTTTGGATAAAAAACAAGGGCAGAGAAAACGAAATCAGAATGGAAGATGAGGGGTGGTCTAACGAAAAAAGAATTAAACTTTACGATGAAAAATGGGAACCTTGGTCGCCTTGGCTTGAAAAAGAAATTAGAAATGCTAATGGTGATGTGAAGAAAATTGCACAAGAAATCTTGTGCTCTTTCTTGGGATCGGGTGACAACTTTATTGGTGAAAAATACCTTAAGAGAATTGAAGAAGTTGAATTGCGTAATCCACTAAGACAGGAATTTACTGACGGTAATATGTGGATATTTGAAGACCCTCTTCCCGGTGAAGATTATATCATTGTTATTGACGTTTCTTCTGGACACGGTGACGACTATTCAACAATAAATATATTGAAGTTAAATGAGATGATTGTTGATAAAATCATCAAAAAAAATGGTAAGACGAAAAAAATAAAACAGACAAAACATAAAATCGAACAGGTTGCCGAATATTATGGTAAACTCACACCACAACAATTAGGTGATTTAGCTTATCAATATGGTATTAAATATAACAATGCGTATTGTGTTGTTGATATTACTGGTGGTTATGGAGCACAAACAGTGGAAAGAATGATTGATATTGGTTATGGTAATATGCATTATTCTGAAATAAACCACAAACCATCAAGAGATAGGTTGAGTGGTTACATAAAATTTGGTCAAAAAACATTGGGTGATGGCAATGTTGTTAATGTCGATTTAATTCCTGGTTTCTTTATTGGTAACAACAGAGGTGGTGTTTTATTGGAAATGCAAAGGGCAATACATCTTGAAGACGTTATTATTAGGTCAAAAAGACTTCATAGCGAACTCAAAACATTCATTAATGTTCCGGGTAATCGTGTTGCCGACCATAAAAGGTCATTCCACGATGATTCTATTATGGGTCTTGCTTGTGGTATTTACACAGCATCGTTTGATATGGCAAAATACAAGCAAGACAAAGGTGTTACCGAAAAGATGATTGATGGAATGATGACCACCAAACAAGTTGAAGAATATGAACGAAAAAAAGGGAAAAAAGAAAAACCTTTAATCCCTCGTCAGCCAAGAATGACACCGGGCTTGCAACAACATATGGATAATAACTGGTTATTTAAAGACTTATATGGAAAAAAATGATAGTTTAATTAGATTTTTCATATGATAACATCACTGAAATACCAATTGCCTTTGCCAGTAGTGGTGGAACTGCATTACCAATCAAAACAAATTGCTTATTTTTTGAACCCTTAAAAATAAAATCATCTGGAAATGATTGTAACCTCGCCATTTCTCTCGGTGTTATAACTCTTGGAAGTTTTGGATGAATGTTTACTCCACCATGATTCTCTTTTATTGTTTGTGCGGGTTCATTCCAGGGAGTTCTTTTCCAAGAATCCGAATATCCTTTATATAAACTTTCACCTTCTTTAACTGCACCCATTCTTTTAATTGTTTCTGGTTTGTGTCTTGCCATTAAGTGGTTTATTTCCGGGGTTTCAGGTAAATCCATCAAATCCCCAATTGCTTCACCAATTGTAATGTATTCGTCAGAAGTTAAAAGTGGTTTGGGGTGGTAATTTTTTAAACCAATTCGATTACCAATGAAAATAACTCTATATCTTTTTTGCGGAACACCATAATCTGCAGCACACAAAACAGTAACGTTTATTTCATAACCAGCGTCTTTAAAATCATTAATTATTTTTTCTTCAACCTTCCCCTCTAGCATCGACCTTAATCCAACAACATTTTCCATAACAACAAAATCGGATTGTAAGTGTTTTACAATATCCAACATATGTTTATACATTCTATTTCTCGGATCCTCAACAACTCTATTACCCGCCAAACTAAATCCTTGGCACGGAAACCCCCCTGCAATTATGTTGAGCTTATCCGAACCAATGCTATTTTCTACAATATCATATAATTCTTGCTTGGTTTCGTTTAATGAAATATCGCCATAAACAACGGGATAATTAAAATTATGCCGATGTGTTTCAACGGCTTCCTTATAAAAGTCCAAACCACCAATTCCTTTTAAACCAGCCATTTCGAACCCCCTGCTCATTCCACCAGCACCCGAAAATAAATCAACAAAATTCAAATTTGTAACAATCTCATCATTCCAATATTCACTGATGTCAATCCAATTAACATCATCAACCTTTTTCTTCATAAATTATTTAATAACAAAACTTTTTAGTTATTTCACCATTCTTTTGTTCAATGAAAAAAATGATGTCGGCATATACGTCATTATACTTAATAAAATTTGGGTGTTTTGATGTGATGTTAGATAGATAGTCTTTAATTATGTAATAGTGCATTTCCCAATTTGTTCGTAAAAATAATTCTCTTTCTGGAGCAATAAATGAATGGTATGTTAAAAACAATCTATTTTGGATTCTGTTTCTCACACCAGTACTTTGATGTTCGTAATGAAAATCAATAAGTCTGTTCCAATGTGGTTTACCATCACCATAATTTTTATTAAGTATAAAGTCTTTTATTTCAGAATCAGTAGTTCTAAATTCCTTTGGTATTACACTACTTTTTAAATCGAAGGGGTGTTTATTGTTTATGATAAAATCATAATTTCCGTCTCGATGGTTTTCGTTTGGTGTGACTTCGGGAAATAGCGAAAATAAATGTTCAACACATTTAGCACATTTCGACATAAACCACCTTCTTAAAAAATACGTTTTTTCGTCATTAGTTAAACCGTTGATTTCACAATTTCTTTTTACTTCAGATAAAGAAGCATATGAAAACAAACCCGGCAATTGATTATCACGAACATCGTTTTGTCTTTCTCCCCATCGTAATGGTATTTCGCCGTCATAAATATTTTGCGCTAACGCCAAAAAAAGTGGTTTATGTTTTGGATGTGCATTTATTGAACACAAAAATGATTCCAATTCATTAAGATTACTATTTAAAATCATAGTGCAAATATACCAAAAAAAATCTGGGGATGCAATAAAAAAAATAAAGTATTTATGTAAAATGTTGTGTTTTTTTACGTTTTATTCAGTATTTATAAAAAATTATAAAAAGTAATGGCAAAAAGAAAAAAAGGTTTTCTAGGCGAAACAGTATATCAAGATTTGAATTCATTTTTCAATATGGGTGCAATGGCCGATCCAACAGGTGAACCATCCACACCCGATACAAAACCAAGTAGGGTTTTAATTAAAGGCACTTCCCCCGAAGAAATTCAAAAAAGGGGTGTTGAATTTCAACAACAAAAATTTTTACAGGATAAATTTTTCAGAACCACAGATAGGGGTTTTCAAAAAGCACTACAATATGAGGCCGCAAGACTTCCTGCATATATTGATTATGAGGGTATGGAATATTACCCAATTATCTCAAGTGCGTTGGATTTGTTTATGGAAGAATCCACAACCATTGGTATTAATGGTAATATGTTAAATATCCATTCTAACAAACAAAGAATCAAATCTTTGCTTGATGAATTTTTCTTTGATGTTATTAACGTTAATGTAAACCTTCCTTTTTGGACGAGAAATACACCTGTTAAATGGGATTCTATGATTCCATTACTTGATGGAACTGAAATCACCATTAAAGAATTATCTGAGAGATTGAAAACTAATCCAGATAAAGAGATTTGGACATATTCGATTCAAGATAATACTAAAAATATTGTTCCTGGTAAAGTTATATGGTGTGATTTAACTAGAGCCAACACTCAAATAGTGAGAGTTAATTTGGATGATAATACATACGTGGAAACAACTCCAGACCATGAGTTTCTATTGAGAAACGGTAAATACGTTAAAGCATCTGATTTAAAATCTAATGATAGTCTTATGCCTTTCTACACTATTGAAAGTAAAGAAGGTAAATATTTAAAGGGTTATGAGAAAGTATATAATCCAGCAACCAATCATCATAAATTTACACATAGATTAGTATCAACGGAGTTGCTAAGAGATATAGTAAAAGAAAATAAATTAGATGATAGAATTGTTACACATCATAAAGATTTTAATAAAAAGAATAACCATCCTTCGAATTTAGTTAGAATGACTAACGTTGACCATTCTAAACTACATGGTAAACATGCTAGTAAAATATTAAAACGACCTGACGTGGTTGAAAAAAGAATGAAAGGTATTGATAATTATTTAAGGTCAAATAAAAGAAAAAAATATTTATCTAATTTGATGAAAGGTATTTATCCAAGAGATTTCGAGAAATACAATTCTTCAGAACAACATGTCAAACATAATAAAATTAGAAGTAAATCAATGTTAAAGCATTGGTCTGACGATACTTATAAATCTAAGGTTAAGGGATTAATGCAGATTAACATAAATGACAAATTATTGAAGATAATTGATTCGTATTTAATCACTTCTGATACATATTTATCTAAAGCAGGATTATGTGAAAAACTCATCAACGATAAAGAATTTATTAACATATTTAAATCGATTAATAACGTAAAAAGAGATTTAAATAAATCACTCAATACTAGAACAATTAATTCAATGATATTAAGAAAAACTGGTTTTGATTATGTGACTTATTATTCAATAATTAATCCAGAGATTAAAAACGATAAACAATACGTCAAAACAGAAAAGGTTAGAAATACGAGGATTGGTAATTATCCAATACTAAATCATAAGGTTATTTCTGTTGAATTTTTAAATAATTTAGAAGATGTTTATTGTATGGAGGTGGTTGGGCCGAATGGTGAACATGATAGACATAACTTCCCTATTTGTAGTAAAAATGAAAACGGTGAATATACTAGAAATGGTATATTTGTATCAAATTGTAAGTATGGTGATAACTTTGTTTTAATGTATGGTGAAAAGAAAAAGGGTGTTACACATGTAAAACAAATGGTAAACTATGAAATTGAAAGGTTTGAGAGAATACAAGATGGCAAACCAACAATTAGATTTAAAGAAAGAATGACCGGTGATGAATTTAATATTTTTGAAGTCGCACATTTTAGATTGTTGGGTGATGACAAATATTTGCCCTATGGTTCATCTATGTTAAATAAAATACGTAGGGTTTTCAGACAATTAATTATGGCTGAAGATGCTATGTTAACATACAGGCTCGTAAGAGCAGGTGAAAAGAAAGTTTTTAAAATTGATGTTGGTAATATTGATGAGGATGATATTGAAGATTACGTATATAAGGTTGCGAGTAAATTTAAAAAAACGCAACAAACAAATCCCAATGACGGACAAATTGATTATCGTTTTAATATTTTGGGTAACGATGAAGATTATTTCTTGCCAGTAAGAAACGCAAATGTACAAACAGGTATTGATACATTGCCTGGTGCATCCAATCTTTCGGACATTCACGACATTGAGTATTTAAGGGATAATTTATTTATGGGCTTGGGTATTCCCAAACCATTTTTATCATTCCAAGATGCTGCAGGTGGTGGTAAAAATTTAGCACAATTCGATATTCGTTTCACAAAAAAAGTGAATAGAATTCAGCAAGCAATGATTCAAGAACTCAATAAAATGGCGATGATTCATTTGAAATTGTTGGGCTATAGTGGTGATGATTTGTCTGATTTTTCATTAACTCTTACCAATCCGTCAATGCAGAATGAACTTGTTAAAGCTGAAGTTCTTAGAGAAAAAGCACAAACATATACTGAATTAACACGTAGTGAAGGCGGTATTGCTGCTATGTCACACACAAGAGCTAAATCACTTGTATTTAATATGAGTGATGGTGAAATTGTTGATGACCTTAAACAACAGAAAATGGAGATGGCTGTTAAGCAAGAACTTCAAGACGCACCTGTTATCATCAAATCAACTGGTTTGTTCAAAGACATTGACGATATGTATGGAGAACCACTTGAAGGCAGACCAATTGCACCTGAAGGTGAAGAAGGTGAAGCACCAGCAGAAGCTCCACCCGGAGCACCACCAGCCGAAGAACCTGGTGCTGAAGCACCCGGCGCAGCACCTGGAGCACCGGCAGAAACGCCAGAATTCCCGATTTCTGAAAGAAAATCGAAACGAATGTCTCTTGAAAATTATATGAATCACGTAAATACTCTTGTATATGGTGATAAAAAAGAAAATGATAAAACCACAACCATATTACTTGAAGAAAAAAATAATAATCTAAATTTAAGAGCGACTAAAATGATTAATGAAATCGATGGGTTGTTGGGTGAGAAGTTGAAAGATGATACAAAAAACACACAATCTCTTGATTTAGAGGATTTTGATGATGTTGAGGTTGACGACTAGACTTAATGTTGTAGTTTACGGATTTTTATAGTATTTATATTTAAATAAAAAGGGTTTATTTTATGGAAAATATTAACATTGGCACAATAAGTTTGATGATTTCCGACAAACTAAGGAAAACTTATTTTGGTAAGAAAAACATTAACGAAGCTAGAGAAAATTCTCAAAGTTTCATTAAAATTTTAAACGAATCTCCGTTATTGGAATTGGAGTTTAATGTGTTTAATTCTCTAGAAAACAAACACATTGATAACGATTTATTGGCGGCACGTTACATCGATAATTCAATTGGTCTTTTTGAAACATATACTATTGATGAATTAAATGAGGAAAGAAAGAAAATTGAAAAATTTTATGATGAAAATATTGAAATCGATGAAAAGAGAAATGAATTGTATGAGAACATTAATAATGTTATTGTAGAATCATTAAAACCATATGACGAAGTTAATGTTGATGTATTACATGAAAGTTTCACCTATGTTTTAAACCACATAAAAACCCCAAGCGAAAAAAGGGGTGATGTTATTAACGAAAGTATTGAAGGTGTTAATGATAGTATTATCGAAATTGCCGTTAGAAAATTTAATGAAAAATTCAACCATTTAGATGAAGACGATAAAAATTTATTAATCAAACTCATTAAATCGTCTGATGATGAAAAAAGACGTTTGTTTGAAGAATATAAATCCGAAAATTTAAAATTGTTGGAAGCCATCGATATGCGTGAACACGGCACAAACAAAACATTGGTTATTGAAAAAATAAATAAAATGGATTACGACCCCAAAACAGTCAACGAATCAATAATCAAACTACACGAATTAAAAAACGGATTAGTTTAACGAGGAATGAATACTTTGTCAACCCTGTTTGACATCATCAACCTATTTTCATAACCAAAATTATTGTTCATTAACGTAAATATTTTATTAACGTAATCAATACCTTCAAGATGATATCCGGCATCATTTTTTGCTGAATTCATACTATCAAGGTAATTTGGTTTGGCATATCCAGGACCCCTGTTATAACCAAATAATGTTGAACTAGCGAGATTGTCGGTTCGAGCAGCAATACTTGAAATATATGCACACTGTGCTTTAATTGAAATTTGTGGGTTATTTATGATATTCATATGTATTTGTGCCCTATTCCTTTTACCTAAATTGGTTCTATGATTAAATGGTTCTATTCCCAAAATAATACCATCAGCATTTCGTCTACCTTCCACTTCATTACAAATCGCAAGTTTTTCTTCAAGTGAAAACGTATTTTGAGGTGTTTGTATTTCACGCACAACAACATCGTGTATTGTTGAAGGCAAAAATTGTGATATGCCAGATGCTGCTGAATTAAAACGAGACATACGTGGATATGCCCACAAAATAAAATTCGATTCTATATGTGCTAACGCCACCATATAATTTGCATCCAAACCAAACATTTCAGAATAATTTTCAAACGCCCTGATTAAAAATGTGGGCATTGTTGTTGGCGACAATCGAATGCCAAAAATTGTTGCATCAATTACAAACTCACCATTTTCTAAATCTGTCTTGGGGTCAAAAAAATCGGTTTGTTTTCCTTGTTCATCAATATAATTTGTAAATGCAAGTGGTCCACTTTCGCCACGCAACAATCTATTAC
>SL_3KL_010_SEDDRAFT_10006931_pt1 | contig 10088 bp, 8 predicted proteins | sample SodLakKL_010_SED_2_FD_10381 | JGI IMG/M metagenome (IMG submission 10381)
AGCTGAAAAGTAGGTATAATCTATGCTCAAAAATTTACGGCATTGTAACAGTTCACCGTAGAGGTTCTCTTTAATTAGTACAAGCACACAAATTAACTACAAAAATATGTTAAAAGAGATAAGCAGTCGGGTTTTGGGGCCGCTTTTTGCAACCATGTTTGGCCTGTTCTTATTGGTGTGTATGCCGATCAACCCGGCAGATCATAAGCAAGTTGAGCAAAAAGAATCTATTGCCGCCCCCATATCTGATACACTTTCTGCCGAAAACGAAGTGCCGGATAATGAAGATCTCACCGGGGAAAGCAGTAAAGAAGATTCCTCCCGGACAGGATACTCATTCGGCTTGGATTCCATAGATGAAGAGAAAGCCGATTAAGCATTTCATTCTGCGAACGGGTATCTTTATACCCGAATAAAATCAAACATAATAATTTATATGATGAACGCAGAAATTGAGATTGCACAGGGCGTAATGAAGGTGGAGCTGTTTAAAGATGACGCTCCCGGAACCGTAGAAAACTTCGCGTCACTCGCCAATAAAGGATTTTACGATGGGCTTACCTTTCATCGTGTGATTCCGGATTTTGTTGTGCAGGGCGGCTGCCCTGATGGAACCGGAGCCGGCGGACCGGGATATACCATCGATTGCGAGCTGGATGGCGATAAACAGTACCACGATCGGGGCGTACTTTCAATGGCCCACGCCGGACGCGATACCGGTGGGTCCCAGTTTTTTATCTGCCACAGCCGTAAAAACACCGCACACCTCGACGGCAACCACACCGTGTTTGGAAAAGTTGTGGAGAATGTAGACCTGGTGGATGAAATCGAAGCAGATGATAAGATCATCGCCATCCGTATTCTTGACGATTCTGAGTAAAAACTGACCCGCTTTACATGCTTCAAATTATCATTGGTTTGATGTAGGCTCTTAATATACTATATTAGTAGTATATGAAGCGAGAAATATTATTCGGCCTAATTCTTCTGTTTTTTTCGGGATGTGCACTGTTTAAATCATCAATCCATGATGAACTTCTGCCCATGGAGATGACAGAGGTGCCGGGTGGCGCATTTTTGATGGGAGATATATTTAATGAAGAGAATGAGGATGCTATACCGATCCACGAGGTTACTCTGCCCGATTTTGAAATCGGAACCTACGAAGTAACCTATGAACAGTACGATGCGTTTGCAAAAGCAACGGAGCGTGAGCTACCAAAAGATGATGGCCGCGGACGTGGCCGGCGAGCGGTGGTGAATATAGACTGGTTTGATGCGAGGGAGTTTTGCCGCGCTTATGGGTACGATCTGCCTACAGAGCAGCAGTGGGAGTATGCGGCAAGGTCGGGCGGTAAAGAACAAGTAGTAGCCGGAACGAACGACAGCAGTGAATTCGAAGATTATGCTCGTTTCAGTGGTAATAGTGGCACGTTTAGCTTTTGGGTGGGGTCAAAAAAGCCGAATGACCTTGGGTTGTACGATATGAGCGGAAATGTGGCGGAGTGGATTGGAGAGTGGTATTCATTTTACAAGGCTGAATCTGATTCTATTGAGTATTATCCTTTAGAAGAGCGCGATATGCGGGTAATACGCGGTGGTAGTTTCAGGCATCCGGTACATATCTCACATACGTATTATCGGGTAGGATTTTTGGCAGATTCTAAAAGTTCGAATGTGGGCTTTCGGTGTGCATCGCGGATAGAAGAGTCGTAACTTATAGTACTCTCTCTATAGAACTGGATGAGGGATAAATAAATGTGAATCTAAGTTCATCACCCATGCTCGTACTTGTAATAAATTGTGGCAGCTCGTCTGTAAAATATAATCTTATTGAATCATCGGAGGAGCGGGATGTCTGCAAAGGGATGATCGAACGAATTGGTGCGGTTACCTCTATCGTAAAACACGAACCGGTTGGGAAAAAGCACACAAAAGATGCCCGGGCGATCTCCAATCATACCGAGGCTTTGCAGGAAATTTTGGACTACCTGTTGAGCCCCGAAAATAAGATTATCAACTCGCCTTCCGATATAAAAGCGGTTGGACACCGGGTGGTGCATGGTGGAGAAATGTTTAAAGATTCTGTATTGATTGATGAAGATGTGGAAAACGCCATTGAGCAGGCATTTGATCTTGCGCCACTCCACAACCCACCCAATTTGAGGGGGATAAAAGCGGCCCAGAAAAATCTACCGGATGTTCCACATGTAGCGGTTTTTGATACGGCATTTCATCATTCGTTACCGGCAGAAGCGTATCTATATGGAATTCCGAACCGGTTTTACCGGCGCTATAAAATTCGGAAATACGGCTTTCACGGTACGTCGCACTATTATGTGAGCCGCCAATATTACAAGCAGATCGACAAACCGGTAGAGGATACAAAAGTAATCACCTGTCATTTAGGAAATGGGGCATCGCTGAGCGCAGTAGATGGCGGCAAGTCGATCGATACGTCAATGGGGTTTACACCGCTTTCCGGTTTGGTGATGGGAACCCGGAGTGGAGATATTGATCCGTCAATTCTGTTCTACCTGGTGGAGAAAGAGGAGCTGCCATTGCAAAATCTCCATGCGCTGCTGAATAGACATAGCGGATTGCTGGGGCTAAGCGGCTATGCGGGTGACATGCGCGATTTGATTGAGGAGGCGAACAATGGTGATCGACGATGCCAGCAGGCGATTGATGTGTTCTGCTATAAAATTAAGCAGTACGTNGGGTCGTATATTGCATCAATGAATGGGTGTGATGCCATTGTTTTTACTGCGGGNATTGGGGAGAACTCATCCTTGATTCGAAAACAGTCGCTCCAAAATATGGAGTATATGGGGATTGAGGTAGATGAAGAGAAAAACAATAATATTGAAAGAGGAAAAGTACAGAAAATTAGCGCGGACTCATCAAAAACGGATGTGTATGTGATACCGACAAATGAGGAATTGGTAATTGCCATCGATACGGCAAAAATTGCGTTGGCTGCGGATCAGTCGCCCTGGGTATAAATAAATAGGTTTAGCAAAAGAGAGGAATTAAAAAACCCGGACAGCTTTTGCCGGCCGGGTTCATATTTGTGTCTGCTGTTTTAACCGAATACGATAATCATCTGCTGACTATCGGCCTGAAAACAGTTAGTCTTCGACCAGACAATCGCCTTCTTGGTTATTATCGAAGCTGTTTGCAGTACAGATATCATCGTTGGCTTCACCTTCGTCGGTGACCCATATACCGTATTCTCCACTAAAGTTGAATTCACTATCGGTAACAGTTGCCTGTCCTTCAGTTGTTCGGCCACCAATAACAAGCATAGCGTCATAGCTGGCATTCCAAAAGTCATCTCCACCACCATACTGAAAAATGGCATGTTCGATGGAGTTACCTGATTGCGGGCTTACGATGTTTATACCCATCCACCAACCCGGATCTTCCTCGGTGCCGGTAAATAAGACAGGGTTATTTTCGTTACCGTCTACAACGAATACTGTTTCACCCCCACTCCGAAGGCCTGAGCCGCTAGTAAATTCGAATTGAGCACCGGCGAGAATGGTTAACTCTGTATTGCCAACTACCTCAGTGAGACTATCCATTCGGTAAGGAACATTTAGTGCATTCCAAACCACAGCACCGCCTTCCACATCGCTGTCTTCTACAAAGACGAAGTCGTTGCCATTGTTTCCACTGTAATCTGAACCGCTATCGAGATAATGGATATTATTTGCGTAGACGTACGCGGCCCCTGAATTATTTTCAGTAAATGTATTGGCGCCTGAATTTCTCATGTCTGAATCTTCATCGGATATGCGCAAACCATAACCTCCACCGTGACGTAGCGTTGTGTTAGTTACAGAAAGTAGCGCCCGAGAGGTTCGCCCACCGATTACCAGATTAGCAAGATTACTGTGTGTACCCCAGAATCCATCACTGTGGCCGGCATACTCAATAATGGCATCTGCCATGCTGTTATTCGGGTTTGTTGCACCTTGAAGCTGAATTCCTCTCCACCATCCAGGATCCTGTTCAGTTCCGGTAAAAAGTGTCCCTTCGTGATTGCCATTTTCATGTTCGCGATCGGTTCCTTCAACCGTAAAAACACCATCTCCGGTAAAGCTCAATGCTGCCGCACTTTCAAAGCGGTACTCACCACCTGCTTCAATCGTAAAGTCCACATTACGAACTTCCACTTCATCATTGATGACATAGGGAACATTAATTGCCTGCCAGATTCGGTCTTCATCATCAAGAGGGCTTCCAACATCGACCCAAACCACATCGTTGTCATTTCCAGTGAAATCAGAGTTGTCGCTAAGATTATGAACTCGTTTGGCATCAATGTGAACAGCTCCTTCACTGTTGGCGATGTAAGTATTATTTCCAGAGTCCCTGAGTTCTGAATCATTTCTAACCTTGAGACCAACGCCATCTGCTTCCCGCAAGGTACTATTGGTAATCTGTACACGTGCACTTGTACCTTCCGTTCGGCTGCCAACAAGCACGTTTGAATAGGTATCTTGTGTTCTCCAGAAGCCAGAGTTTCCTCCATATTCCACAATCACATAATTGAGCAGATTGGATGTACTTTGTGTTGTATTGAACTGAATACCGTTCCAGTGGCCTCGTACTTCTTCAGTGCCTGTAAAACGGATAGAGTCCTGCTCGGTTCCATTAGCAATGAGGGTTCCATCTTCACTAACGACCATTTCTGTACCCACTTCAAACTCAATTCGAGTCCCAGGTTCGATCGTCAGCTCATCCCTAACCTGAAAACCATCTGTGACGATATAAAGTACATTAGACACCCAATTGGTGGGTTCGGTTATATTTGAGTTAATCTCTTCGACAGCTCTTACTTCAAATGCCATGTTGGCACTATCGGATTCACCTTCTGCAGAAACTTCAAGTGATACTTCAAACTCGCCTTCCACATCTGCTTCAAACGTAGTAGTGGATGATGAGGGATCATCAAGTTCTGCATTGCTATCACCAGGTACCGAAAGAGTCCAGGAATATTCAATATCGTTACTTCCTGTTACGCTTGAATTGCCGGCATCCAGCGTTACGGTTTCACCCAATGAAGGTTCTTCCGGTGATACTGTGAATGCCGCATCAACTGTTATTGGATCAGGATCCGGGTCGGTACTTGTTGGATCATCACTACAGGCAGCAAGTAGTAAACCAACGGCCAGTAGTGGTAACGCAACATTTTTTAAGGAGAATAGCCTGCGAATAAACCGCATGCCTTTATTTTGAGCTATATGTAATTCTGTTTCCATGTTAATAGTTTTTTCGTGTGAATATTAATCGCCAATACATGATCTATAAATAGAACATTACAGGGCTCTTCTTTAATAGCGTAAAAATTGGATCAGAACTGTCATTTAATTTTAAAAAAATCAGTTATTTACAATTAAAATAGAGAAAAGTGCGTCGGAAGGGCGGTAGTGGCACTTTGTTATTGTTAATTTTTTATCTGAATAAGAGGCTATTCAGACTATTGCATAAAAAGGGAGAGTAATCCGACGGGGCAGGTTGAAGAAATTAATTGGATGAATTCTATAGCCGTACGGGAATATCGAGAACAACCTCACCGTAGTTTTCAAAGTTGAGAGTGAGCTCAAAGCTGTCTCCATCACTAATGGAACGGGTTAATTGAATGAGCATAATATGCATGCCACCCTGCTCGAGTCGTATTGTGGACTGCACGGGAATATCAACACTCTCTAATTCGCGCATGCCCACCATGTCGTTCTCCTGTTCGTACGATTCGTGAATCTCCACATTTTGTGCCACGTCTGATTCTGCCGAGAGTAATCGATCATCTTCATCGGTGAAATTGGTGATTAAAAAGTAGGCAGCGCTCATACGTCCTTCACTGCCGGGCCGGGCCCATGCACCTTCAATTTCAATACCATCACCATCAACCATCTGCTGACTGCTATCAGGGCGTTCATCAGAACTACACGCCGTTGCAGCGAAAAGCAGGGCAAAAAGAAGAGTCGCGAATAGTGAAATATTTTTCATGGCTACAGTTTTTGGTGATCTTCAATGAAAATTTCGACGGGTGTCATGCTGCCGCCATAATCAAATACCAGGCGGGATCGCGAGTCGATTAGGAGTATTTTATCAGAGTGATTGATGAAATAAATATCCTGGTCTGATTTTTCAGCCAGCTCATCTGTAATATTGGTACGAACATTCACCCGCCTCATCAGCTCATCAATGGTTTCGGTGTCGCCGGTGAGGAAATGATACGGCTCAGTGTCCATATCAAAAGCAGAGGCGTAACTTTTCAGCACATCCGGGGTATCCCGTTCTGGGTCAAACGTGATTAAAATAAATTGTGTGTCATCGTCACTGTCCAGCTCGTCGTGTACCTTTTTCAGGTTCGATGTGATGAACGAGCAGATATCAGGGCAGTGGGTGTAAATAAAGCCGACAAAAACAGGGTTACCTTCAAAATCATCAGGAAAAACCACGGTTTCACCATTTTGATTTACCAGCTCGTAGGAGTCGCCGGAATAATCATCCAGCCGATCGGGCCCGCAGCTTATCAGCAGGGTGGAGATTAACAGGGTAATAAAAATGAAAAACAGATATCGAAATTTCATGCCGGAACAACGTATTTAATTAAAGTAGGAACGTAAATTACGCACAAAAATTGGTTTATGCGGGGCAATTCATCAACAATCTACACCGCAATCGTGAAACGGGTATGAAGTAATTTTTCGTGCAAATGTTTTCGGTTTGATGAACGTCGTATTCATNGATCTGAAGCTCAAAATTCAATTTAGAGATGGAAACATCATCCTATAGATAGATAGTTTTTCTGCTGATTAGTTTTGTATTTCAAAACATGGCTGTATCTTTTCGGCCGCTATAAATTAATCAGTTTGTTCTCATAAAAATATCAGCTCTGCTCACATTGCTCAGTGGGGTAAAGATCTCAACCCAGGGCAAGCTGCAGGTTGCAGCAAAAAAATTAATTACTCATTCTCATTTTATGTTTAAGCATTTCGTTGTTCTATTTATAATCGGTTTACTATCTATTCCTCAAACAGCATTCGGTCAGCTTTCCGTAGATTTGGATTCAATTTCCGTAACGGCATCCCGAATTACCACATCCGTTTCGGAAAGCGGTAAAAGTGTATCTGTACTTACCCAAAGAGATATTGAAGAGATGCCGATCACCTCGGTTGATGAACTTCTGCGAACGCTCCCCGGGGTAAATATAAATGCCCGGCAGGGATTTGGTGTGCAGGCAGATGTTGGTGTTCGAGGCAGTACCTTTTCGCAGGTGCTGTTTATGCTCGATAATGTGCCGCTTAATGATCCGCTGACGGCCCATTTTAATGCCAATATTCCGGTGGCACTTTCAGAAATTGGCCAGATTGAACTGATTCGCGGCCCGGCCAGTGCATCGTTCGGTGCAGATGCTGTTGGTGGAGTTGTACACATTAAAACACGCTCGTACCTGGAACGCGAACTGGAGGCGAGTGATCAGCTTATCAGCCGGGCAAGTGCCGATGTTGGGTTGGGACAGCACAATCTGCGTACCGGCGATGTTTCTATAGAACTGCAGCGAGACAGGTGGCGTTTCAGCTCAGCACTGCTCACCGTTCAGTCCGATGGAGAGGAGTTGAGCAATCCTGGGTTTGATGAGGGGATATCTGACCAAGAGACCTACAACAACTTTTTTGAGATGACTAACTTTACGAGCTCATTCACCTATCAATTTAGTGATAATTTAACTTTCTACACGCGAGCTGGAATTGAAGATCGCGATTTTAATGCCCGCTATTTTTATACACGAAATATTTTTGATGAAGCGGTTGAGGAGATCAGCAGTCGTTGGGGGCTTGCATCGCTGACGTTCGACCGAGACGCCTACCGCTCTGAGTTGAGTACATCGTACCGCCAGGTAGATGATACCTATCTCTTTATGCCGGGTACGCCTGCTAATGAGCATACCACCGATCAAATCTATCTAAACTGGTCGCACCAATATGAGTTCTTGGGTGCAAAATCGGATAGTGAAAGCCAACAGCGTCTAAATCCCGACCGATATGAGAGTATCCAGCTGATGGTTGGCGGGCAATATGTTGGCCGGCAGATTGAGAGTACCGATCGTGGCGATCATCAAACCGACATGGGCGGTATTTATGCTGTTGGAACCATAAGCTGGGTAAACGGGTGGAATGTTACCGCCAGCTCTCGCCTGCAGTTTGATGAAGTGGCAGGAACAGACTTTTTGCCACAACTGAGTGCATCGTGGAACCGTGGAAGTGTAACGCTTCGGGGATCCGCCGGCCAAGCCATTCGGGTAGGTGATTTTACAGAGCGATATATCTCCTCGCAGATACCAGAGTTGGCGCCGGGGCGAAACATCGGGAATCCGAATTTGTTACCGGAACGTTCGTTTACAATTGATGGAGGAATTGACTGGAGGCCGGTTAACAACCTGCGATTATCACAAACCGTTTTTTATCGCAGCTCAGAAAATTTAATTGATTATACACTTACAAATTCCAATGAGATTGAAAATGCCGACAATTTGCAGGAGGATGAACTCTATTTTTATGCCAATAACATCTCAGATAGTGAGGTAGTAGGTGTGGAGTTTCTGTCAGATTGGAATCATAGTTTTCAGCGTGGCATTAATTTGGGTCTTCAAGGAGGATATACCTACATACTTACCACAAATGATGAGGAAGATCTCTCAAAATATATTGCCAACCACCCGAAACACCAGGTAAACGGATCGGTTAAACTCTCCGGACGATGGGGATCAATCCATTCTGATTCAAAAATTTATACACGAAATGAAGAGGCCGCTGAACTTGTAGGTGGCGATGTACCATCTTCCTATTTTATCTCGAATATAAAACTGCAAAGTGCTCCCGGTTTGATGGGGGGAGCTTCCGTTTATATGCGCGTTATGAACCTGACGGATACGCAGTACCAAGAAATTTTAGGAGCACCAATGCCCGGGCGCTGGGTTATGGGTGGATTGCAGTGGCGCCTGTAAATTTAGTAAAATCAACTCGCTTTGCGTTTGCAAAATAAATTCTAACTGCTGCTATTTGGGAACATGGAAAAGGCGTAGAGTATAAATTACGCTGTACAGAATATTCTCTGAAAAAAGTTTATTTTATATAGTTGTTCTGATACTCTACGGCATTCGCTTACTTTATTTAATGCGACTTATTTTGCATTCAACATGATACTCAAACGCTACTTTTCTACAACAGGGCTCTTGGTTGGTACGTTTTTCTTTGCTCTGTCGATGTCGCCCAGTTTGCTACCCCGAACGGATCTTTATCAAGGTCTGATCTCAGGGCTCTCCATGGCCGCCGGCTACGGTATCGGGGTGATTATTATTTGGCTTTGGTCCTATTTTCAGCTTCGAAAGCCGAAAGAGGGTCATCAAAAAATCATGCAGATTATTGCCGGCATTATCTGCTTAATAACAACCGTTATTTTTCTGTGGCAGGCGAGCAGCTGGCAAAACTCATTACGGGCACTCATGGAGATGGAGGAGGCGGCGAGTGTTCAGCCGGTGGTAATCGGTATTGTAGCGATCCTGGTATTTTTAGCCGTTCTGTATCTGGCACGATTATTTAGATGGACGTTTAGCCTGCTTACAAGGAAACTGCAAAAATTCGTGCCGCGGCGCGTATCGTATGTAATGGGGTTAATCGCCTCCTTTTTTCTTTTCTGGTCAGTGGTAGATGGTGTGCTTTTCTCCTGGATTCTTAGCACAGCAGATTCTACGTACGAACAAGTTGACTCCCTCATAGAACCGGAGGTAGAGCAACCTACCGACGCGATGAGAGCCGGGAGTGAAGAATCTATTTTGAGCTGGGAGGAGATGGGGCGCCAGGGCCGAAACTTCCTGTTTGAAACCACCACATCTGATCAAATTAGGGCTTTTACTGATCACCCCGTACAGGAACCTATTCGTGTATACGTGGGAATGCATGCCGCCGAAAGTTTTGAGGAGCGGGCATCACTCGCCCTGCAAGAGTTAATACGGGTAAATGCGTTTGACCGTAAAATTTTGGTTTTAATTACGCCCACCGGTACCGGCTGGG
>SL_3KL_010_SEDDRAFT_10006932_pt1 | contig 10085 bp, 15 predicted proteins | sample SodLakKL_010_SED_2_FD_10381 | JGI IMG/M metagenome (IMG submission 10381)
GGCGACCGTCTTCATCGCCGAGAACGCCGTCGTGACCGGCGAGCCCTTCGAGCTCGCCACGCCGCTGGCCTGGGCTGCGGAGGGGCGGGTCGATCGCGCGCCTCGTTGACAACGCCCTCGCAACACTAAAGCGTTGACTTGACTATTGGGTCGATAGCGCCTATGCTCTGACCCATGCTCGAGACGACCGCGGCCGCCGACCACGTCTTCCACGCCCTGGGCGACCCGACCCGGCGCGCTATCGTGGTGCACCTGGGTCGCGGTCCCGCGTCCGTGAGTGAGCTCGCCGCGCCCTTGCCGATCAGCCTCGCTGCCGTGGTGCAGCACGTGCAGGTCTTGGAAGCCAGTGGCCTGGTCGCGACGCGCAAGCAAGGCCGTGTGCGCACCTGTCACCTGGAGACCGACGCGCTGCTGGAGGCGGAGCGCTGGCTCGCCCAACGGCGCGTCATGTGGGAGGGGCGGCTCGATCGCCTGGAGGCCCTGATGTTCGAGCGAGCGCAGACGCACGCGTCCAACGAGGAGGAGCCAGCATGAACCGACCGATGCCCACCGATCGCGCCAGCCGGATCCTGGAGATCACCCGCGTGTTCGACGCGCCGCGCGAGGAGGTGTTCCGCTTCTTCATCGAGCCCGACCTCATCGCCCAGTGGTGGGGGCCGGACGGCTTCACCACCCCCGCCGGGCAGGTCGCGGTCGACGCGAAGGTCGGTGGCAAGCACCACAAGACGATGGTGCTCGAGAGCCCGGAGATCGCGGCCGGCATGGGTGTCGCGGTCGGCGCGGAGTTCCCAGACGCCGCGACGATCATCGAGATCTCGCCCCCCGGGCTCCTGGTGCTGTCCTCCGAACCGCAGCCCGAGATGGGCCTGGTCGAACGCACCATCACCCGCATCGAGCTCCACGAAGACGGTCCCGGGCGAACGCGTGTGGTGCTGGTCGACGGGCCGTACAACGACATGATGGCGCCCCATGCGGAGGCCGGCTGGACGCAGCAGCTCCGCAAGCTCGACCGCCACCTCGCGGGCTGAACACGCCGTGCGACGCCAACCTCGGTCGTGGTGACGCTCGTGCGGTACCTGATCCCGCTGGCGGACCTGTCCGTCTCGGACGCCCACGCGCTGCACGCACNCGATCACCACGATCGAACCCTCGACGTTCTTCGTGGCGCTGTCGGTCCGGTAGAGGCGTCCAGCATCGGTGGTACAAGGGGCGAATGCGCAAGCTCATAGTTCAGCAGTGGGTCACCGTCGACACCTTCGCCGCCGAGGACGACGGCGGGATGAGCTTCGTCACCGTGCAGCCCTTCGGCGTATCGCACGACGAAGACTTCAAGGCGAGCGCGCTGGCGTTCATCGACACCGTCGACACGATGATCATCGGCGCGAACACCTATGCCATGGCACGGAACTATTGGCCAACCGCCGAAGAACAAGGCGTGTACGGCGCGAGGCTCAACCGAATGTCGAAGTTCGTCGCGTCGACGACGCTCACTGACGCGCCCTGGGGTGCCTTCCCTGCCGCGACCATCACGCGCGACGCCGTGGCCACCAGCCGCGAGCTGAAGCGGCAGAACGGTAAGGACCTCTGGGTGTGGGGCAGCCTGACGCTCGTGCGATCCCTGTTCGAGGCAGGTCTCGTCGACGAGGTCCAGATGCGGATCTGCCCCACGACGCGGGGAACGGGAACCCCCATGTTCGCCGACCGACGCGACCTGCGCCTCATCGAAGCGAGCTCGTTCGACAACGGCGTCGCACTGCTGCGTTACGACGTCGTGACGTAGGGAGCGGGGTGACGGATGGAAGTGGATGCAGCGGCGAACTGCGCCGCTCTACGGCTGGGGCCGAACCTGCACCGTTCGGTCCGCACGCTGGCATAGTGGGCGCATGGCGATCGAGGTCCGGCGCGCGGCGAGCGTGTCGCTGCGCTGATGGCGTGCGGGCCGGTCGGCGTCCTCGCGTACGACGGTGACGAGGTCGTCGGATGGGCCGCCGTCGCGCCGCGCGCCGATACGACCTTCGCGCGCAGCCGTACGATCCCGCGCGTCGACGACCTCGACGTGTGGTCGGTGTGGTGCATCCGCGTGCGGCCCGGGCATCGCGCCAAGGGGATCTCGCATCCGCTGCTCGCGGGCGCCGTCGCGTACGCGCGTGACAACGGAGCCCCGGCCATCGAGGGGTACCCGGTGGACAACCGTGGCGAGAAGGTGGACTCGACGATGGCGTACGTCGGCACGCGTGCGCTGTTCGAGAAGGCGGGGTTTCGGAAGGCGGCCGACACGTCGTCGGTCGTCGGCGGGTACCCGCGGGTGGTGATGCGGTTGGGGCTGCTCTAGGACGCGCCTCGAGCTGACGATCGGCAGCGTCGAGTCGTGGCCCGCCGTACACTCGAGCGGCGAACGCGCACACGCGATGGAGGATGGGCGAATGGCGAAGCTGATCGACTCGATGCCGACGTCGCTCGGCGGGCACATCGGCGACGCCGTGCGGCGATGAGCCAACCCGAGACCGCGGTCCGGATCGTCACGGCCGCCGATGCCGCGGCTCGCGCCGTGGCGGGAAGTGGAGGCGTACGCATGCCGCTCGATCGCCAGGCGCTGACGGACGCGATCACGATGCAGCACGAGCGCGAGCCCTTCTCCGGCGTGATCGATGTCCGTGAGGACGGCGAGGTCGTGTTCGCCGAGGCGTTCGGGTTGGCGCAGCGGGCCGAGGGCATCCCGAACACGCTTCACACCCGCTTCGCGATCGCGTCGGGTACCAAGACGCTGACGAGCATCGCGGTCCTCCAGCTGGTCGACGCCGGGCGGGTCGGGCTCGACACGCGCCTCGTCGACTGCGTCGATGTGCCGCTGCCCCACTTCGATCCGGAGGTGACGCTCCACCACCTCCTGAGCCACGGCGCAGGGATCCCGGACTACTTCGACGAGGCGGTGATGGACGACTACGCGGCGCTGTGGCGCGAACGACCGATGTACGCCTTCCGGGCGCCACGCGACTTCCTGCCGCTGTTCGCGCACCTCCACATGAAGGCCGCTCCGGGCACCACCTGGGCCTACAACAACGCGGGGTACGTGCTGCTCGGCCTGGTGGTCGAGCACGTGACCGGGACGCCGTTCACGCAGTTCGTGCAACGCCACGTGTTCGACGCGTGCGCGATGACGTCGAGCGGTTTCTTCGCCATGGATCGCCTGCCGGGCGGCACGGCCTACGGCTACATTCCAGCCGGCGACGGCGCGTGGCGCACCAACGTCTACTCGGTCCCGATCGTCGGCGGCCCCGACGGCGGCGCCTACACGACCGCGCACGACCTCGTCAGGCTGTGGGACGCGCTGCTGGGTGGTCGGCTCCTGCGCGAGGCGACGCTCCAGCACCTGCTCACACCGCACTGGCGCACCGACCCCAACGACGACGAGGGCCAGTACGGTTGCGGGATCTGGATCACGCGGCGTGGAGGGCGCAACGCCGCCTACACGATGCTGGGCGAGGACCCCGGTGTCTCGTTCTCGTCGACCTATCGTCCCGACACGGGTGTCCTGTGCAGCCTGCTCGGCAACACCGTGGATGCGAGCGACGCCATGCGGAGGGCCGTCGTCCCTATCCTGGACGCCGCGTAGCGTTGTCACATGGAGGCAGACATGACCGCAGGGGCCCGCGTTCCGCTCCGCTTCTTCGTCGTGACGTTCGCGTGGTCGTGGATCGTCTGGGCCCCGCTCGCCCTGGCCGGCCTCGGCGTCGTCCAGCTCGACGACGAACTGCAGGCGCTCCTGACGTTCCCGGCGTTGGTGCTGGGAGCCTTCGGACCCGCAGTCGGCACGATCTTCGCCATCTGGACGCTCGACGGGCGAGCGGCGGTGGCGACGTTCCTGCGGCGCTTCGCGTCGCTGCGCTTCGGCTGGAAGGCGTGGCTGGCGATGTTCGCGGTGCTCGGCGCCGTCAACGTCGTCGCCTGGTACCTTCCGGAACTCTTCGGGTACGCCCGGCCACCCATGTTGCTACCAACCGCCCTCGTGTTCCCGGTCTGGTGGCTGCTGATGGTGTTCCTCGGCGGCGGCCAGGAGGAGATCGGGTGGCGCGGCTACATCATGCAGCCGCTCGAGGAGCGGTTCGGCCTGTGGGGCGGCAACGTCGTCCTGGGGGTCGTGTGGAGCGCGTGGCACGCCCCCCTGTGGTTCGTGCCCGGATCGACGCAGGCGTCGATGCCGTTCGTGGCGTTCACGATCGGCACGATCGGCCTCTCGTTCTTCTTCTCGTGGCTCATGAAGGCGTCGGGCGACCGGCCGATGGCGGGCCTGATGGTGCACGGCACGTACAACGCGATCATCCCGCTGTTCCCGACGATCGCGACGGACGCGGATGCTTCGCAGGTGCGCTGGTGGCTCCATCAGGTGCTGCTGCTGCTGGTGGGGACGGTGTTCCTGCTGCGCGTGGCGCGGAGGAGGGACCGTGACCGCGAAGGCCGGTCGTGAAGGCAGGCTCCGCCGCAGGGACCGGCAGCGCGCGTGACCAGGCTGAGCGTCGACGAGTCTTTCGTCCCGTTCTCTGTCGCGGACGGCGACGAGCTGTTCCCCAATGGCANCTTCGTGTTCAACGTNACCCGGATCCTCGCTCACCTCACGCNCCACCCCAACCACGCCGAGCTCGTGCCGGTCGCGGTCGACAGCTTCCCGCGCTGGAGTGACTGTCTCGACGACGCCCACGTCGAGGCAGCCGATCTCACTCGGCCCATCGTGCTCGCGGAGATCGCGCCCGGCAGCTACAACGTCATCGATGGCCATCACCGGCTCGAGAAGGCTCGCCGCCAGGGCGTCGACACCCTCCCGGCCTTCCGCCTCGGTGCCACGCAACACGTGCCGTTCCTGACGAGCGTGAAGGCGTATCGGGCGTTCGTCGCGTACTGGAACGGCAAGGTCGAGGAGCGAATGGAAGCCACTCACGGCTGAGGGTTGGTCGTGAGCGTGCTCGTTCCTGTGCTGCTACCGCGCGGTCGTCTCGTCGAGGTCGGAACCGAGTCCGAGCGAGTCCAACCAGTCGCGGGCGATCCCGTCGAGCGCGCGATCGCGAGCCGCGTACCACGCGTCCAGCAAGCCGTGCTCGAAGAGCAGATCCTTGGTCACGCGGAACGCGCCTCGGCCGTGCACGGCCCGAAGCAGGCGCGGTCGAAGGTCGGGGTCCTCGACGCCCGCGCAGAAGTCACGCAGGATGGCCCACTCGTGGATGTCGAACGTGCTCGGCAGCGGCGCGAACCGCTCCGGGTCCAGGTCCTCCGGATCGGGCTGGTCCTCGGTGACGTCTTCGCCGTAGACGAACGGGTCGAGGATGGTCACGAACGTGTGCGTGTTGCGGTCCAGGTAGACCTGTGTCGCCTCGTCCTGCATGTCGAGTTGGTCGACGACGTCTTCGACGCGCACACCGTGGATCGGGCCGCAGCGAGCTTCGGTCATGGCACGACGATAACGNATCGTGGAGTCGCCTCGTCGAGGAACGGGACGCCGGCACGCTTCGTTGACGGTATCGTCGAGCGCTCTATCGTATGACGCACATCGCATCGATCGAGGAGTCGTCGTATGGCCCTCGTGACCGTGTCGCCGAAGTTCCAGGTCGTCATCCCGAAGGGCGTCCGTGAGCAGTTGAACCTCAAGCCCGGTCAGAAGGTGGAGGCCTTCGCGGTCGGCAATCGAGTGGAGCTCGTGCCCGTTGAGCCGATCCGGAACCTGCGAGGTGCGTTCCTGGACCTGCCGCCGCTCAAGCGCGAAGCTGATCGCTTGTGAACGTCGTCGACTCGAGCGGTTGGGTCGAGCACCTGTCCGGTGGACCGAACGTTGCATTCTTCAGCGAGCCGATCGAGGGCGTGCGGTTGAGGCGGAAGCCGTGACCATATCCAGGTAGGGATGGCGCAGGTCAGCCCCCGAGCGCCGATCGAGCGCACGGGCCTCCACGAGGCGGCCGACACGACGTCGGTGCGATGGGTACCCCGCAGCTTGCCGCAAGGCTGCGTCGCTTGACGCGCCGTACGTGGGTGCGTACCCTCCCGACATGCGGCGCGTGATCGTGATCGAGTTCATGTCCCTCGACGGCATCATCCAGGCGCCAGGTGGGCCGGATGAGGACCCGAGCGGCGGCTTCGCGTACGGCGGTTGGATCTGGCCGTACTCCGATCCGGAGCTCTCCGAGGTGATCCGGCAGGAGATGGCGATGCCGTTCGACCTGTTGCTGGGGCGCACCACTTTCGACATCTGGGCGGGGTACTGGCCGCAACGTGTCGATGCGTGGCCGGGCGCCGACACGGCGACCAAGTACGTCGTCTCGAGGACGGTGACGGCGCACCCGTGGCAGCCGTCGGTGTTCATCGACGACGACGTCGCGGAGCGGGTCGAGCACATCAAGCGAGAGCCGGGGCCGGACCTGCACGTGTACGGCAGCGCGGAGCTCGTCCAGACGCTGCTTGCCCACGATCTGGTCGATGCGTTGTGGCTGAAGATCCACCCGATCACGTTGGGCGCTGGGAAGCGGCTGTTCGCCGACGGTACGATCCCGGCGGCGTTCGAGGTGACGCAGGCCACGGTCACGTCGAAGGGTGTCATCGTCGCGCGCTACGAGCGTGCCGGTGAGGTCGTGGCTGGACGCTGAACGCCGACGTGAGCGAGCTGCGACCGAACTCGCACACGTTGATCGTCGTTGGCGCGGGCATTCCCGAAGGCGCGTCCGAGGCGCTGGCCGCCCGTTGCGGTCGCGGTTCGTCGTTGGGGTCGTGGTGGCGAAGGGACGCGCGCCTCAGGAGGGAACAGGATGCGAACGCAGTTCTACACGGCCTCGAGCCTGGACGGCTTCCTCGCTACGGAGGACGACTCGCTCGATTGGCTCTTCGCGATCGGGGAGCTGAGCACCTCGAGCTACCCCGCGTTCATCGCGGAGGTCGGTGCGCTGGCGATGGGCTCGGCAACCTACGAGTGGATCGTCCGCAACGGTGAGCGTGTGGCGCACGAGGCCGGGTCTGCGTGGCCGTACGCGCAGTCTGCGTGGGTGTTCACGCGCCGCCGGCTGCCTGGCGTCGCGGGAGCGGACGTCCGGTTCGTAGCCGGGGACGTCCGGCCGGTGCACGCGGCGATGGCCACGGCGGCGGCTGGCAGGAACGTGTGGATCGTGGGTGGAGGTGACCTGGCGGGACAGTTCCACGACGCGGGGCTGCTCGACGACGTGATCGTCCAGGTCGGATCGGTCACGCTCGGGCGGGGCAAGCCGCTGTTCCCGCGGCGTGTGCTCAGCCCCGACCTGCGCCTCGTGTCGGTGCGGCAGATGGGGTGGGGCATGGCGGAGTTGCGCTACGAGGTCGGTCGGAGAGCGGTCGATGGCGACGGATGACCCTATGGCGCGAGCGTCCGGACGATCAGACGCGCGGGTCGTCCAGGAGCACGCGAACCTCTTGCGAGCAACGGCAGGCGGCGGCGATCTTGGCCGCCCACGCGAGGGCGTCCTCGCGCGACGGTACGTCGACGACCGAGAACCCGCCGATGACCGCCTTGGTCTCCGGGAATGGTCCGTCGGTGACCGTGCCGTCGGTGGCAACGATGCTGGCCCTTTGGCTCACGAGGCCGGCGCCGAACACCCACACGCCGGCCGCCTTGGCCTCATCGACGACCGCGTGCGAGTCCCTTGCGACGTCCGGCAGGTCCTCCTTCGGGAACACCATGGAGCCGTCATCGAACGAGATCAAGAACCGTGGCATGCTGCACCCCCTCGACGCCCACGCGCTCCCCGCTGGACGGCGCTGCTCCGTCGACGAGCCGAGCGAGAGGCACGGGCGAGCCCGTGGGCCGCGTTCACCGTAGCGCAGCCGGACTGTGATCGCTTGACGTCCACGGCCGAACAGCCTATATTCAACCAAGCGATTGAGGAACGATCCCATGACGCCTCGGAAGCGCCGCGGCACCTCGCGGGTCGTTCGACGTCAACACGCACCCTGAAGGGAGCCAGGATGTCCAACCTCACGCTGAGCAAGGCGACGCCGTTCCTCATGTTCACGGGGCGTGCCGAGGAGGCGCTGGTCCTGTATAGGGACCTGTTCGACGACGCCGAGTTCGACGTCGTCCAGCGCTACGGCCCCGAGGGTCCGGGTGCGGAGGGCTCGATCATGCACGCTCGCCTGCGCATAGGCGACCAGGTCCTCATCGCCTTCGACAGCCCACCGGTGCACGAGTTCGACTTCACGCCGTCGCTGTCGCTGTTCGTCTCATGCGACTCGGAAGAGGAGATCGACCGGCTCTTCGCCGGCCTGGGCCAGGACGGCTTCGTGATGATGCCGCTGTCGACGGAGTACGGGTTCGCTGCGAAGTACGCGTGGTTGAGCGACCGCTTCGGCGTGTCGTGGCAGTTGTCGCTGGCGCTCGATGTCGGCGCCACGTGACGTGTCATGGGGCGCATCCCGGAGGGATCGACGTACCGACCCGATCCGAGATCGCCCACGGCGCAGGAGATCGCCTGGCAGATCCTGGGCGAGGAGCGCGTCCTCATAGCGGCGCTCGAGTCCGGCCGCTTCGCGTGGGCGCTGCCCGTTGCGACATGCCGCCTCGAGGTCTCGTTCCAGTCGACGAGATCGACGGACAGTGGAGAGAGCACGACGATGCAGGAACTGATGATCGACTTCATCACGTCTCTCGACGGGTACGCGTCGGCGCACGGTTGCCCCGCTTGGTGGGGACTCGAAGGCCCCGAGTACCTTTCCTGGCTCGAGGCGCAACCAGACGCCACGTTGCTGATGGGCGCCAACACATACCGGCTACCGGCGGATGGCGGGCTTCGCCGCCGGCGCCGCGCCAACGCGAACCGACGAGGTCGATGCCGACGAGGAGGGCTCGTTGGACGACCTCACGCGCGCAGCCAAGATGGTGTTCTCGGCCTCGCTCGAGGAACCGCTCGCGTGGGCGAACAGCACGTTGGTGCGAGGCGATGCGGTCGAGACGGTTCGGGCGATGAAGGAGGACGGACTGGGTCCAATGCGCACCATCGGCAGCGTCAGACTGTGCCGTTCGCTGCTGTGAGCTGGTCTCGTCGATCGCTTCCGGGTCGTGATGTTCCCGTTGATCACGGGTGCAACGGGAACCGAGCGCATCTACGATGGCTACCCGGACGTCGCTCTCGACATGCTCGACCAGCGCACGTTCGACGGCCGCATCCAGATGGTCGAGTACCGGCCCCGTGTCCTCGAGCGACCCCCCGCTGCTCCGCCCTGAGCCGTTGAGCCAGCACGGTCCATCACGCCGCCGACGGCGCCCTCGCGTTTCGGACTGCGCACCGCGGTCGTGCGGTAAGAATCACCTCATGCCGACCAGCGTGACCATGGACCACCTGCGCCGCTACGCGATCGCGCGCAGCCTGTTCCGGCCGACGAGCCTGCTGCGGGCCGTGAACCGGTTGGGCTACCTACAGTACGACCCGATCCGGGCGCCGGCGCGCGCGCAGGACCTGATGCTGCGCCACCGCGTCGAGGGCTACCAGGCGGGCGACCTGGACGCGCGCTACGCGCGGATGCCCGTCGAGGAGGACCTCTTCGTCAACTACGGCGTGCTGCCGCGGGCCACGCAGCGGCTGATGCATCCGCGGACGCCGCGAACGGCGTGGTCGCGCGCACGCTGGGCGCAGGCCCAGGCGGTCCTGGAGTTCGTGCAGAGCAACGGCGTGGTGCACCCACGCGAGGTGGACGCCGCCTTCCAGCACGGCACGACGAAGAACTGGTTCGGTGGCAACAGCCGGGCCAGCACGCAGCTCCTCGACGCCATGCACTACCGAGGCCTGCTGCGCGTGGCCCGGCGTGAAGGCGGGGTGCGGCTGTACGCGCCGCTGCTCGCCCACGAGGGTGAGGGCCCGGAGGACCCGGACGCCCACCTCGACGCGTTGATCGACGTCCTCGTGGGGACGTACGCGCCGCTGCCCGCGGCCACGCTGAGTCGCCTCGTCATGCTGATGGGCTCGGCTGCCGTCCCGCAATGGCGTGAGCGGCGTCGCGCGGCGCTCGCACGCGTCAAGGCGCGGCTGGCCCAGGCGACGGTGGACGGCTGCCTCTGGTACTGGCCTGCCGACGAGCGTCCCACC
>SL_3KL_010_SEDDRAFT_10006933_pt1 | contig 10085 bp, 10 predicted proteins | sample SodLakKL_010_SED_2_FD_10381 | JGI IMG/M metagenome (IMG submission 10381)
AATGGAAGATGTCCTGTCATGTCGGGGTGAGAAGACTCGAACTTCCGACCTCGTCGTCCCGAACGACGCGCGCTGCCAACTGCGCTACACCCCGGTCTAACTGTAATTCCCGTACCTGGTTTGCAGTCATTAACCAGCGGGTATTGCCCGCCATCTCACTTTTGCCCGGTTCGGAAATGCCTGCAAATTTAAAAAATAAATCACAACTAGCGCAAGGTTGACCGGCTATTTTTGTGCCGGCAGCCGCACCGGCGGTAACCCAACAGGTAGAAACAGATCCGGCAAAAACAAGGGCAAAGCTCAACATTTATTATGCATGGGGTAACCTTGGTAAACAACCGGGAGAAGCCGGGATCCTGCCGGCATATGGTTGAAGTCTGCGTAAGTGATGCTATCAATCACCGGCTTTAAACCCCCGTTGCCTCAGCGCCTCGTAAAGCACGACTGATATTGCCGCCGAAACATTGATCGAGTCGACCTTGCCGAACATGGGTATGATAATATTGATGTCGCAGTTTTCCTCCCAGGCAGGCGATACGCCGGTGGCCTCTGCCCCGGCAACAATGGCGCAGGGCCCTGCAAACCCCGCCTCGTGATATGGCACCGACGCGGTAAGGGCAGTGGTAAAGATCCGAATATTATTGGCCTTCAGCCATGCAATGGCCTCTGCCGACGAACAACATGCAACGGGAACCGTAAAGAGGGTACCCAGACTTGACCTGACCACATTGGGATTGTAGATATCGGTTGCGCTGTCGCATACCAGCACTGCATCAACCCCGGCTGCATCGGCGGTGCGGAGTATTGCCCCCAGGTTGCCGGGTTTCTCGACCGATTCGGCAACAAGCACAAGAGGATTCTCCATAAGAGATATTTCTTCTATCAAATGCTTTTTCTGACGGGCAACAGCCAGCACTCCACCGCTTCCCTCCCGGTATGCAAGCCGGGAGAAGACGTGGACAGATGTTTCAATTATCCGGGCCTGGCCGGTAAGCGTACCGACTATGTCAGCTATTTCATCAAAACTGCCGTGTGCTCCTGAAAAGTGCCCTGCAACGGGTTCACCCGGAGCGGGTTCTCCTGCAGTGGCATTTCCCGCTATGCCCGACGTAATACCTGGACAGTAAAAGAGGGAATCGAACATATAACCGGCACGCATGGCCAGCCTTATCTCGCGTAACCCCTCAATAATGAACAGCCCCTCCCTTTTCCTTACAGAAGCCTTTTGAAGTGACAATGCATGTTTGACTGCCGGATTTGCAGTGCTGGTTATCTTTATGCTCATAATTCAATAATTCAACAGAAGATTTCCGGGCGCCGGCCCCGGCCGCTGCTAAGTGTGCCCTTTCAGGAACGAAAGTAAAAAATTATTGTCAATCCATAAGGCATGGGGATATGATTCGCTACCCCTTTCTTGACCTTATCAAATAATTTGAGTAATTTTAACTTCGATATTCTTAACAATCAGTCCATCCATTTTGCAGTTGCGAAATGGTTCGTTTTTTTTGGAGACGAGAGAACACACGTAGGGAACCTATTGACAACCAAAGAATAACACTATGGAGCGAAACCTGCTTAAGATTATCAGGAACCAGGTTGATTACCCCAATGTCTCAATCCTGCTGACCACCCACAAAACCGCCCCTGACAACAGCCAGGACACCATGATCCTTAAAAAGCTTTCCAAAGAGGCGGAAAGAAGGCTCAGGGAGGAATTCAACAAGCGTGATATCAGTCCGTTAATTGAAAAACTCAAAAAGACTGTCGCATCAATTGATGTCAGGCAGAACCTGGACGGACTGGCAGTATTCGTAAACAAAAACTTCGAAAAGGTCGTGCGGCTGCCTTTCCCCGTAAGGGAAAGGGTCATAATTGACACCAGCTTCGCCACCCGCGATTTGATAAGGGCCATAAACAGGGGTATCAATTATTACGCACTCTCTTTGAGTGCCGGTTTTGTCAGGCTGTTTGAGGCATACAGGGACAAATTTTCGGAGATCACCGAGGGAGGTTTCCCCTATGCAAACCCGTTCCCGAGAGGAACAAACCTCGAAGAATCGACTTCCTGGAAAGAGTCCCGCCTCAGGGAGTTCTTCCATATGGTAGACAAATCACTGATGCAGATACAACACCAGCATCCCATGCAAATGGTTGTTGCAGGGGTTGAAAGGAATATTGCATTATACAGGGAAGTTACCGGGCTGGAAAACAATATAATGCTTACAATTGAAGGCAATTATGACAACACCTCCCCGCATGAACTTGCATTAATTGTTTGGCCTGAAGTAAAAGAGAAAATGGCCGATAAAAGAAGGCAGATGCTGAACAGGCTTGATGAAGCTATGGGAAAGAAGAGGCTGGTCACGGGTATTGACGAGGTTTGGAAACTTGCCTTGCAGGGAAGGGGTGAGCTGCTGGTGGTTGAAGAGGATTATCAGCAGGCGGCAAGGGTGAGCAAGAATGGTAACACCATTAACCTGGTTGACGATCATGCCGTTCCCGGCACTACCGACGACCTGGTTGACGACATTGCCGAAAAGGTTGTTTCAACCGGTGGCAGTGTTGTTTTTTCTCCGAACGGCTCCCTGGCCAGGTACAACCATATTGCCCTTGTGCTGAAATACTGAACCGTGCAGCCGGGTGCCCGGCTACCTGCAGGCACAGGCTGACAGTTGTGAACAGTCCCTGGTGTTCGGGCCCGGTCAGATGCTCAACGCTGAACCTGGCCGGGTGAATACCAAAACAGGATTATTCCCTGAGGCTGCGCTCCCGGGTCCATTCAGTTGAGCGGCCGAGCCAGCGCATGCCAAGCACAAATCCCCTTATCTTCAAAAGATTGTGGCCGTCAAGCGACATGTAGCAATCATAGGTCCTGCCATTATCAGGATCGTAAATTTTCCCTTGCTCCCACTCCTGCTTACTTGAATTGTAGGTGAACCCCTTCAGTATCTCAAGTCCCTTGATGGGCTGGTTCCTCAGCGAACGGTCCGGGTTCTCCTTGTCAACCTTGACTGATCCGTCATCCTCGAACGGCTCGTTGAGCCATACTATCCTGCCGTTGTACTTGTTGCCGTCAACCTTGTATATCTCTATCTGTGCCTTGCCGTCATCATTGAGCCAGAAACCTATAATCCGGTCGGCCTGAGCCTTAAGGGAGGCAGAGGCAAGGAACATAAAGCAGAAAACCGCTGTCATTTGTTTCATTGTAGTCTGTTTTTAGATTAAACCTCAAACTGAATAATCAAACCGTAACGAATCCCCGGCATTTAAAACCAGGTAAATATAACCCATTTTTCCAATCTGCGAAATCATCGGGGAGCATATTTTAAAGGCTGCGGGATAAACGGTAACTCAGGCGCCGGGATTCAGAACTGCAGCAACAAGGCAATCTGTCTTTAGAAGTCCGGGATCCGGGCGGTATGTAGTTCGGGACTGCAATATCTCAGGAATCAAGCTTCAGGACAGCAAGAAAAGCCTGCTGAGGAACCTCGACATTCCCTACCTGCCTCATCCTTTTTTTGCCCTTCTTCTGCTTCTCAAGCAGCTTCCGCTTACGAGTGATGTCGCCGCCGTAACACTTGGCGGTCACATCCTTGCGCAGGGCCTTTACCGTCTCACGCGCAATTATCTTGGCACCGATGGCCGCCTGGATGGCTATGTCGAACTGCTGGCGCGGTATCAGCTCCTTGAGCTTTGAGCACATCTTCTTGCCGAAATCATAGGCATTGTCCCTGTGGGAGAGGCTGGAAAGGGCATCTACCGACTCGCTGTTGAGGAGTATATCGAGCCTTACAAGGTTTGAGGGCTTGTAACCCGACTGGTAATAGTCAAATGATGCATACCCCCGTGATATGCTCTTCAGTTTGTCATAGAAATCGAACACTATCTCTCCCAGCGGCATCTCAAAGGTTAGCTCAACCCTGTCGCTGGTAAGGTAATGCTGCCCCTTCAATATTCCCCTTTTGCCTATGCAGAGGTTCATTACCGGCCCCACGTACTCTGACTTGGAGATAATCTGCGCAGAGATATAAGGCTCTTCGATATGGTCAAGCTCGTTGGGCCCCGGCATGTCAAAGGGGTTGTGCACCTCAATGACCTGATCCTTCTTTGTAAAGGCCCTGTATGACACGTTCGGCACGGTCGATATAACTCCCATATCGAACTCCCGGTCAAGCCTCTCCTGTACTATCTCAAGGTGAAGGAGCCCGAGGAACCCGCACCTGAATCCGAATCCCAACGCAACGGAAGATTCCGGTTCAAACGTAAGGGAGGCATCATTGAGCTGCAGTTTCTCAATCGAAGTTCGCAGCTCCTCGTATTCATCAGGGTCAATGGGATATATTCCTGCGAATACCATGGGCTTGACATTCTCAAAACCCTCTATGGATGAGCTGCATGGCCTCTCAACATGTGTTATGGTATCACCCACCTTAACCTCGCGCGATGTTTTAATTCCCGATATTATGTACCCAACGTCACCGGCGCTCAGTTCATCCCTCGGATGCTGCGTCAGCTTAAGCACACCTATCTCATCGGCATCGTATTCCTTGCCGGTTGCAAAAAACTTAACCTTGTCGTTTGCGCGCACCCTGCCGTTCATAATTCGAAAATAGGCTATTATCCCCCTGAAAGGATTGAATACAGAGTCAAAGATCAGTGCCTGAAGGGGTGCATCAGGATCGCCTGTTGGAGCAGGTATCTTGTCAATAATGGCGGTAAGGATCCTGTCAATCCCGTAACCGGTCTTTCCGCTTGCTTCAATTATATCGTCGTGGCCGCATCCCAGCAGATCTATTATCTGGTCCCTTACTTCATCGGGCTTGGCTGCATCCAGATCCATCTTGTTCATTACCGGGATTATCTCCAGGTCATGCTCAAGCGCCAGATAAAGGTTGGATATGGTCTGCGCCTGTATGCCCTGGGACGCATCGATTATCAGCAATGCTCCCTCACATGAGGCAATGGATCGTGAAACCTCATAGGAAAAGTCAACATGCCCCGGAGTGTCAATAAGATTGAGCTTGTACTTGACCCCCTCATGCTGATGGTCCATCTGAATCGCATGCGACTTGATCGTGATGCCCCTTTCGCGCTCCAGATCCATGCTGTCAAGCACCTGCTCCCTGGCATCCCTTGCAGACACGGTATGGGTCGTTTCAAGTAGCCTGTCGGCCAGGGTACTCTTGCCATGATCAATATGAGCTATTATACAAAAATTCCTGGTATGCTGCACTGAAACAATCTTTAACGTTAAGATCAACATTCCCGGGTTACCGGGAAAATTGAGGTTACAAAGATATCTTTTTCCTTTGATTTTTAAATATGTCCCCTACCATTCAATTCCTTCAGCGAGTTCACCAAGTTTCATGGGACGGTAGCCTTTCGGCGGAATAAACTCTGACAGCTGAAGCGGCCTGTTTTCAATACTCACCACCTCCGTTACGACAGGCAGCCCCTCCTGGTCCTCCTCAACGGTCCGCATGGGCAACCCTGATTTCATTAAGTGTATATACTCTTCCGACGACCTGTAATCTGCAAACATTCCACCCCATGACATCTCATCTATAAACACACGGAACCTTCCAAAATCGTATTCCCCCTCCAGCCTTATATCGGGGGTGAGCCATACCTCCTCGGTCATCGTTCCGTCATAATAGACCAGGTACCTGTTTGCCCGGTATCCTGCAACCATCGTTACCTGGTCTGTCATTACAATCTCGACAGGCAGCTCGCCTACCAGCGCAACGGCATCCTCACTTGCTTCCAGGTCCATCATAAGGTCGTCATACAATGCCTGCAGCACGGGCCTCTCATACCTGCCGGCACTGCTGATCTCTTCTTCGAGCATTTCAATGGTAAACTCCTTTATAAACCTGAGGTAATCGGAAGGAGACCCTGTCCAGTAACCCTGGTGCCGGGGACTCACATAAGTCAGCTGCCAGCGTTCCAGGTCGAATATAAAGATCTGCTCGTCATCAACACTTTTCACCTTGTTATCCTGGATATAGAGCCGGCTTTCAAGAACCTCGTCACTGCCTGTGTACCGGGTTTGCTCAATGATAACCCATCCGGCCTGCATTTGCAGCGATGCTATCAGTAAAACGGCATTAATCAGAATGATCCTTGTCATTTGCGGACTTTGTAATGTTAATATTATCTTGTCTCCCGGAGGCTGTTGAGGGTTTCGTATGCGGGCTGTGAAAAGTTCATGTTATTTTGTCTGCCGAAGGCTTATGCGGGTTCCATTTGCGGACTTTGTAATGTTCATGTTATCTTGTATGCCGGAGGCTGATGAGGTTTTCAGGTTTTGTAAAACTTCCTTATCAATACCTTTTTCAACTCCCTCTCAAGAACCATTCCGGTAATGATCTCAGAAGGATTACCCGGATGGAATGAAAGTCTTTCGTTAAGCACCTTCTCACTTATGTCGATATGGTACAGCAGTACGAGCAACTTCCGGTAGTCGGAATTCAGCATGTCGATAAGGCAGGAATCGAGTTGTTCAAAAAGTTCATCATAGGCGCCGGGGATGTTTCCGGAGAATTCGATCTCAATACCGAAAAGTGCAAAATCCTTTATAACCTGCTCAGCAGTCAGCCTGATTATCTCATTCTGGTCCCGGTAATCTTCAATCCGGGCTTTACTGAACTCCGGCAACGACATCATCCTGTTTTTGGTCCCTGACTTCCAGGGTGCTGATGATAGCTTCCACCTGGCGCAGCAGGTTGCGTTTCCTGTCGCCCGGCACATAAACGAAGGCCTCGGCAACTATAACCTTGTTCCTTGATTCGTCGAGGGTTATGTAGCTGACAAATGGGCCTCCCATAAAATCGTTCTCCACCCTCCATAGTCCGCGAAGCATGGCAAAATAGCGGTCGTTGTCCATAAATTCATCAAAATCGGGCGGTATAAGTGTCTCAGTCGACATCCATGACCCGGCAGAAGGTCCTTCAATGAATCTCCTAAGGAACCTGTTCCTGGACTGAACCAGGAAATCAGGAGTAAATGTCTCCGGATCGGTATATTCAAACTGGTAAACAAACACACCTTGTATGATATCCTGGGTCAGCCTGCGCGGATCATGTCTGATCCAGACAAAATCGGTGGTGTCGAGAACAATGTTGTAACCGGTAGGAACAACCATTGAAATATTGAATTTTTGCTGTAATCTTTCCCTGATGGAGGTCCGCTCCATAGCCCTGTGGTAATCGACAATCCTCTCCCTCTCGGCCATAACGAATTCTTCAAGGATCCGTTCCTGCTGGTTTTCCAGGAATGAGCTTAATGCACCGGCATCAGTTGCTGTTATTTCCAGGACCGTCTGTGGCCTGGCCCAGACATTCCTCCTTATGTTCATCCTGGTATCCGTTGCGTGCGATGAGACATTCACAATGACAATGTTGCGGTGGGTCTTGAAGATATTGGAAAAGGCAGCATGACCAATTCTTACGACATTGAACATGGGTTCATACTGGATCAACCCGGGATGTTCCGATTCGAGAGTTTTTCCAAGTGTCCTGCCGGGTTCGTCCTCCCACAGCGGTGCATTCATTACCACGACAACCTCTCCGGCACGTCCTGTTACATTGGGAAGTAACGGGCTCCTGTCTCCCCTGCATGATACAAGGAGTAACAGGGTAGCTGCCATACTTAAGAGAAATAAACTTTTAATATTTATCCTTTCCATTGGCAGTCGGGTTTATGCAGTTACAAACCGGAAAAATTCAAATTACAAGCAGATTTCCGGGAGCATCCTGCGGAATATCTCCTGCAGGGAATAATTAATAAACCCGGAAAATCTCAGGAAGGAATTACTTTTCTTTCTCCTCTATGGGTTTGTCGCCATCTGTGCCTTCATCCTTCTCCTTGGTGGCATTCTTGAACTCCTTAATGCCCTCTCCAAGCCCTCTCATCAGTTCGGGTATCTTCTTTCCCCCGAAAAGGAGGAGAATAATAATCACGATGAGTACAATCTGCCACGGGCCAACCATAGCTCCCAAAACAAATAGATCAGTCATATCCTTTAAGTTAAATTAGTCCACAAATGTAGCAATAAATACACTAAATAAAACTAAATTGGTTCATATTCATTGTGCCAATAAACCAGGCCTGCCGGTATCAGGCATTGACCTCACTACCTCAACCACCTTACAATATCATTGCCGTTGGCGTATAAAATAAGTGACAACAGTAATAGCATACCCGTAAGCTGGGCATATTCCATGAACTTTTCGCTGGGTTTCCGCCCTGAGACCATCTCGTAGAGCAGAAACATAACATGTCCGCCATCAAGCGCAGGTATAGGAAGCACGTTCATTATGGCAAGCACGATCGAAAGAAATGCGGTCATGCCCCAGAAAGCCTGCCAGTCCCATACCCCAGGGAAAATACTGCCGATCGTTATAAAACCTCCGAGCGACCTGTATGCACCTGTCCCGGGAGAGAATATAAGCCTGAGCTGTTTCAGGTAACTGCTGAAAGTCGCAAGTCCTTTGGTAATACCGGCCGGAATGGCTTCAATGAATGTGTATTCGGTTGTTTTCAGGTCAAAAAACCTGGTAAGCTCACCCTCAGGCATGACCCCCATAAGACCCTCTTCGTTTACGGTAAGGGGTATCTCGAGGGGCATACCGTCTCTTTCAACGCTCACAATAACATCGTTACTGCGGTTGGCGATCAGTTGCTCCCTGAATTCCAGGAAGTAAGGCAGGTGTTCGCCGTTCAGGCCGGTAATGCGGTCGCCCTGCCTTATTCCGGCATCACGTGCTGGTGAGTTATCGGAAAAATCCCTGACAATAAAAGGGATCCTGATATCAACAAACGGGGTCCCTGCCAGTAGTTTTGGTATCAGATCACCGGGAACCGTCACCTCGGCAATCTCCCCGTCACGCTTAACCTGGATTGTGCGCACGTTGTCAAGCACTATGGCAGGAACGATCTGAAAGTACTGATCAACCGGCTTATTGTCGAGTGAGACAATTACATCGCCGTGTTTAAGCCCCATATCCCTGGCCAGTGAATCTGCATGTATGCCCCAGGTAAGGTTCTCTGCAGGCAAATATCTTTCTCCCCAGGCATAAAGCATTGAAGCATAAATCACAAGTGCAAGGACGAAATTTACCATCACACCGCCAAGCATAATGAGAAGCCTTTGCCAGGCGGGCTTGGACCTGAATTCCCATGGCTGCGGATCACGTTTTAATTGTTCCTTATCCATCGATTCGTCGATCATTCCCGATATTTTGACATACCCGCCAAGGGGCAGCCAGCCAAGTCCGAACTCGGTATCACCCCTCTTTATCCTGAAGAGGGTAAACCAGGGATTAAAAAAGAGATAAAATTTCTCAACCCTTGTATTGAAGAGGCGGGCAAAAAAGAAGTGCCCCAGCTCATGCAGTATGATCAGTATCGATAGGGCCAAAAAAAACTGTGCCGCCTTTACAAGTATTTCCATTTCAAATTATTTTCAGCATGCAAAAATACATATTCAAAACCTGTTTCCCATGATCATGTTCATGATCGTATAAGACTTTCAGCGAAAGACCTTGCTTCCCTGTCCGCATCCCTGTAATCATCCAGGCCGGGGGATTTTACATGGGGGATCTTCTCCATCGTTTTTTCTATAATTGATGATATACCATAAAACCCCAGCCTGTCATTCAGAAAAGCCTCGACAGCAATCTCATTCGATGCATTCAGAACGCAGGGCATTGTCCCGCCTGTCTGCATTGCCTGGTAAGCAAGAAACAGATTTGGGAAGCTGGTCATGTCAGGCGTTTCGAAGTTCAGCTCAGGATAATCGGCAAAACTGAAACGGGGAAAATCCGACTTTATTCTGCCAGGATATGAAAAAGCATAGAGTATAGGCAGTTTCATATCGGGAAGGCCCATCTGCGCCTTGATCGATCCATCAATAAACTGAACCATTGAATGCAGTATTGATTGCGGATGAATTACAACCTCTATCTGGTCGGGTTGCAGCCCGAAAAGCCACCTGGCCTCGATTACCTCCAGTCCCTTATTCATTAACGTAGCCGAGTCAATGGTTATTTTTGCACCCATTGACCAGTTAGGATGACGCAGCG
>SL_3KL_010_SEDDRAFT_10006934_pt1 | contig 10085 bp, 10 predicted proteins | sample SodLakKL_010_SED_2_FD_10381 | JGI IMG/M metagenome (IMG submission 10381)
AACTTTTCGAGGAGAACCAGGTGGTTCCACACGCAAACCTGGCCGTGGGCCTTCCCCTGGTGTTACTGGACCCGGTTCTTTTCAAAAGCGCCCTGGAAAATATGCTGCAGGGAATGCTCTTTCTCTGCCAGCCTCAAAGCAAACTGCAAGTGCGCAGTTACAAGGGTGAAAACACCGTTCATTTGGAGGTTCTCATTCGAGGCACAGCCGTTTCCGACGACGATCTGGAACACTTCTTCTATCCCTTCACCGCTCAATCGGACCGAACTAAAAAGCTGGATCTGCCATTGGCCAAAATGATCATCCACAAGCACCAGGGTTTGGTGAGGTTTCGCAGAAGCGAAAAGGATCAGCTGGTCCTGGACATCACCCTGCCCCAGTGAACCCTCAAAAAGACCACCCTGCAAGGTGGTCTTTTTGAGAGCTGCTCTCAGTGCTTGAGGACATTTTCCCCCATTCGTTTCCAGAGATAAAAGGAAACCTCTTTGACGGTTTCGAGGACATGGCGAACACCGGAAGCCAGGCTGGACTCATTGGCCCCCTTGGCGATCTGGTATTCGACCAGTTCCGTTCCGTGGTTTTCCGCCATTTGCTTCACGGTGTTGAGGGTGGGGGTGTCCCGGGTAAAATCAAAGCCCTCAAGGAAAAGATTGTTGAGCAGCTCCCCCCCGTCGGTCACCAGAAAGAGAGATTCTCTCTCATCCACAGTGCGCACAGAAATTTCGATGGCGTTGCCGTTGGGCCAGGTCCAGTCGGTGGTGACGAGAAAACCGGTTCCTGTGGGAGTGACGGACCATTGGTTGACGAAAGCTTCCGCCAAATCTTTGAGCAGTGTCTGTGAATCCATGGTCAGCTTTCAAATTGATTCAAAGTCGCGTTCCAGGCCGTGTGCCTGTCACCAGGTCTTTTTGTAACGGTGCTCTTTTCCCGAGGCGTCCACGAGCGTGAGAACACTGCGGTCCACGCGAAGGTCGAAGGCACCCAGGTGCACTTCACCCGCAAAAAATTCGATGGTGCTGTTGTTCACGAGGGTGTAGCTGACCTGGTTTGTTTTGCCATCCACCGTGCTTTTCATCATTCCGTCAGAGGTGAATTCGATGATCTGATCGGTGTCCTTGTTTTGCCACTTGCCGGTGAGACTCAAGCCCTGCTTCATGGTGCATGCGCCCATAAGAACAATGACAAGGAATGCCAGGCCGAGCCGAACAACTTTCTTCATGCAACCCCCTCCTTAAAAAAAATCAAATCACTGGTATTGAAATTCACTGCAGTCCTTCTTGAAAGGAAGCTTTTGGCGGCTCCCGCGAGCCCACGGAACCCCTCCAATTGATCTGCCTTCTTACTATGACAGCTCTTCTGTGTCCATGATGAATTGAAAGGCTGGGGGAGGACTCCTAAAGTTTCAAGGAAATGCAGGAATGTTCATGGGACTGCTTAGTGGTTTACCCGGGGTTTGGAATGGGGTATTCTAAAAAGCTGTTTCCAGTTTCACAAAAACCCAGCAAGAGGATGAAGCTCAGGCGTATGCAAAGGATAAGAAATTTCAGTATCATCGCTCATATAGACCACGGCAAGTCCACCCTTGCCGACCGCATGATTCAGCATGTGCACATGGTGACAGACCGAGAGTTTCGAGACCAGATGCTCGACACCATGGACATTGAAAGGGAGAGGGGCATCACCATCAAAAGCCAGACCGTTTCCCTGCGCTACCCGGCCAGGGACGGCAAGGAATATGACCTCAACCTCATCGATACACCCGGTCACGTGGATTTTTCCTATGAGGTTTCACGGGCTCTGGCGTCCTGTGAAGGAGTGCTTCTCCTGGTGGATGCGTCTCAGGGGGTGCAGGCCCAAACCCTGGCCAATCTTTATGCGGCCATGGAGCACGACCTGGTCATCATTCCCGTCATCAACAAGATCGACCTGCCTTCGGCGGACGTGGACATGGTGAAAGAACAGATCGAAATGGAACTGGGGCTCGATTCGGACGATGCCATCCTCTGTTCGGCCAAGGAAGGCCTTGGAATCGAAGATGTTTTCGAGGCCATTGTGGCCAAAATTCCTCCACCCAGAGGGGATGAATCGGGGGAACTGGCGGCACTCATTTTCGATGCCCGCTACGATCCTTACCGGGGCACCATCGTGAGCTGCCGCGTATTTGACGGTTCTGTGAAGCCGGGGGACGTGATCCGTTTCATGCACAACCAGGCCACCTACAAGGTGGAAGAGGTGGGTTTTTTTCGTCTTCAGAGAGAGCCCCGCAAGGCCCTCAAGACGGGGGAGGTGGGCTACATCATTTCGGGAGTGAAGACGGTGAGCGACACTCGGGTGGGAGACACCATCACCCTGGACGGCAAGCCGGCTTCGGCGCCTCTTCCCGGCTTCAAGGAAGCCAAGCCCGTTGTCTTTTCTTCCATTTATCCCATCACCTCTGACGACTACCTTTCCCTGGCCGATGCGCTGGCCAAGTTCAAACTCAACGACGCTTCCCTGGAATTCCAGAAGGATTCCTCCGTGGCTCTGGGGCAGGGGTTCCGTTGCGGTTTTCTGGGCCTGCTGCACCTGGAAATCGTGCAGGAGCGCCTGGAGCGTGAGTACGACCAGTCAATCATCATGACCGTTCCCAGCGTTCAATACCGATTTGTCCTGACCGATGGTTCGGAGGTTGAGGTGGACAATCCCCAATATTACCCCGACCAGCAGAAGATCAAAACCGCTCTGGAACCCTTCATCAAAGCTTCCATCATCATTCCCGAGCGCTACATCGGAGCGGTGATGAAGCTTTGCATGGAACGCCGTGCGAGCAATCCCCGCATGAGCTATCCCACACCCGGCCGCATTGAAGTGACCCTGGACATGCCCCTGGCAGAAGTGATCTACGACTTTTACGACCGCCTCAAGACGGTCACCCAAGGTTACGGATCTTTCGATTACGAGTTGACCCAATACCGGGAGAGCGATCTGGTGAAGCTGGACATTCTGGTCAACGGGGAGAAGGTGGACGCCCTTTCCATGGTCGTGCACAAGGAACGGTCCAGGGAATGGGGCGTTCAGGTTTGCGACCGGCTCAAGGAGGAAATTCCCCGCCACCAGTTCAAAATCGCCATTCAGGGGGCCATTGGAGGAAAAATCATCTCCCGGTCGACGGTCTCCGCCTTCAGAAAGGACGTGACCGCCAAGTGCTACGGGGGGGACATCTCCCGCAAGCGCAAGCTCCTGGAAAAGCAAAAAAAGGGGAAGCTGCGCATGAAGATGGTGGGGTCCGTGGAGATACCTCAGAGCGCTTTCGTGGCCGTTCTGCGCACCAACGAGGAATGATGCCCCTCGGAGTGGTCCCGTCATGCTGGCGGTCATCCATCCCTCCCTCTGTGGTTTTGGCGGGAAGGATGGATATGAGAGCATCACTTTTTTCCCGGGCAGCCCCTTGAGCCGAAAATTTGCGCAAAAGAAGACATTCCCCTTGAAGGAACCTGCCGGAGAGCCTGCCGGCCTTTACGTCCACGTGCCCTTTTGCCGGACCCGATGCCCTTACTGCGATTTCTACTCCCAAACTTCCCTTGAACGCATACAGGACTGGATCCGTTCCCTTCAAAGGGAGGCGGAGCATTACTCCAATTCATTCCAGGCCTTCGACACTCTGTACCTGGGAGGGGGCACGCCTTCGCTTTTGAGCCCCCAGCAGCTCGCAGACCTGTTCACTGTCCTGCGCACCGCCTTCTCCTTTGCGCCCTTCGCAGAAATCACCCTGGAGGCCAACCCCGATGACATCACTCGTGAGAAGTTGACGGCCTGGAGGGATTTGGGGGTCAACCGCATGAGCGTGGGTGTGCAGTCTTTTCGCCAGGAGGAGATCGAGTTTCTTCAGCGCCGGCACACGGCACAGGGGGCCATACGCGCCCTGGAAACCATCGGCGCTGCAGGGTTTGACAACCTGAGCGTGGACCTCATCTATGGGCTGCCCGGCCAGACCCTCTCCCAATGGCTCCTTTCCCTCAAGCTCGCCCTGCAATTCCGGCCGGAACACCTCTCCTGCTACCAGCTCACGGTGGAAGAGGGCACCCCCTTCGGTGGGCTCAGGGAGCGTGGCATGCTGAACCTTCCCGACGAAGACGCCCAGGGCCGATTCTTTCTGACCACCTCCCGGTTCCTGGAAAAGGAGGGCTACCTCCACTACGAAATCTCCAACTTCGCCCGGTCGGAAGCCCTCATTTCCCGCCACAACTCCAAGTACTGGAAACACGTGGACTATCTCGGACTCGGGCCGGGAGCCCACTCTTTTTTCCAGGGCAAACGGTGGTGGAATGTGGGCTCCGTCCAGCGCTACTGCGCCTTTTTGAACGAGGGAAAGCTTCCCGTGGAAGGGGAAGAATGCCTCACGGAGGATCAGCTGCTCCTGGAGACCCTTTATTTTGGTTTTCGGACCAAAAGGGGCATGGATCTCCCCCTGCTCGAGGGTGACCCTCACATGAAGTCCTGTGCCGCAGAGCTGGAAAAATCCGGTCTCGCCCTTCGAAGAGACGGCCGGCTGATTCCCACCCGCCGGGGGTTTCTCCTGGCGGACAGCCTTCCTCTGCGCATGGTGCGGTGAGTCACATGGGTGACCTGAAGATCGCCAGGTAAAATCATAAAGCGTGGCCGTTGAGACGCCAACGGACGGCCCAGCAAATGGCGACGGGGATTCGGCGTGCCGTTCATGCCCCTTCAGGAATGGGCTGGAAATGGAGGGTGGCGAAGTATGGATCGTAGAGCTTGAATTCGGCATTGTGGGGCGCATTTTTCTCCGGATCAATATGCACCGTGCCCAAGTGGCCGATGATGATTCTCAAGGCTGGATAAAGATCGGAAAACCTGATCCTTTGAAAATCCTTCTGGGATAACTTTGCAATGATTCTCAGGGTATGGGGTTGCCAATCGGCGGCCAGCAGCACTTCCTTTTCGCAGATGCCGTCCAACATGCGGGCAACGTAGGTTCTTGCAAGCGTGACGAACTCTTCCCTGGTGATGATTCCTGGCATATTTTCCTCCGTTCCCATGAAGAGCGAAGCGGCATTGAGGGTCGCTTCACCCCTTCTCACAAGAGTAAATCAGCACCAAACCGGTGGCCGGGGCATCCCGGCCCCTTGTCATGGAACCACCGGCAGGATGACGTTGACTTCTTTCCAGGCCTCGGCAAAAGGTTGAGGCCGTCCCCAGGCCCTCCGCTGCCCCTGCCGGTAGTCTGCGTAAGCGCCGTAGTGGCCGCACTGTGCCGCTTCCACCAGGTCCTCACGCTTGGCCTTGCGTTGATTCCGGCAATCAGCCAGAGTTTTGTCCAGGCCAGTTTCTTGCGGCAAGTCAGGAAATGGGGCCATGGCAGTGTTCCAAAGGGCCCGCGACACCAGCCAGATTTGCCCTGAGGGATCACCGCGAAGCTCAATAAGGCGCCCGATCTGGGGAAAGTCGAGAACAGAACCGGTGTTCAATTCATAGTAACCGGAAGAATCCTCTCCCCTGTGGAATGCCAGGTGGTGCTTGTGTGTGTGGCCCGTGAACATCACGATGGGGTCATGCCCCGGTCCTGCAAGGATCCCTTGGGTTTCAGGGTCGAAATCCCCCGGCCGGTGATGAACAAAAACGAGATTGACTCCTCCCATGGCCGGTTGCAGGGTTCTTTTCATCCATTCCCGCTGTTCGGGAGTGATTTCCCCATCCGCTCCCCAATCCTCCAACCTGGCGGAGTTCAGAACGAGGAGCCGCATGGGCACGGCTGTGCCGCACAAATCCACGGCGTAGTATCCAGGCACTGAATCGTACTGCACCTGTCGTATTTCTGGGGTTCCGCATCTTTGGCCCGGTTCATAGTCAAATCCATGATGAAAGGTTGCGGGCAGTTTTTTATCGGGGTAATAACTCTCCGATGGGGAATGACCTCCTTCCGATGGGACGGGAAGCAGGTGGTGCCCAAATCCCGAAATGGCCCGTTCACCGCGGTGCATCCACACGAAATTGGCCAGGTTGCCCACGGGAAAAAAGGTGACTCCCGCCTGGCGGGTATAGCCGAGCCGCTCCTTGTAATTTCCAAAAATAGACACATCATGGTTGCCCACCACATTCAGCCACGGGATTCTAAGCTGGTCGCTGATGTAGATGAACTGGTAGAGTTCTTCGATGGTGCCCGCATCGATGGCATCTCCCGTGTGGATCATGAAATCCAGGGGATGGTCCTTGTTCAAAATGTTAACGGCCTTGATATGGGCGAGGTAGACAGCCCAGTCAAAATCCTCCTGAACAAAATGACGTTCAAAGGACGGAATCACGTCAGCCAGGGCCTGGCTGGCCCTCCTGGAAAACAGCTTGATTTCCCGCTGCCTGAGCTGCACATCGGAGAACCACACGAAGCGCAGAAGAAGGGGCAGTTGTAAAACATCGTATTTCACTTGAGGGTCGGCGTCAACCACACGCAGGTGGCCATCCTCAGCCAGTTGATAAGTGAAGTCCCTGTTGTTCTGATGCAGGCTGTTGTAGACCAGTTTTTCGAAATAATGGGTTTCGTCACCGCTGTAGAAAGGGGGTCCCCCGTCACTTCCGATGAAGGAGTAGCAACCTGTCAACAGCAAGCTGGAAAATAAGATGGCCATCAATGTTCGACAAAGTCTCCGCATCGCCCCAATCCTTTACTCCAGACGGTTTGCCACCGCTTCACCGCAGGCTGCTTTGTTGATTTGAGTGCACTGCCTGATAAGAGCAGGTTTCCGCCTTGCCAAAAAAGATGCTGCCGTGGCCCTTGCCTGAAAGCCCTTATATTTACATGTGTGCAAAATTTCGGAGTCGGCGCTGTGAAATTGGTCAGAGAAGCTGTAGAAGAGATAGGATCATGTCATTTGTTGGCTACAGATTATCAAATCTGTGGTGAAAGCCGCAAGAACTTTGGGGAACCCAGGCCGCCACAATCCACGTCCTGCTGGATCATTCCACTTCGGAAAGTCCTATGAGTTTTTTCCAGGGGCTGCTGGAGATCCGGAAAGGGATTCTGAAAAACCTGATCGCCAAGTCAAAGCCAAGGGGAATGGGGAGTCACCATGCACCCTGCGGAAGCACCGGGGAAAACACTTCTTCGGTGCGGTAAAGTTGAATGAGGGGGAGAAAAACACATGATCGACACCATCATTTTCGACGCTGAAGGCGTCGTGATCGATACGGAAGATATCTGGGACAGGGGACAGGAGGAGTTCCTGGGCTGCCGGGGCTTCATTTATGACCGCGAGCGCATCAAGCCCCTGCTCACGGGCCGCACCCTGGCCGAGGGGGTGGAGGTGATGCAGCGGGCTTACGGGTTTGCCGGCGATCCCCAGGTGCTTGCCGCGGAGCGGGCCAGCATCGTGCGCAAGCTCATGGCCACGGAGGTGCGCTTCATCAAAGGCTTCAGGGTATTTTTTGAAAGGGTGCGCGATCAGTACAAAACTTGTGTGGCCACCGCCATGGACCGGGATTTGCTCTCCGTGGTGGATCGCCCATTGGGCCTCTCCCAGTTGTTTGACGGGCGCATTTTCACCCTGGACCAGGTCGGCTTTCGCTCCAAGCCAGACCCCCACCTGTTCCTTTTCGCCGCCCGGCAGCTGTTTCCCGTCCCGAAACCTGCGTGGTGATCGAAGATGCCCCCCTTGGCATCGAGGCGGCCCGAAGGGCAGGGATGCGCTCCATCGGCATCAGCACCACTTACCACCGCAGCAGGCTTCTCGAGGCTGATCTGGTGGTGGATGGCTTTGGTGACATCGATCTCCAGAGATGGGCTCAAAGGACCGTCTCCTCCCCGCAACTCCAGTGAGTTCTCCTTTGCTCATGATTTATGATGGTTTAAGATGGTCATATTTTGTATGAAATTAAGAAAATAACTTTGAGAGCGGGGAAGGGGGCCGCCTGTTCCCGTTCAAAGGGGCAAAACAAAGGGCTGATGCCAGGCGTCACCGCTTGGGATCAAATCATGGAGATTGATCGTGCAAACCTTTGCAAAGAAAGCAGCAACCAATCATCGGACCATGTCTTCCCGGTTCAGAATGTGCGGACGGGGTCCTTTCAGGCAAAGTGGTGAGGTGTCCCTGCCGGTGGCGCGGCATTCGTCATTGGGTTCCCCCAGGCTCCAGGGGCGGAGCATAAAAATATGGGCATTTATCTGGTCCTGGACCGGGAACTGGACGCCGGGACCCTTGGGAATGTGCTCATGTTGCAGGCATTGGACGCATCCGTCGGTCAAATTCGCATTGTCGGTTTCAGTTTTTTCCCTGAGATTCTTTCGGTGACAGTGTATCCATGAAATCCATAAGCCGTTCATGCGCGGATTTCAGGGGAGACAAAAGAACACTTCCTGAATCCAAATAGATGAACATGGAGAGAATATTGTTTGCCATTCCTGGAACATGCAGGCATACGAAGTAGAACTTCGTGATTTCCGCCAGGAATCAGATTTTGAACGGCTTTTGAGGTGGCTGGAACAACCGCACGTCTCCCGGTGGTGGGGTGATGCGAGGCGGGAGCTGGAGGATTTGATTCAAGGGTCACCGGAAAACGGAGCCATCATCATGGCCAATGGGATTCCTGTGGGCTTCATGTGCTGGCAGCGTCCTTCCAGAGAGGAACTCGCGGCGGTGAGCCTGGGAGATCTTCCAGCAAACCTCGTGGATGTGGATCTCCTCATTGGAGAATCCTCGCTCCTGGGCCAGGGAATTGGACCCAGCGCCCTGCTTCTCCTCAGGGACCGCCTTTGTGCAGATCCATTGGTTTCACACCTGGGGGTTGGAACATCGGCCTACAATGAGAGGGCCGTGCGCGCGTATGGAAAGGCCGGTTTCCGCCTGTTCCGCTCCTTTGAAGACTCCCAGTGGGGTCCGTGGCTCTACATGGTTGCAGAGTGCCCTTCCGGTGAAAGAGCAAAATCGAAAAAGCGCCCTATGAAATGACTCCCATGACCGAGAAAAACAGGCCGTTTCACCTCTTCCCGAGAAAAAAACTGTGACGTGCTTGCCCAGGTTTTCCCCCATCCACGATGGATGGACCATGGTGGTGGCGGGAACGCTGGTCCGGCGATTGCCGAAATTGGAACTGCCCCGGGATCGTCACCCTCAATCCCTCAAAGCTGCGAAATGGCCAGACAGGCTCAGTGTCCTGAAAAGCTCCTTAACAAGAGCGAGAACCTCCTCGACAAAGAGCGCTATTCATGATTACCCCTACACTGTTCAGAAAAGAATACGACAAATCGTTGGAAGTGATTGGTTGGGGGCCTTTTGCTTATGCCATCGCCATTGCGCTGATGGAAATGCCCTGGGAAAACTTTTTATCGAGCCCATTGAACACGCCCCCTCTCAAGAAACTCTCACAGGTAAAAAGCGCACAGAGTGTCGCCTTTGAACTATGGCAACAGGACAGCAGGGGCGTCTTCAAATCATCCCTCAATATCCCCGACGTCCGCATCCTGATCTGCGAGAGGTTGGAGCCCAGCCAAAAGGAGAGTGATCTCCTGGAAACTTTGGAACCAGCTTCTCACACGCTGCGTGTGTGCGCCAATGCCCCGCCAGGGCGCCCCAGCCCTATCGCACTGAAGAAGGCCCACACAATGGTGTGCCAGCTCCAAGATTCGTCACATGAGGTGAAAGTCCTGTCCGTCTTGAAAGCAGTGAAGGGATTGGCCGGAGCTTCCATAGGCCCCAATCTCATCTGCTTCGACCTTTACGATTTGCAGGTAATTCTTCCACTGGGCAGCATCAGCCAGTTTGTATTTGCTTGCTGCAGGGAGTCCAGTCCGGCCCTGAGTGCAACTCAAAAAGCGCTGGCGCTGGTGGACCTGGAACTCTTGAACCCCCACTCCAACTCTGCTTTGTTATGTTTGAGCAAGGGAGGGGACATGACCTTTGGGGACATGGAAAGTGCCGCTCTTCTGCTCTCGGAGACTGTCGGTATTGACATCCAGGTCGCATTTTTTTCCGAAAAGCCTAAAACTGCGGAGACAACGGCTTATTTATATTTGAGCGACAATGAGGGCAATGAGGATCGGACACCACCCAAAGGTCCCAAGTTTGTTTTTTATACCCCATGATGCCAACGGGAAGCCC